>OGMO01000176.1_pt1 | contig 69550 bp, 63 predicted proteins | sample 1573241 | NCBI WGS metagenome assembly OGMO01 (sample SAMEA2581896, study PRJEB24529) | metagenome | biome: Human gut stool | place: China | collected 2011 | reverse complement strand
CAGGTGGAGGATATACAAGTTTAGTGTTATTGAGTTTTTGAGGAAGAGGTGAAAAGAGCAGGCTGTTGTGGTGTACGCAACAGCCTGCTTTTATAATACAAATCATATCAACCCACACATTTTCCACAAAAAGTATTGAAAGCCCTCTATTTTCATGGTATAATATACATATTGATTAACTTATTAGTACAAAAATAATATAATGGGGTGAATGAATGAAACCAATAATATTCGTTGATACAGAAGTCAGCGAAGCCGATAACAAAGCTTACGATTTCGGAGCAGTTAGCGAAAGCGGAGAAAAATTGCATACGGGTTCTTTCAGCGAGTTTAATTCGTTCATTTCAAACGCAAAGTATCTTTGCGGACACAATATTATTGACCACGACTCAAAATACATAGCCGCTCCCGAAAATGCTGAATATATCGACACTCTCTACCTTTCACCTTTGATGTTCCCGAACAGACCTTATCACAAGCTTTTGAAGGACGATAAGCTGTGTACTGATGAACTTAACAATCCGCTGAATGACTCTCTGAAAGCAATGAGCCTATTTTATGATGAGATAAATGCTTTTCAGAGCCTTGATAATGAACTGAAACAGATATACTATATGCTTTTGAAAGACTGTCCATATTTTTCAGGCTTTTTCTCATATCTTGACTATTCAGCCGATGATGATCTTGAAACCGCTATATTAGTGTATTTTTCAGGCAGAATATGCGAAAACGCACCATTATCAGATTTTATTACCTATTCACCGGTTGAGCTTGCTTACTCACTTGCTATGATATCTGCGACTGAAAAATATTCGCTTATACCAAGGTGGGTGATAATGAATTATCCAAAGGTCGACGCAGTTCTTAAAGCGTTAAGAAATACTTCCTGTGGAAAATGCGGTTACTGCAAGTCTGAACTTGATCCTAAAAAATATCTCAGCAAATACTTTGGATACCCTGATTTTCGTACATATAATGGTGAGCCGTTGCAGGAAAATGCAGTGAATGCCGCCGCTGAGCATAGATCTCTGCTGGCTATCTTCCCGACGGGCGGCGGTAAATCACTTACATTCCAGATCCCCGCACTTATGGCAGGCGAGACCGAAAGGGCGCTGACTGTTGTCATTTCGCCTTTGCAGTCCTTAATGAAAGATCAGGTGGATAACCTTGAAAATAGAGGTATCGCTGACGCTGTTACCATAAACGGTCTGCTGAGCCCTATTGAAAGAGCTGAGGCTATCGACCGCGTTGAATCAGGGCTGGCTTCTATTCTGTATATTTCTCCCGAGTCGCTTCGTTCTGTTACGATAGAGAGGTTATTTTTGTCACGCCATATTGCAAGATTTGTTATTGATGAGGCCCACTGCTTTTCTGCGTGGGGACAGGATTTCCGTGTTGACTATTTGTATATCGGTGATTTTATAAGAGAGTTGCAGGAGAAAAAAGGCGACGGCTGCAAGATACCTGTGTCTTGCTTTACTGCAACGGCAAAGCAGAAAGTTATAAGCGACATCAAAGAATATTTCAAGAATAAGCTTGACATCGAGCTTGAACTGTTTGCAACAAGTGCGTCAAGAACGAACCTCCGCTATGAGGTTTTGTATAAAGAAACCGACGCTGAGAAATATGATGCTCTGCGCTCACTTATCGAGCAAAAGAATTGTCCCACCATAGTATATGTATCGAGGACTAAACGTACAAGAATGCTTGCCGAAAAGCTTACGAGCGACGGATTTAAAGCCCGAGCTTTCAACGGAAAAATGGAGAGCAGTGAAAAGCAGGAAAATCAGGAAGCTTTCATTAATGATGAGATACAGATCATCGTTGCTACATCGGCTTTTGGTATGGGCGTTGACAAAGCCAACGTCAAGCTCGTTGTGCATTATGATATTTCAGATTCTTTGGAGAACTATGTGCAGGAGGCCGGCCGTGCAGGACGTGACCCGTCCCTTCAGGCAGAATGTTATGTATTGTTCAATGACAGCGACCTTGATAAGCATTTTATGCTGCTCAATCAGACAAAATTAAGCATAAGCGAGATACAGCAGGTCTGGAAAGCTGTAAAAGACCTGACCAAAACACGTCCTGAGGTATGCTGTTCGCCGCTTGAAGTAGCAAGGCAAGCCGGCTGGGACGACAGCGTTGCCGACATAGAAACGAGAGTGAAAACGGCGATACAGGCTCTTGAAAATGCAGGTTATCTTCAAAGAGGTAAAAATGTTCCCAGAGTATATGCGACCAGCATACTTGTAAAGAATATGATAGAAGCATCTCAGCAGATAGAGTCGTCTTTGCGTTTTACTGACGAGCAGGAACGTGTTACAGCCAAAAGAATAATCAGCTCGTTGATATCAAGCAAGAGCATTTCCAGAGCAGGCAATGAGGACGCTGAGTCGAGAGTCGATTATCTCGCAGACCGTTTAGGCTTACAGAAATCAGATATTATCCACTCGATCCAAATGATGAGAGAAGATAAACTTCTTGCCGATACCAAAGACCTTACTGCATATATTTTCAAAACAGATACTGAAAACAAATCGCTTCTTGTGCTGCGCAAATTTCAGACACTTGAAAAGTTCTTGCTTAACTACATTGACGCAGACAAACTTTGTATGAATTACAAAGAACTTAACGAAGCGGCACTTGCAAACGGAATAAAGTCAAGCTCTGTCAATTCGATCAAAACGTTGTTTTATTATTGGACAATACGAAGCTACATTCAGAAAGAGCAGGACGCCGCCACAAATAAAGTGCTTATAGTTCCAAAGCTTAATTTCAAGACCCTTGCCGAAAAACGTGAAAAAAGTTATCGCATTGCTGAGTTTATCATTCATTACCTATTTGAAAACAGCGACTTTGTATCAGGCGAAAAAGAAGAAGTCTTGGTAGGGTTTTCTATCCTTGAGCTTATGAACGCATATGACGCTGACGTTTCGGAGGAGGACATCGAGGAAGCGTTGCTGTTTCTGTCAAAAATAAATGCTATCAAGCTTGAGGGCGGATTTCTTGTTCTGTACAGCGGAATGAGGATAAAAAGGCTTGTTCTCGATAATAAGATCAGGTACAAGCTTGAGGACTACAAACAGTTGAATGAATTTTATCAGCAGAAAATACAGCAGATACATATTGTTGGCGAATACGCAAATATGATGGTGCGAAACTATGATGAAGCTCTACGTTTTGTCAATGACTATTTCCAAATGGATTATAAGAAATTCTTGTCGCAGTATTTTTCGGGGGAGCGTGCCACTCAGATAGTAAGAAATATCACGCCTGCAAAATACAGTCAGCTTTTTGACACACTTTCTGAAAGACAGCTTGAGATAATTCGTGACAATACATCTCAACACATTGTTGTTTCAGCAGGCCCCGGAAGCGGTAAAACAAGAGTGCTGGTGCATAAGCTGGCGGCTTTACTGCTGTTGGAGGACGTAAAGCACGAACAGCTTCTCATGCTGACTTTTTCAAGGGCGGCAGCTATCGAGTTTAAACAGCGTCTAAAAAAGCTCATCGGTAATGCGGCAAGCTTTGTGGAAATAAAGACTTTCCATTCATATTGCTTTGACCTGCTTGGTAAGATCGGAAATATCGAAGATTCAGAAAATATCGTCAAGGACGCAGGCGAGCTTATAAAAAGTGGTGATGTAGACCTTGGCCGAATAACCAAAACAGTGCTTGTTATCGACGAAGCACAGGATATGGATAAATATGAATATCAGCTTGTGGAAGCACTTATGGAGCGTAATGATGATATGCGTGTTATTGCCGTGGGTGATGATGACCAAAACATATATCAGTTCAGAGGCTCTGATTCGGCATTTCTAAAAAAGCTCATCACTGAGCACAATGCTAACCAATACTCTCTTGTTGATAATTACAGAAGCTGTCAGAGCGTAGTTTCTTTCGCCAATAGATTCGTAAAAGAAATATCTGACAGAATGAAGGATGAGGATATTGTAGCTGTTTCGCAGTTCAGCGGTGAAACAAAGCTTATAAAGCACAGTGGAAAATACATAGAAACTGCCGTGGTGGACGATATAGAGGCTGAAAATGTGGCAGGAACTACCTGCGTCCTTACAAACACAAACAGAGAAGCTCTGATCGTAATGGGCATTCTCAAACAACGGAATATTCCCGCAAAGCTTATCCAATCTATTGACGGCTTTGATATGTATGACATAGCGGAGATACGTTACTTTTTGAAGAAGCTTCAAGTAGAGGGTGAGGAGGTCACGCCCGTTATAAGCGATACCCAATGGGAAAATGCCATTGAAAAGCTGAAACAGCAATACTGCAATAGCGAATGTCTGCCGTTGATACTTGATATTCTCACAGCTTTTGCAGAAACCAATGCAAGAAAATATCGCACTGACTTTGATATGTTCCTGCACGAATCAAAAATAGAGGACTTTTATCAGAGCAAGCAGGGTGTGGTCACTGTGTCAACTATGCACAAGTCAAAAGGCAGAGAGTTTGACAATGTTTTTATGATGCTGAATGATCCTGACATTGATACCGACGAATCAAAAAGAAAACTATATGTTGGGATAACAAGGGCGAAATCACTTCTGCACATGCACTACACGGGTGATGTCTTTGATAAATTTACAGATGCAGCATCCACGGATGAGATCGACCTGCACTCATACTCTAAGCCTACCGAACTGATAATGCAGTTATCTCACCGAGATGTATATCTTGACTTTTTCAAGGATAAAAAGCTGCTGATACTGCAACTGCGAAGCGGCACGCACCTGTACGCACAAAACAACAGATTGTATATTCGATATAAAGAGAGACTGTTGCCTGTTTTGCAGTTCTCTTCAGCTTGTTATGAAAAGGTCAAAAAATTAATTGCAGACGGATACAAACTTTATGATGCAAAAATACGTTTTATATGCGCTTGGAAAGGCAAAGAAGACGAAACCGAAACGGCAGTAATTCTGCCTGATATTTATTTTAAGTTGTGAAAGGCTTAATAGAGAAATGAGCGATAAAACCAAAAGCCGGGAGGCTGTAATGAAAACAATAAAGTATGACAAACTTGTACGTGACACGATCCCTGAAATAATCGAAAAGTCGGGTAAGAAATGTGTTGTTGAGGTAATGGATAAAGAAACCTACATACAGTATCTTGACCGCAAACTTAATGAAGAGCTTGCAGAATATCAGTCTGACAAGTCAATAGAGGAACTGGCAGATCTTCTCGAAGTAATGCAAGCCGTTGCTGTTGCAAGAGGTTATTCTGCTGAGGAACTTGATAACGTGAGAAAAGAAAAAGCTACAAATCGCGGAGGCTTTGAAAAACGTTTGCTTTTAAAGGAAGTGATCGAAGATGCTGACTAGGCTCTCAAATAATGCAGGGAACAGTAGTGCTGAAGAAAAATTTGTTCAGCTTTTTTGCGATGTTTTTGGTGCTGAAAAAGGGCAGTATGTCTATCTTCAGTACCCCTTTGTAGATATTTACGGTAAACATCGAACTATTGATTTTGCAATAAAAACCGAAGCGGATAAGATCGCTTTTGAAATAGACGGTGAAACATGGCACAACCCGACTAAGGTTTCAAAAGACAAGTACATTGATGATCTGCTGAAACAAAACAGCATGGTTCATAATGGCTGGAAAGTGTTCCGTTGGACTGATTCACAGCTTGATAAAACACCCGAACGAGTAAAAGATGAGCTGGTCACCTTTTTAGGCTATACTCCTACGCTTACATATATAGACGATGATATGCCCTCACAGAAAGGGAAAGTCTTTGAACTCAGAGAGCACCAAGAAGAGGCTTTGGCAAGTCTTAATAAAATGCGCGAAGAGGGAAAAACAATTGCTCTTGTGCAGGGTGCAACAGGCTCAGGAAAATCAGCTATTGGCGTGCTGGACGCAAGATCTATTGGAAAAAGAGTTTTGTTTCTTGCTCACACAAAAGAACTTGTTGAACAGGGTGTTAAAAATTTCGAGAAGCTATGGCCGGAAGTTTCTGTAGGAAGATTTTATGAAAACTATCACGAAACAGATACACAGGTAGTGTGCGGCAGTATCCAAAGTATTATCAGAAATCTTGATCTTTTCCGTCCCGATGACTTTGATTACATGATAATAGATGAGTGCCACCATGCTTCTGCAAAAAGCTACGCTACCATTCTCAGCTATTTCAGGCCTTCATTTACTCTCGGGCTAACAGCTACCCCCGAGCGTGCGGACGGCGAAGATCTGCTTGAAGTGTTTCAGAATGTGGCCCATAAACTTGATATAAAAGATGCCGTTGAAAGCGGAGTTCTTGTGCCTGTACGCTGTATCAGGGTAAAAACGAATATAAATTTGACTGATGTGCGTATAAACGGATTTAAATATAATTCGATGGATCTTGAAACAACAGTCGTTGTTCCTGAACGAAACAAACTGATAGTTGATACTTATCTTGAATATGTAAAAGATAAATCGACAGTAATTTTCTGCACTTCTGTCGATCATGCTGATAAAATAGCTGAATTACTGAGAAACAATGGCGTTAAGGCTGAAAGTGTTTCAGGAAAAACAGAAAACAGCAAACGCAAGCAAATACTTAAAGACTATGAGAATAAAAAGATAAAAGTTCTTTGTGCCTGTGACCTGCTTAACGAGGGTTGGGACAGCCCCATAACCGAAGTTTTGTTTATGGCAAGACCTACAATGTCAAAAACAATATATATGCAGCAGCTCGGAAGAGGTATGCGTATCCACGAAGGCAAAGAGTTTCTTATGGTCTTTGATTTTGTAGATAACGCCAATATGTTCAATTGCCCATACTCACTTCACAGAATACTTAATATCAGCGAATACGTTCCCGGCGGAATGGTTCTTGGAACTAAACACGGTATGTCTTGGGATAAGGATATGTTCAAACATGGTGATAAGCCTGCGGTTCTTATTGATTATCCTATCCACGCTACCGACTATGAGATCATTGATCTGTTCAATTGGCAGGAGAAAGCAGACAAGATGTATTCTCAGCTTGAGCTTACCCGTCACGTTTCAGCACAAGGCGAAACGATCGGCAAATATATCAGAGAGGGCAAAATAAAAGCTGATCTGGAAGTTCCCATAAGTGAAAATAAAACACTTTACTATTTTGAGCGTGAACGCGTAAAAGAATTCTGCAAAGAATTTGGCTGGACTGAAATAACCCCCACTAATCGAAAGCGATTATTTATGGATTTTTGCAAGAAAATGACTATGAGCTATTCATACAAGCCTGTATTTCTCATTTCACTTATTTCAACTATGAACGAAAAGGGTGAAGCAGATCTTGACGATGTTGCGTATGCTTTTTCAGAGTATTATAAAGATCGTAAAGAACAAGGATTGCCTGCTGAGAAGAAAAAATGTATTTTTACTGAGGGCAACTATACTCTGAAAGATGTAGAGAAGCTGATACTAAGTAATCCATTCAAGAGGTTTGAAGATATGGGCTATATGCACCATTCAAAATATCTCGGCATATTGCAGATCGACAAGAGCATAATAAAGCACTTTAACGATAATGATATGTCTGATTTGCTGACATACTGTTCAGAAGCGCTCAATAGATATTGGAAATAATAACCATAGAAGAACTATTTGAGATTCATCGCCTATTTCAAATAGTTCTTCTTTTGATCCCAACAAATCACTCCCTATCATCTCCCCCATACCAAAACACTTCCTTCCCCCTAGACTTTCTGCGTATATATTCATACAACGCTTTTTCCTCCTCACTCGGCGGAGAAAACCCAAAAAGCGTGTTTAGCGATTGCAAAAACGGAGTTTCCTTGTCGCTTGTTGGAACTGATGAAACGCCCATATCCTCAAATTTGCTGAGCAGCTTTGAAACTGACCGCTGACATTTTTCGCTGTTCTCTATCACGCTCTCCATAGTAGGTCGTGAAGCGTGCGCAAGTTGCTTTGAAAAATCATTCATCTTTTCGCCAAGCTTTGTCTTGCCTGAAACGTACTTTTTGATCTGTTTTTTCTGCCAGTAGGGCGATATAAAACAACTGTCTTTGTTAAGCACAAAAACGTCATCGAAAACATCTCTTATGACCTCCATTCTCCTGCGGTAAATTTCCACCAGCTTTTGAGCCGTGTATGCTTTCTCGGAAAGCTTGTCCGCAAACTTTTTCCTGCACCTCACTTCAACACGCATCGTGTCTTTGTAATGTTCTTTCTGTTCATCACTGCTGTTCTTCTTATTGCGAACTTCGTGACCCTTATTATATACAACAAATTCTACCTTTTTAGAGTCATTGACAGCATTGAATGAACTGTCAGGATCAAAATCCTCAGTATTCTCCTCAAGCTTCTTGTTGTGATGAAAACCAAGCGTCAAATAAAGCTGACGCATAATGCGTATGTACTGAGTGATTTTGTCCTCAGGGATACCGTGAATATCCTTCGTCAGATCGACCCTTGTGATCTCAAAATCATCTATCGTCAAGCCGCTAAAACAATACTGTATCTGCATATCCAACCGCTCGACCATATCACAAAATTCTATAATATTGCTTATATGTTCGGTTTTTATATACGGCTTATAAAATTTATTAGGATTTATCCTAAGTACTAATTTGTACTTATTGCTATTTTTATACAATTCAGCCTTACTGCTTCTTCTTGTTTTTATTATAATGCCCATACCACTTAATTCAGTGGAAATAAATTCTTTATTACCTGCCCCTTTTTTAGGGTCTACCATTTTAAAATTTTTAGTTAGTTTAATTATGTCATCGAAGTCGGAACTGTAAGTGAGTTCCAGTGTATCTATGAAATAAATATTCAAGATAATACCTCCTAACAATTAATTTTCAACAAATATTTGTCAAATTAATTTCATGTTATCTTGCTATTTGAATTTTATGTCACAGACAAATATATAAAAATATTAAACTTACAACTATTATTTAGTAAGCAGTATTTATATAATACCAGCTATCAAAACTCCCTAAAATTAGAAATAAGAATTATGGGGGTAAGGGGGCGGGGTATCCTAAAAATGACAAAAAAGGTGCAGCGGTTTCCCATTTATATATAGACAGAAATTCTGAAATACTTACGAAAAAAACCACAATGGTAATGGTTGAACCCTTATCATTGTGGTTTTTAAACTTATTTTTTCATAGTAAAATTACAGTATATTTTATAATTTACATATATAGTATGTTAACTGCTTGCAATAAGATGTCCTTCGCTTATGGTAAAATCAAGAAAAACTCTATTTATTAGAGTCGAGCGATTTAGATTTCTTATTATGATCCCGTTTGTTACCGCAATTTGTTCTCTTAGAATCTCCCAACGATATAAGAAAAAATGTATCACATTTTTCGCATCGTTTATAAGTTTTATCTGCTTTGTAACAAAACGCCAGCGAGTAATATAAAGCTTCAAGAAGAGTGTTGAATTTGATTTTCAAACAATGAGTGTCAAGCGGGTTAAATTGTACAGTCACATTTTGGATATTGTAATTTATCTCTGTCTTGACAACATCTGTCGCTATCTTTATCAAAGCATCTCTCATATCTTCATTGATATTATCATAATTCGTTTTTTCTTCATCTTGATGCTTTATTCCTTTCACGGAACAGCCTTCTATCAGTCCGACGCCTAGTGAATACGCCTGTATAAAAGAAGCTATTCTGAGATCTTTACGAGTTCTTATGAGATGTTTATTTTTATTTCTGTCATTACTAAAAATCAATGTGTTCTGGCAGAATAGCCAATTTTGGTTTGTCGGATCTTCGATCACGGTCTTTCCTGTAGAATTTCTGAGCATTTCATTAAATTCGTTTACAACTTTATTGCCATCAATTTTTTTATTCTTGAAGCCTGAATCTGTATCATCTTTAGTATCCTCAGAGTTTGAATTATCGTTAACTTTTTTTCCGAATGCCATATTCATATTATCCATCCATTGCTTAAAATCGGCATTTTCAGTATTTAGATCAAAAAACATATCATCGTCGCTATACACTTCTTTTAAACTCCAACTTCCATATTCTTCGGATGGAATATAAGCATTGATCAATAGGCGATAATAGTTATCTTCATAAGATCTATATGTAAAGTTTTTCATTTGTATCTCTATTGTGGGACACGTTAACAGCATTAACGTAAGGCCAAGAACTTTTTCAAATGTACTGCCCTTTGAACCTATGTGTTTTTCCTTTTGACCATCTGTTAACGCTGATTTTTTCAGTATGGATAATTCTGTGATCAGTTCGGCGACAGTCTTAAGTCGTTTTATGATCGAAACAACATCCTCATATTTTACATCTTCACTGTCATATACAGGAAAAAGAAATCCATATCTGTTTATCAATCCGAATAAACTGTTTTTGTCTTCTTCTTTATATTCTAATTCTGCATTCAGAAATTTTTCAAGAATACTTTTGCTAGCAGCATGCTCTTTGGCACATACCAGACCATAGTCAGAAATTGTTCCTTTCTTATTAGGATACACAAATTGAAAATGTTTCTCTTCAGGTATCATATTCGATGATCCATCGTTGCCGGATTTCGGATCTAAAAGCATCATTTGTGTTCTGCTATTTGTTAGCAGACTTGAAAGCTCAATATAGTCGTTTTTAGACGCTTTGCATTGCGGATAATCAAACGATGCCTCTTCCAAAACCTTCAAATCAAAATTAAGTATTTTTTCACATTCTTTTTTTATCATAGCATTTCCCTTCATAATATTGATTTTTATTTTCAGATTATATATATTTCTGATTATTTACTGTCTTTAAATTTAATATTAGCACGATTTTCTTACGGAATATTATATAAAAAATACGGATAGTGTAAATATTGAAAAAAAGTCAATGGTTGCGTGATCCTTTCTGCTGTGATATAATACAGTAAACTTAAATTCGAAAGGATCTTACTTATGATAATAAGAAATTACCCCAAAGGCTACTCAGCAGGTCCGGACGGTATCTACTATCACGGCGAGCATTTTTCAAACGCTCTTATAGAAATAACCGATTACTACGAAGTAAAGTTTTTGACTTCGGGTGTCACAAGTGATACCTATGTTGAAGTCAAATTTATAGTGGAAGAAAAAAACTACTTTGCAACGATCCCGTACTACGATCTAAAAAATGCTATGCGCTTTATCCCACGTAATGATGTCAAGTTTGTAAAAAGCGAAAGCGTATGTAACAGATTTTTGTCGGAAACTATTAAAGGAGCTATTCTTAATAAGGAACCCCGAATCAGATATTCTCTCGACCAGGGCTATAATCGCTTTCCCGCAGAGAAAGATTCCGATGCGCATTACGTTTTTCTGCTTGGCAACTGCATTATTGGCGATACGGAACGTATAGGCGTTGATATAGCACCGCAGAACGAAGCCCTCGCAAAATTTAAACGCCCGCTGTCAACGCAAAATGCTGAATTTATGCCGTGGGTATCGGATTTTCTTGATTCAGATAATATACCCGGCGTATTGCTTATGGCGGCACTTACGCCATTCATAATGCCACTTATAGACGAATCGCAAAGAAGCAGATTTGAGTTCAACACTTACGTTTACGGCGATTCGGGTTCGGGAAAATCTGCGATAACCAAACTGCTTGTAGATTATTTCGAGGGCAGTCCAAATATTATAAATCTGCACAGCAATAAAAGCGAGATCGACAAGATATTCGAGTACAAGCATTGTTGCGTGGCAATTGACGACCTCTGCGGCACTGATTCCAACAGAGAAAGAGAGAATAACGAACAGAAACTTTCGGAAAATCTCAAACGTGTTCAAACTCCGGGGCAGATAGTCCGTGACGGCAAGAGGATCAAAAATGAAAGTATGCTTTTTGTGACGGGTGAATATCTGCTTAAAAGTTCAAGTACGCTGAATCGCTGTCTTGTAGTAAATCTTAAAGATCCGATACCACCGAAGGAGATCAACAAGCTTTGCCAAAATAAAGATCAGTATCTTGAAATGGTGCGGTGCTTTATCGAGTGGGTCTGCAAAAACTATGACAGACTCAGCAAAAATCTAAACAGCAGGCTTAGCGATGTAAAAAATCACAAAAGCAAGGCTGCGAGATATTCGGGCTTTAACCGAAACTATGCTATAAAGTCCTTACTGTTTTGCACCTGCGATATATTTTGTGAGTTTATCAGAAGCGTTTCGAACGATGATATGACAATGATCACAAGGCGCCGTTCTATCGAAAACTCTATCGAAGCACAGATAGATGACACATTGCGTCACCTTGAAAACCGCAGCAGCGAATATGCCTCCTCTCGAAACATAGTCGAGGAAGTAGCCGCCGCTATTTTAAATTCGAAAAACGTCTATGACGATATTAAAGTTTTTCGTAACGCAATATGTTTTGACGAAGGTCCTCGTTATTACGATGATCAGCTTGAGGGAAGCTTTATCATTAGCGGAGAGGAACTGAAAAAAATTTTTTCGTCAAGGCTTTCTGCAAAGTCCATAGGTGAAGCCCTTGCAGACGAGAACATGCTTATTCTGTCAAAAGACGGAAGCAGAACATACCCTATCAGAAAGCAGGGCAAGTCGAAAGACAAATGGACGAAAAAGTTTTATCATATAAACGCCGATGCGCTAAAAGAGTATGCCCCTTGTTCCGATGAAACGGAAGATAAAAAGCCTAAAAAGCCTAAAAAGCGTGAACCGGGCATGTTCCCGCTACCAAAACAGTATGGAGTCTGGAACAAACGGAAAAAGCAATGATTTAACTTATACATTATTTTCAAGATACCAAGGAGGTAAGCAATTATGGATATGGTCAGAGAAAGGGAACTCAACGTCCCTATATTTCAAAAGCAAAACCTCACTATCGAGGAAGCCGCCGTTTACTCAAACATCGGTCAGCACAAGCTGAGAGAACTCACGGCAGACGAACGCTGTCCGTTCGTTTTGTGGGTGGGGAACAAAAGGCTTATCAAGCGCAGGCAGTTTGACGAGTATATGTCGAGAGCTTATTCTATCTGAACTGCGAGAAATGTGAAAAATGCCGACCGTCCGGAAAGCCGATGGTCGGCAGAATTTTGAAAGGAGAGTTTTATTATGGTAAAAAGGCGCAGAGACAGCAAAGGCATTATGCTGAAAAAAGGTGAAAGCGAACGTGCGGGCGGCGGTTATGATTACCGCTGGACGCAGAACGGCGAAAGGCGCGTGATATATGCACCCACGCTGCAGGAACTTCGTGAGAAAAAAGAGGAAATCTCTGCCGATGTTCTCAGAGGCATAAGGCCTAACGCCCGAAACCTCACGGTAAATGACATCTATAAAATGTGGGTGAGAGATAAAATGGGGCTAAAGGACAACACTATGCTGAACTATATGTATATGTATGAAATGTTCGTTGACCCCTATATCGGCAAAAGCAAGATTTCAGGACTGCTGTATTCGGACGTTAAGGGCTTTTACAATATGCTTTACAGAGAACGCGGGCTAAAAGTTTCTACTATCGACAACGTAAATACCGTGCTTCATCAAGTGCTTGAACTTGCCGTGCAGAACAGGCTTATCCCCGCAAACCCCTCCGACAATGCGATAAGAGAACTGAAACATATGCACGGCAAGGAGATACAGAAACGTCAGGCGCTTACCGCAAAGGAACAGGAACTTTTTCTTGATTACCTCCGCAGCACGCCGCGTTATCAGCATTGGTATCCTGTATTTCTTACAATGCTTTATACAGGTCTGCGTGTTGGCGAGATAACGGGGCTGCGCTGGTGCGATGTTGATCTTGAAAACGGCTTTATCAGCGTCAACCACACGCTTGTTTACTACAAGCACGATACAAACAAATGTCAGTTCAGCATACACAAGCCTAAGACAGAAGCGGGAAGCCGCAGCGTGCCTATTATGAGCGAAGTCAGGGAAGCGCTCGAACAGGAGAAAGAGTATCAGGATATAGCGGGGCTGAGATGCAAAGTTAAAGTCGACGGCTTTTCTGATTTTATTTTCATAAACCGCTTTGGCAATGTACATAATCAGAACAATCTCAACAGGGCATTGCGCAGGATAATCCGTGACTGCAACAAAAGAGTGCTTTCGGAAGCGCAGAAAAGCGAAAACGTCACCATATTACCCGATTTCAGTTGTCACACCCTCCGCCACACCTTTGCAACGCGAATGTGCGAAATGGGCATAAACCTCAAAGTGATCCAAGACGTGCTCGGTCATTCAGATTTCAGCACCACGATGAACGTCTACACCGACGCCACGAGCGACTTCAAAAAGAAAGAATTTCAGACCCTTGAAAAGCTTCTCAAAGGCGGCAGTGCCAAATAATAAAAAAGAGATCACCGATGAACCAAAACATCAGTGATCTCTCATATGTTATCATATTTTTTTATAAGTTTCTGACCGATTGGCGTAAAATTGGCGTAAGCCGTCGGTCAGACCTGCTGAAAACCACGCAAATTCAAGGGTTTATCACTCCAACGTCTTCATTGTAGGGATTTCCGGGGGAGAAACGATACCCCCTGATTTATCCTGCTTTTCTCTGACTTTGTTAATCCAAATCGGCTTCATCGCTCTGCATAACCTATCATAAATCAGCGTATTCAGATTTGGTTTGTCGTAAAATCTGTCGTAAAAATACGGTGGTGTTTACATTGTCCAGCAATGAAGCACATTCCGATTACGCCTGCAATAAGCACGCTGCGCCGTTTGATTTCTTATATAGTATAGCATATTTTTTCGCAAAAATCAAGGAGCCTGCCTGCTGCGGCAAGCTCCTCTTTTTATCTTATCTTGATTTTTCCTTCCAGTCCGGCGAAGGATTCCATTTTCTTTTCCTTTGTCGCTTCATTATATATGTCCATCGTCGTTGTAATGTCGGCGTGTCCCATAATCTCCTGAATGACCTTGAGATTTGTTTCATTCTCGCAGAAGCGTGTGCAGAAGGTATGACGGAGATTGTGACAGCTAAAGTGCGGAAGCAACTCCGCTTTTCTTCTTTCCTTCTTCGCCGCCTGTTCCTCCTGTGTATTATATGCCTTGATAATGCGGTCAAGCACCCTGTTTACTCCGTGCGGGGATAAAACTGTGTTATATCGAGATTTGAAAATAAACCCGGAATACCCGTCGATTACGCTCTCGTTAAAGCCGTCCTCAATCTGCTGCTTATATTCCGTTTTCAATGCGTCCTTTACATCTGCAAGCATAGGGATAATCCGTTCTCCCGCTTTCGTCTTTGGCGTAGTAACTGCATAATGGCAAGGCTCGTCCGTAAATTTACGGTAAATCAATGTGTGGTTTACGCTGATGATGTTCTGCTCAAAATCGCAGTCCTCCCAGCGCAAGCCGAGAATTTCGCCTATGCGGCAGCCCGTTCCCAACATTGTTGTTATTAGCGGAAGCCAATGGCTATATTGGTGAGACTGAGCCGTAAAATTCACAAATAGCTCCTGCTGCCGTTCTGTAAGTGCGTGGCGTTTCGGCTTTTCCCAAGCGTGGCTCTTTTTGATTTCCGCCATTACGCCATCGGAAGGATTGAGCCGGATATATCCGTCACGGACTGCTGAAGTAAAAACAGGGTGCAAAATCGTGTTGACGATTTCCATACTGTTCGGCTTGAAGCCCTTTTCGTAAATCAGCGACATATAAAACTTCTTAACATCGCTGTATTTAATGCCTGTGATATTTTTCTGCCCGATTTCCGGTCTGATATACTTATCATACATATAGATGTAATTGCTTCTCGTAGAGTCTTTGAGTTCGTGTTTCAAGGCAATGTACTCGTCCCAAAAGGAATTGAGCGTCATCTTTCTTGTTTCATACACAAGAAGATTGTCCTCCAAGTCCTTTTTAATCTGCTTTTCCATTTCCCGAAGCGACTCCGTTACTTGCTTTCCCTCCGGTACACGGTCAGTTGCGACGAGTTTCCAGCTATATACCGAGTGTCGCTCTCCGTTGTTATCGGCGTACTTAAACTCATACTTCCCATCGGGACGCTGCGATTCGCCTGCCCAAAGAACCCTGCCTTTGGAATCACGCCTTTTTTCTGCCATAGTCGATACCTCCTTCTAAATTACATTGGTGCGATCCAAGAACTTTTCAAATTCCTCCCGTCTGATAAACACACGGGAATCTTTCCATTGTATAAAGTCCTCGTCCTTATGTTCTCTTGTAAGCCTTCTGATATTGGATTCCCCAATCTGAAAATACTTTGCCGCTTCGACCACCGTCAACAGCGGCTTTTCCCATATCGGCAATTCTTTCAGTTTTTGATTACACATTTCTGCATTTGGATAACTTCTCTGAAATATCGGATTATCCTGCCCGTTCATTGTGTTGCCCTCCTTGTTAAATCATATTGTTTTGATCTAAAAACGCTTCAAAGACCTTGCGTTTCACTAACAGCCTGCCCCCGGCTTTCAGTACAAACGGTTTGGTTCGATTGCTCATTACAAAATCACGCAGTCTTGTTTCGGCTATATTGTAATACTCCGCCGCTTCCTTTATTGTCAGGGCATATTTCTCCCACACAGGAATCCGAAAGCTGCGGTCATCAACCTTCTTATTTCTTACAATGCCGTTGTCGTGTGTAGTGACAACCTTTTTAGCTGCGCCTGTTGCTGTAATGAACTTATCATCTTCCGTTCTGCTCGGCTCTTTTTTTCTTTCATCTTCCACAACCTCGCTAAGACCGGGAACATAAACATAGTTTTTCAATGCGGCGTCCTCCTTTTCCATTTGTCCGGCTCGTGCCTTCCCCTCAATCATAGTCAGACACGAGCCTTTTGACAAATGTGCGAAGGTTGAAATCGCATACTTGACATTAAAGTGCGTTTATTTCGTTCAGAAACTTCTCAAACAGCTTTCGCTTAATTTCAACCTTCACTCCGATCCATAGCACGAAATCCGCCTGACGGTTTTCCCTTACCAATGTTCGCAGCCGATGTTCCCCAATTCCGAAATATTCTGCCGCTTCATAAATTGTAAGAGCATATTTTTCCCAAACAGGCACATACGGCTTTGTAGTATTTGTATCTGCCATATGCGTTACCTCTTTGAAATGTCCCTATCGTAAATCAGGTAATCGTACCCCATATTCAGGCACTTATCACATTTGCGTTTTTCCTTCGCAAACGGATCAAGTCGCCTTACGATATAATCGGGATTGGATTTGTAATCTTCCAAGCACTTACTGCATAAACATCGAATATCGCCTTTTTGCTTCTGAGGTCTATCCACCCACAAGCCAAGTGCCTTTTTTAAGCCAATATTGACTTTTCTGAGCAGATATTCGCTGTCAACAAAGCCGATATACTCGGTAAGCTCAGCCTGATTGACTGTTTTCAGTTGTTCAAGCATAACCATCGACGGCTCTTTTAACCCAAACTTATCGCCCAAAATAATGTGCGAGGGCAAATAGCGTTTCTTAATGACAGATGTAAGAGCCGCAACAACGGTAGTCGTGCTTGCCTGATTGCCCTCGTCACATTGAACCACAAGAACAGGTCTTACCCCATTCTGTATTGAGCCTTCATTGCTTCCGAAATCGTGCAGATAGATTTCTCCACGCTTCACCATTTGATTTTCTTTGAGTTCCATTTATATATACCTCTCAATACAAATATTTGAAAGGCGTTCCATATCCGGAATAGAAACAAGTCCCTTCACTTGTTCCCACTGGGAAAGGTCTTTTGGGGACTCTCCGCCAAGAAAATCCTTAGATTTTTCAAGGCAAGTACAACGCTGTGAATTATCGCCTTATGATCGACTCCTTCCTCATCGGCAATTTCACGATATGTCTTTCCTTCAAAGTAATAGGCAATAAGCCGCTTCCTTTGCTTCTCGTTCAGGGAATTTATCGCTTCCCAAAGCTCTCTGCTTTGTTCCTGTGCAAAGACCTGAGCCGCACAATCCTCCACGGCAGCTTCAGGATGATGCTCTTCTAAATCCTCCTCCAACGAATAAAAATGACCTCTGACCATTCTCATATAGTGCTTGTTCTCATTTCTGCGAAACTGCTGCCGCACTTCTCCATACATCGGTGGCAATACAAGAAACGGTATGTACTCCTGAACGAAAGGCTTGTACCTTTCAAGTATTTTTTCTTCGGATAATTCCGAGATAACCGCCCATTGTTCCTTGCCTCTATACCCCTCATACTCATACTGTAAATTGATAACCTTACACTCGCTCTGAAACCCCTGTTTCAGAATATCTAACTTGTCTTTTGACATTTTCTTTACCTCCAGTCTGAATTTTCAAAATCGTAAAAATTCAAACTGAAGGCGGGGATCGACAGCCGACACTATAAAGCGCCGGAGTTCCCATAAATATAAAAACGCACCTGCAAAGCGACAAATTTCGCCGTGCAAGTGCGTTTAGTTCATTGTATTTATGGCATATCAGTTCATTATATAAGCCGCAATGCCCCTTTGCGGGGCAAATGCTTTTTTTGATGAAATCCCCTCTGATAATGCCTATTTCATAGATTCATATTCGCTGCTCATCACGAGCAGCGGAACGCCGAAAGTAGTCCAGCGCATAAAAAATCCCTCCGATCCAAAAAACTCAGAATCGGAGGGTGTAGGCATATTAAATCGCCCTGTCAAAACCTCGTTTTTTTTTATTTGGCAGGGTTCATTTTTATATAGTTCAGTCATTTGAGAACTGACAGTCCACTTATAATTGAATTGGTGTGCCATTATAAAGATGACATAAATCAGTATAATTATATATGGAGGTGGACTGTAAGTGCATAACAAACCTGAAACGCTTGGTTGTATCATTAAGGCAGCTCGTGAAAACGCCGGAATTACCATAGAAGCGTTAGCCGATAAAGCAAATATTACTGAGCGATACCTATATCGAATCGAGAACGAAGGCAAGAAGCCGAGTTTCGATGTCCTACATAAGCTCGTCCGGGAATTGAACATTTCTGCGGATTCGATTTTCTACCCTGAGAAGCCGTCCAAAGATTCCGAGGTAGAAAATCTCCTCCGTATGCTTTCAGCTTGCGATGAACGGTCATTGGAAGTCGTCAAAGCAACTGCTAAAGCCTTAATTGATACTGCACCCGAAAAGTAGCCGCAAGGCTGCTTTTCCTCTATGTAAAAGCAGTGTTATATTAGTTTTCACTGCGACTGTATTCCTGAATAAAAGATAGAATCTCCTTTTTGGAAAATCCTAATTCTGCCATTACGCTTATATAATTATGGCAAAGACGCTCTATCTCTTGAATGCGTTTCTTTTGGATGAGAGTGCTATCTAATGTGACACAATAATTTCTTTTCCCTTGTGTAAAAATCAAATCATCTTGATTTATCAGTCTATATGTTTTTGCAACGGTATTAACATTGAGGTGTAACATAGTCGCCATATTGCGAACAGATGGAATAGTCTCTCCGGGCAATAACTTACCGCCGAGAATGCTATACCTGAGTTTATGACATAATTGTATGTAAATCGGACTATTTTCATTGAAAGTCCATTCTGAATAATTCATTCTTTACTTCCTTGCCTTAAAGACAGTTCAAGCAATTGTTGCGCCAAACGGTGCTAAAGCCAGTTTCGCAAACTTAAAGCATTGGCGACCGAAAGGGATACCGATAATCGTACAACACAACAGCAGTCCATTGAGGAAAGAGGATAATGCCAAAGGAATACCACTTAAAATTATCCAAAACACATTGGCGATCACAGATATAGGACTTCCGCCATATTTGATTTCTTTCCCAAATGGAAAAAATGCAAGGGCGGCAAATTTGAAACATTGACGACCGATTGGAATTCCGATAATTGTAATGCTCCACAATATACCCGCAATGCTCCAAGAAAGACCTTGCCATAAACCACAGCATAAAAACCATATTATGTTTCCTAAACAACTCATTCCTCTTCCTTTCTATATCATAGCTCTGACTTTATCAAGAAAATCATAATCCGTTTTTTCGCAAAAAGTTATACCGTACAAATCAGCTTTTCTTGAAAGATGATTGCCGTCATCAGCGGACATAAGTATAAATGGAACAGAAATATGCTTTTCCTTGCAGGCGTGTAGTAAATCTAATCCTGTTCCGTCTCGCATATTATAATCAGAACAAATCAAGTCAACAGAAGCCTCTTCCAGCTTTTTTAATGCGTTGTTAACGCCGGATGATTCAATAACTTCAAATTCCTTTCTCAATAATTCCGCTAAAACATATCTGAATGTTTCGTCATCATCCACAAGTAAAATCTTTTTCAAAATAGTGCCTCACTTTCTACTGGATTACAGATTTTCGCATTTGTCACACAAACTAACAATCCGATCCATAATTCTGTAAATACAATAAATAAATATTACAAAAATGCCTGTGGGTATCAGTAATATCCCTATAAGGATACTGCCGATACCCATTACGGCATATACTACCAATTTTCTATACTTCTTAGTTTTCCGCATCTTTGACCGTCAGTTCAAGGCTTCCGCTGAAATTTTCACCTTTGAGAATAATATAATTATCGCCGGATGAAATGGTGTACTCTTTCGTATCTTCTGAATTGGCATTCGCAACCGAATATTCATCACTACCCGCAATCCAATTCAGTTCCGCAGTCCCATCCTCTATTGTAAGTTTGTAGGTTACTTGTAGATGGTTGCCGTTTTCACGATTCAAAGCAGTTCCACCGAAAATGAACTCTTTTCCGTTAAATCCGTTATAGGTAGCTACATAAGTACCGGTATAGGCGTCAATACCCTCATCTTTCTCGCCCTGCAAATCTTTTTCTTTTGTCAATGCGTGTTTGCTGAAAGATTGAATCCAATTATCCCAACCGTCAATAAGATTATCTTTCAAACTGCCTTTATCGTGATTAGAACCACACCCCGAAAGGCAGCTAAGAATACTTATGATTAAAAATGCAGAAACGACGATTTTAATTTTCTTCATAACGATTACCTCACATAAAATGCGTATTGATCATCATTCCCAAGAATACGATGCCGGCAACGGCATAAAGACTGTTTACAATTAAACAAACTTTCATCAAATTGTTTTGAGCCTTTGCCTTGACATATGAAATAATGGTAAACACTCCACTGAAAATCATAAACGCAGCGTAGCAGGCAATCATAATTTCAGCGACAGGGGATTCTAATGCCCAGTCAAAAGTTCTGAGCGGTAAAATAGTCCACGGGACAAAAAGCATAATGGTGCTTACAGCGGTTAAAATTTTGTTTTTCATAGTAATTATCTCCTTTCAGCCTGCCCGAAACGAAGGCAGGAAATGCCCAAACATAAAATTGTAATAACAATAGCAACAGGTATCCACGGTATTAGCTCAACCTGCGCTGTGTCAAGATTTGTTGCAAGTTTTCCATATTCCGATGTGATAACAAAAAACTGATACGACATCGGATAAGCAAACCACACCTTTGTGTTAATCACCAATACAGACGGCACAATGGATGCCAACCCAATACCAACAGAGAATATCGGAGTTTGAATACATACTGATAACATCCAAAAAAACGCAATCATCGGTATGGCAGACAAAAAGAGGAAACCAATTTCCTTTGCAACAAATAACGGAGACAGAATGAAGTTGTAATCCTGAGTTCCTGAACAAATAGCTGCACTAATATAATACATACCCGTCATCATAAAAATTTGCGTTGCTGCCAACGCAATCAGAACGACGAACTTTGCCATACAGAGCTTCGCTGTGCCGATCGGCAAGGCAAGCATTTTCAAAATTCCCTTGTTTGCTCTTTCTGTTTGGCTTAAAAGAACTGTTCCGACCACCATACTTGCAGGGAACATAAACCATGACATCCCCATAAAGCCCTGAATAAAGAAATTATTTTCTGGCGAGATCCCCTCTGCCTGCATATCGAAATTCATATGGGCATTCAAAATGGATGGTATCCATAAGATAACAGCTGCAACAAGGAAAATCAGTAGTATCTTTGAGCGTTTAATTTTCTTGAATTCCACGCCGACAAGCGATAAAAAGCTCATTCAAACGACCTCCTCACTTTTATAAATAGAAGCTCTGCCAAGACAAAAATTACAAGCTCTGCGACTACCGCATAGATATAGTGCATGGACTGCGATATATCCGCACCTGCAAATAACTGAAAAGGCATTGCAAATGGAAAAAGCGAAAGGGCAAAGTTGGTTGTCGGCAACATTGTTGCGGTAAACACGCAGACGACACCGATACCAAGCGACACCCACATATTTTTGCAGGCTTCCGAAATAAGAAGCGACAAAATCACACAGGGTAACATCAACAAAAATGAATACCCGAAATATTTGCACAGTTCACTAAAAAAGCCATTTCCGATTTCAAACCAATGATAGGTACAAAATGCGATTGCTACCGCTTCTATTACAAGCACAAAAAGGCTCATAAAAATCGTTAAAACTGCTTTGCCCAAGAAAATAGAACTTTCCCGAATAGGTAAAGACTTCATTTTCTGCATAGCATTGTCCGCATATTCGGTATGATATAAAAGACAGGTTCCGGCTACAACAAGCAGCACATTTAACATCGCCATCATCTGCCAATTTGCACCGAGCAGAATTTGTATCGGAATATCCGGCAGATTAAGATACTGTTCAGAACGAACAGCCATATTGATAACAGGAACAGCCGCCGCCAAAATACCGCCGCCTAAAAATGCAGGTAAAAATCCGGTTCGTTTTATCTTTTTGCATTCCAAAGAAACACTCATCGCACCTCACCTCTTTGCCTGTTGTCAGCGTCAATCAAGGCAAGGAAAGTATCTTCCAAATTATCCGTAGGATAGCCTTGCGAAGCTGCGTTAAATTTAAGCTGATCGAGCGTTCCCTCAAACAGTAGACGACCGTGATTTAAGATACCAACCGTATCAGCCATCAATTCTATTTCGGACAGTAAGTGTGACGATACTAAAACTGTACAGTCAAATTTCTCCGGCAAAGACCGAATCAGCGTTCTAATTTCGTGAATACCGACAGGATCAAGTCCGTTCGTCGGCTCGTCTAAAATCAAAATCGGCGGCTTTCCGATCAAAGCACTTGCAAGACCTAACCTCTGCTTCATTCCAAGGGAATATTTTTTGGCAAGCCGTTTCTTAAATTGTGTCAGTCCCACAATTTCAAGAGCTTCCGCTACGGAGGATTTGGGAAGTCCCAATATTTTACGGATAATTTCAAGGTTTTCTTCACCGCTTAAATTTCCGTAAAAAGCAGGCGCTTCAATGAACGAGCCGATTTCTTTTAGAATCTGTACTCTGTTATCGGGGTACTGCTTCCCATCAATCGTGAACGAACCGCTTGTCGGTTTGGTAAGTCCAAGAAACATTTTCATTGTAGTAGACTTCCCAGCACCGTTTGGACCGAGAAAGCCATAGACAGCACCTTTCGGAATATGCAGATTGACACCCGAAACCGCTGTAAAATCAGTATACGATTTTGTTAAATTTTGAGTTTCAATGATATTCATTGTATTTTGCTCCTTTCTTATCATCGCAAGTATATTGTAGCTTCTCAACCTTGTGCTAACCTTCTCGTGTCCTTACATTTACCTTACATTTCATCGCACACTAGAAAATGACACATTTATATGATATAATAGGAAATATAAAGGAGGTATCCGTATGAGCTTTGATTACTTGAAACAAAAACGCATTTTGCTTGTAGATGATGAGCAAGAGCTTTTAGATATGGTCGTCTCTATCTTGAATGAGGACGGATTTCAAAATATCAGAACAGCAAAGACCGTAAATGAAGCAATCGCTGTTTCTGAAGCCTATCAACCTGAGTTCGCAATTCTCGATGTAATGCTCCCTGACGGGAATGGATTTGATCTGATGGAGCGGCTTAAAAAAGCAGCTGATTATCCCGTACTGTTTTTAACTGCCCGTGGCGAGGATGATGATAAGTTTCGTGGCTTTGGTCTTGGCGCAGACGATTATATGGTAAAGCCATTTTTGCCAAAAGAGCTTTTGTTCCGTGTGAGTGCCATTCTTCGCAGGAGTTATAAAGCTGAAAATCCCCTTGTGAAACTGCACGACAGCGAAATTGATTTTGAGCGTGCAGAGATTATCAAGAACGGAGAGCATATTTCTCTTACGGCAAAGGAACACGACATCCTCTCTGCTTTATATCGAAACGCAGGACGAATCGTTACGATCGACGCACTGTGTGAAGCAGCTTGGGGCGATAATCCTTTTGGCTATGAAAATTCGCTGATGGCACATATTCGCCGTATCAGAGAAAAGATCGAAGCGAATCCATCCCAGCCTGTTTCTTTAATAACGGTTAAGGGACTTGGATACAAACTTATTGTGGAGGGCAAATAGTATGAAAAGCGTACCTAAACTAATACGGCGTTTTGTCGGTATTATGCTATTGTCCTCGGTATTGCTCATTATTCTGAACTTCACTCTATTGGTGATATATACGCTAAATCAATCTCCAAACGGCTCTCCGTGGACAACTGCACAGGAGGTTGCGGATAATCTGTTACAGGACAGTAATGGATATATTTTGACCGAAGAAACAGCGAATGAACTTCAAAACACGAATGTATGGGCGCTTTTCATTGACAATGCAACAATGAAAGTTGTATGGCAAACGGATAATCTTCCCGAAACCATACCTATGTCATATACTGTTTCAGATATAGCGAGTCTTACCCGTGGCTACATAGACGGGTATCCTACATTTACAGGAGAGGCAGAAAACGGGCTTGTGGTTCTCGGTTATCCGAAAGACAGCTTTTGGAAACATATGTGGCCGAGTTGGGATTACAATTTAATCGCCAACTTGCCCAAAACCGTTCTTTCTATTTTAGCCATCAATATAGCCTTGATTTTTATAATCTATGTGATTGCCAATTCCAAGCTGTTAAAATCCGTGAAACCGATAGTCAGTGGAATACAGGCTTTATCTACGAACGAAGAAGTCCATATTAGAGAAAAAGGGCTTTTATCAGAGCTGGCGATAAACATTAACAAGACCTCAGATATTTTGCAAACTCAGAGCAGGCAGCTCCGTAAAAGAGAAACTGCAAGAGCAAATTGGATTGCCGGCGTATCCCACGATATACGCACACCGCTGTCAATGGTAATGGGTTATGCTGGTCAGTTGGAAAGCGATGAGCGTTTGTCGGAAGATGACCGCAAAAAAGCTACGGTTATTGTAAAGCAAAGTGAGCGAATGCGGAACTTAATCAATGACCTAAATCTTGCGTCCAAATTGGAATATAATATGCAGCCGATCAATCCTGAAAGACAAAATCTAATTGCTGTTGTCCGTCAGGTTGTGGTCGATTTTATCAATATGAATATTGATGAAAAGTTCACGATTGAATGGGAAACGAACGAAACCTTAACCTCTTGTCCCGTATGTATTGACAAAGATTTAATCAAACGAGCAGTAAGTAATCTGATTCAAAACAGTATGAACCATAACGAGCAGGGCTGTCATATCTTTATTCGTGTTATGGCTGAAGATAATGTTTATACGGTTGTCGTTGCCGATGACGGTATCGGTGCTACGAATGAACAGATTGAAAAGCTCAATCACTCTCCGCATTATATGGTTTGCGATGAAAACACCTCTGAACAACGACACGGTTTAGGCTTGTTAATTGTCAAACAAATCATATTCACACACAAAGGGAAAATGCAAATAAGGCATAGCGAATATGGAGGCTTTGAAGTTGATTTAAGTTTGCCAATGACTATGTAAACTAAAAGAGGAAACAGAGAAATTGCCATCTGTTTCCTCTTTTTATAGGTTAATACTGTGGCACACCGTACCCAAGTATTTCATAATGCCCTACGGAATACTGATTGATACGGCAGCTATCGCCGGAATTGCCTTCTACGGTATAGACGATACCGTTCTCGACTTTCTCCACAATTCCCACATGATCGGATTCTCCGTCCTGCGGGCCTGACGAGCCTTTGTTGTCCCAATCGAAAAAGATAATCATACCGGGAACAGGCTCGGCAGATCCGTCAAGCCATTGTCCTCTGTCCTTAAACCACTGAACACCATTGACGCAGCCTGCAAATTTCGGGATAACCCCAGTATCAATATAGCCACACTCATTGGCACACCAGCTCACGAAACAGGCACACCATTCCACACGGCTTCCAAATCCGTACCAGCTCCAGTACGGTTCGCCGCCCGTATTGCCGACCTGAGAGAGTGCAACGGTCACAATTTGTCCGTCTCCGCCAGTAATGTCGTAAAGTACCTGCGACCAAAGGGAATTATTCTCATCTTTCAGCAATTCAGCAAGGTAGTCCTTCTGCTCCTGATTGAAACCGTACTGAGCCGCCATTTCATCGACTGTCTTATGAGAAACTGTAATATACAGATATGTGCGTGTAACGGTTGTTTCCGTCTGCACAATGTTCCCATGACCGTCATCGGTTTCGGTGATCTGCGTTTCCGTCTTACTCTCTGTCCGGGAACTGATTTGATTCATCTCCCAAAAGATGTCCGTCAGGATTTGCTTCTTACCATCATCCATTGTCGCAACCTCTTGGGGGTTATCTTTATCCGTATTCGTCTTAATGGCATAAACCGCAAGCACATCTTTCCACACGGCTCGGCTTCCACTCATTTCCAGCACATCATAGGTTACAGCGTCTTTCTCAGCTTGTAGCTTGGTATCATACTCTGTGTTGATTTCCTGCACCACCGTCTGCATACTCATACCCGTTCCGCTGTCCTCGCCTGAAAAGAATATTCCAAACACAGAGCCGAGTAAAAGTGCAATCAGGCAAATTACGATAATTACCACAACTGCAATCCAGCCTCCGGCAGCAATGGCGGCAATCAGAGCCTTGGTTGCCGCTATAATCGCCTTGACTGCGGCAATGGTAGCTTTGACCGCTGCTTTTACACCTGTTACAACCGCTTTTGCGGTAGCTTTGGCAGCCTGCGCCGCCCGCTGAGCGGCTTTCGCCGTAGCCTGTGCCGTTTTCTGAGCCGCCTTTGCCGCCTGTTTCGTTGTCTTGATTGAAGTTTTAGCGGTCTGCTCGGCGGTCTTGACTGTCTTTTGCGCCGTTTTTGCAGAGCCTTTCCCAACCGTCTTGATTGTTTTCTTACCAGAAGAACGGGCGGTTTGCTTTACCGTCTTTTGCGTTTCCTGAACGGCTTTTACACCTTTGTTTCGGGGAGTGCGGACAGACTGATTTTTCAAGCTTTCCGCCGCCCGCTTTTCCTTAAACTGCCGGACTCCGTCTTTCGCCTTTGAAATGTTCTGCTTCGTCGCTTCCACGCCTTTTCGTCCCTGCTTATCAAACTGATAAGCTGCTTCGTGAGTAAGACGGTCAGCACCGCCCTCAACACGGTTAGAAGCATATTCCTCCGCACTATTTTCCTGAGCATGGGTAGAATGTTCCGCATTTTCTTTGGTTTGAACATACGCCTGCTTCATACGCTGTCCGGCAATGGCGGCTTTGTCAAGCGTTCGGATTGTGCCTTTTATGGAATCCTTTGTCTTTATATCAGCCAAAATCTCACCTCCGTTTCCTCGTTTTCTTGCCGCTGCCGCTTAGTTTGAGATTCGCTTTGCCACCACTACGAGCCTTCCGTTTGTGCGGGAATATTCACAGGTGGAAAGGGTTATCAGCTTATCCCCGTATTCTGCCGACACCCCGGTATCATACAGGGCAAGTTCCTTGCACTTATCAACAAATGCGGAGAAATCCTCCGGTGTTTCAGCGTTTATAAAGTGATAATACTTGAAGGAATCAGGGCTGTCCGAGTAAACGAAAGTCTTGAATACGGAAATGATTTCATATTCATATCTGTCCGTTACGGTGCTGAAAGAGATTGTCTTATGCTCCTGCCAAAAGTCCTGACTTTTGAATTTTTCAAGGTCGCAGAACATTGAGCCGTTTTTCATATGGTGTCCGTAGATAATCACATTGTCGCTCGGCAACTGCACATCACAATTCTCCTGCACATAAGGGCAGCCGTAGTCGCTGTATTTCTTATCAAAGCCGTGCTTCAGGTAGAAGTCTGGGTTGTCCGGCGTGTGCATTACCGGGTAGTTGATATTGGTATCTTCAATACGAATCCAGCCTGCTAAATCGCTGTTCTGCTGATACAGTTCGGCAAGCTCCGGCAGCACCGTCTTTTCTTCGGTGTATAAAGTCGGCTCTGCGGGTTCTTCCTCTGTTTCTGCGGCAGAATCCACAATATCGGCAAGGCTGTCGTAAAGCTCCGCCTGCTGTTCTTCCTGCCTGTAATGGTCGAAAATAAAATAGGCGCTTGTGCTAAACAAAGCAGCAAACGCCACAATCAGAATGATACATATTGTTTTTTTCATAGACTTTCCTTTCTTTATAAGGCAAAGGCGAGAGTTATGCACTCTCGCCCGGTTTGGTTGTCATCAGCTTATACAGCTTTGTATTCTTGGGAAACTTATTCGCAAACGGCACAAGAGAGCTGCCTACCTTAATCAGCCCATGTCCAGCTTCCACATTGGTAATATAGCTCATCTGCAAATCGGAGATATTGAGAAGCTCGGCAAGTTTCAGGCGGTCGGTGGAAGCCTGATTGAGCATAATAATAAATTCGGAGTTTGCAAGCATTGTCCTTGCGGTATGGCTCTGCAAGAGATCGTCCACATTCTGCGTGATACCCGTCGCATAAGCTCCATACTTTCTGACACGCTTCCACAAGGTAAACAGGAAATTAGCGGAATACTCGTGCTGGAACAGCAAATAAATCTCGTCTATAAAGATAAAGGTGTTTCTGCCCTTCGCCCTGTTCTGCGTAATGCGGTTTAGGATACTGTCAAGCACGACAAGCATACCGATAGGCATAAGCTGTTTGCCGAGGTCGAGAATATCGTAGCAGATCAGGCGGTTGTTGGTATCCACATTGGTATGCTTCGCAAAAGTATTCAGACTTCCGTTTGTGAAAAGCTCAATGGCAAGGGCGATTTCCTTTGCCTCCGGCTCGTCCTGCTTCAAAAGCTCCTCACGGAAATCCTGCAAGGTTGGCACTTCGCCTTTGTAATCATTCTGCTGATAGGTGCGGTACACAGAAGCGGTGCAGCGGTCAATAATGGATTTCTGCTTTGCCCCCAAGTTTGTACCGCCGATAAGCTGCTCGCACAGCGACATGATAAACTCCGATTTCAGGATAACCGGATTTGCGCCGTCCCCGTATTCCTTTGTCATATCCATAGCGTTGATATGGTTTGCAGAAGTAGCGGAGATGTGTATTACCTCGCCGCCCATTGCCTTTACAAGCTGGGAATATTCTCGTTCGGGATCTATAATGATTATATCGGCGTTGCTGGACAGCACTTGATTGATAATCTCACCCTTTGCGGCAAAGGATTTACCGCCGCCGGATACGCCCAAAATGAACTCGTTACCATTTAAGAGCTGCTTGCGGTCAGCGATAATCATATTTTTGCTGATTACATTCTGACCGTAATAAATGCCGTTTTCGTGGTAGATGTCCTGCACCCGGAACGGAATGAACACGGCAAGACTTTCCGTTGTAAGTGTTCTGAAGGTATCAATCTTCCGTGTGCCAAAGGGCATAACCGTATTCAATCCGTCCATCTGCTGAAATTTCAGAACGCCGAACTGACAAAGATGTTTTCTCGCTGTGGTAAGCAGAGCTTCGGTGTCATTGTCAAGCTGCTCCTTTGTCTCCGCCGTATGCACCATTGTCAGGACAGCGAACATCATTCGCTGGTCACGGGTTGTCAGGTCATCGAGAAATTCCTTCATTTCCTTTTTCTGCTGCTCCATATCATAGGGAACGGTGGCGGAAAAATTGTTGTTGGAATTTTGTCTGCGCTGCCAGTTGGTTATGTTCGTTTCCACGCCTAAAAGTCGGCTTTCCGCTTCTCTGACCGCTTCATCTGTGGGAACGGGGACAACATCAATCGACATCATCAGGTTTCTGTTCAGATCGGTCAGCTCCGCCACCATACTGTCCTTGATATAAGAAGCATATTCACGAAGGAAAAGAACTCTGCCGTAACGGTTTCCCATTTTGAAATAATCCTTTTCAAATTCCATAGAATCCGGACAGATATAATCCTTGAAATCGTGTCCCTTCTTTCTCGTTTCCTTAATATCAAAGCGGAAGGCTGTTTCCTCTCCCACACGGTAGAAGTCGTGGAAGATACGAAGCCGCTCGTCTGTTTCCAGCTCCACGCATTTGCTGCCGAGCCTGCCAAAATGAGCAATCAAATCTGCGCCCACACGGGCAAAGTAAGTACGGGCGTCCTCCACATTTTTCTTGTTGACCGAGATCGTCATATACTTATCCTGCACAATAGCGTTTGCCCCGGTAGCCTTTTCGAGCAGCATTTTGTTGTATTCCTCACGGTACTCGTCCAGCTTATCTCCCGTCTTTGGAATCAGGATTGTTTTCTCAAAGTCCAGCCGATTCAGGCGGCGGTTGTTGATTGTGATTTTTGTCGTTGCACCGGAATCAAGAGAGTTAAGCAGCTCCGAATATTCAAGGAACATTGCTTCTTTATCTTCACGGCTTGCTACAGCGTAGTTAATATCTGAAAACTTAAAGGTTTTGGAAAACTTGTCCTTGCCGACCTGAAAAATACCGTCATCATAAATGGCGGCAATGGGGATCACATCCTGAACGCCTTTCGGCACAACAAACTTCTCCTTATCCTGTTTGAATAAATTGGTAAGCGTTTTAATCATTTGATTTCAAAACCTCCTTCTGCTTCTTTTCCATACCCGGCTTCATCAGCTCCAAGTAGGTGTTGGTGGAATGAAACACGAGCTTCTTCGGCATAAGAAACTCTGATTTTATCCACGCATAAATAAATTTCTCTGCGGTCATTCCGTTGTATTTGATAAAGCCGAGAGCCGCAAAGGGCGCAGCTCCCAAAATGCACATCCACGACACGGTTTCCGTGCCGACATAGGGTTTCAGCAGAAAATAGAGTCCTACCGCCACCGCACAGGCACAGACAGAAAAAATGAACTGCCGCAGGGACAGTCCGAAAAACATCGCTTCCGTGTAGTTTCTGATTTCACGGTTAATTTTTACTTCCAAATAAAATCCCTCCTTAAATTCAGACTAATCAAAGCCCCATCATCTCCCGGATAATTCTGTCGCTCATCTTTACAGCTCCAACAAGCACCAACATATTAAAGAGCAACTCTCCGATATATGCCCACACCTGCGTGACCGCCGCAGCGTCAGGATTGACAACGGGCGGCGAAGCCGCAAAGAGTGAAAAGATAATACACGCTAAAACAATGACAGCACCTTCCAGACATACGGCACAGTAGCTTTTTATAAAGCTCTTGCCCACATTCTGACTTGGCTCTCCGGCAAAGGTGGAGAGCGGAACGGGAGCGAGCGCCGTATACATATACAGCTTAAAAAATCTGCCGTACACCGTCATAATCAGGATAAACGACATTACCGTTATAAACAGACCGCCGATCAGCGTAACCGCCCATAAAGGGATACTCTCAAAAAAACCGCAGCTTTCAATGGTATCTACCATTTCCTGCGGCAAGGTTGTCTGCTGCGGATTTCCGAAGCCTGCGGCGTTCATAATCGTAGAGATCGTACCCTGAACAATATTGAACAGGGCAAGCATTAGCTCCATACCGTAGGTAATCGCCCCTTTTGCGAGAGCGAAGCGGATAAACAGTTTAAGTGCGTGTTCCGGTTTCTTGACTTCTGTAAACGAGCCGCAGGTTTTTACCATTCCCACGACAAAGAACAGGACAAGCAGGGCAAGTCCTATCGCTTGTACCGCACCATTGATATTTACAATCACTCCCCAAATGCCGCCGCCCTTGAAGTTTTGCGGCGTGGTAGTGATTAGCTGCCATATTTCAGCGAGTTTTTCATTCCAAGTTTCAAGGGCGTTCTCAAGGTTTTGAACAACCCAGTTATCGCTCACAAGTCAGCACCTCCTATCTCAAAATAAATTAAGGGTGTTCCCGAAACAATCCGGGAACACCCCCTGTAAGTGTCAGTAAATCAGCCTGTAATCAGGGTAAGGATTTCTTTTGCGAAGGTGATGATAACGCCTCCCGCCAAAGTCAGAAAGCCGTTTGCCCTCTGAGACGGATCGTGAGATTTAAGGCTCAGTCCTACCTGAACGATACCAAAACCAAGCAGGATAAGACCGATTGCACGAATCAGCCCGAAAATGAAATCGGACAAATTGTTGACTACCTGAATCGGATCGCCGCCTGCGGCAAACGCCGTTACGGACATACCCATAACAAGGGTAAGAGCCGCAACAATGGCACAGTAGAAACGGAAGCCTCTCTTAACCTTGCCGTTCATCGGCAGCTTGCTGGTTTCCTTAGTGGTTTTCTTCATCGTATTAAAAATCTTCATAGTGATTTCCTCCATTTAATTTTGTTTGTTTTTGGTTTCAAAGTCCTCATCAGACAATAATTCATAGGTTGTTTCCGGTACTTCCATATCGGGAACGGCTTTCGGATCAATCCATTCCACCGCAATCGTGGCAACATCGTCCCTGACTTCACCGTGTGCATACACCCCGGCACCTCCGTCAGCGGTCAATGCCACATTCGGGTGCTTCATAATGTCATATTTCAAGTCCATAATCGGCAACTCGCCACGAATGAATAAAATGGCATAACGGTTATCGAGCATTCTGACCTCATCAGGCGTTAAAAGCTCACGCCCGGAAATCTGATAGTTTGTCGAGTAGTTACCGCTCCGCCCTGACGATTTTCCAAAGGTGTTGGTGTCAATCGTTTCCTTGCCGAGAAGCTCTGAGACATACTTGTGCGTGGACTGTTCGTTGCCACCCAAGTATAGGAACTCATCGCAGTTGCCCACAATGCTTTCCCATTGCTTTTCAAACAAGGCTTTTAGCTGCGCCAAGTTTTGCAGGATAATCGAAACCGATACCCCACGGGAACGCATAACAGACAGTATCTTGTCGAAATCGTCCGGCAGCGAAACATTTGCGAACTCGTCCATCAGGAAATGCACCGGAACGGGCAGGCAACCGCCGTGTATATGGTCGGCTGAATAAAATAACTGCTGGAAAAGCTGCGTGTAAAGAATTGATACCAAGAAGTTAAAGCTGGAATCGTTGTCAGGAATCAAAGCGAATAACGCCACCTTCTTTTCTCCAAGCGAAGCAAGGTCAAGCTCGTCTGCGGAAGTAAGTGAAGCCAAACTTTCAAGGTTAAACTTTTCAAGCCTTGCGGCAAGGGTGATCTGAATGGATTTGAGTGTCTTTGCCGAGCCGGAATGATAGGAACGGTAATACTTCAAAGCGATATGGTCAGGATTATCCAGTTCCAAATCCGCAAAGAGATTATCAAGGGGAGAAGGTCTGTTGTCCTCCTCGTCCTCAATCGCTGCGGCTCTGAGCATTTCCATTACCATAGCGAAGTTTTGTTCCTCCTCCGGTGCTTCATAGTGCAGATAGAACACAAGAGCCAAGAGCAGCATAGAAGCGGCGGTATCCCAAAAGGGATCGTTTGATTGTGAGCCTTTCGGCGTGGTGCTTTTGAAAAGGTTTGTGACAAGACGCTGAATGTCGTTGTCGTTTCTCAGATAGACAAACGGGTTATAGCAATGGCTTTTTTCCATAGAGATTAAGTCCAGCACTCGTATTTCAAAGCCTTTCTTTTCAAGCAGCTTTCCTACATCCCGCACGATTTCCCCCTTTGGATCAAGAATCACAAAAGAGGTGTTCGCCTGCATAGCGTTGATTTTGCAGAAGAAGCGTGTTTTTCCCGCTCCGCTGCCTCCGCAGCAAAGTGTGTTGAGATTTCTCCTGTGTTTTTTTGCATTCAGCCCGATCCGCACATTCTGCGTCATAATCTTATTTGCCGAGGGCGGATTCTGACTGTACTTTTTGTTTACGGCTTTCGCATTGCCCCATTTTGCCGAGCCGTGTTCCTCCCGTCTGCGGTAGTTCCTGCGTGTTGAAAAATATATCCCGATTCCCATTCCGTAGCAGAGAAGCAAAACGAGGACAGTTTTTACGCTGTCCCCGCAAAGCTCTATATGAAACGGATTGTTAAATACGGTCATCAGGCTCGGCAGTATCTCCGGCAAGCCGCCCTTTACAGACGGTGCAATCAAAAGTCCAAGCCACACAACAGGAAGAATACCGATGGCGGAGAGGATAATAGATGACTGCCTTTCGCTATCTCGATTCACGGCAGTCCTTTTCCTTTTCTATCACTTTGAATTTTCGTTTGGGGGCGTGTCCGAATTTGATAATCAGATCGTCAACGGCGTCGGTAGACTTGCCCTCTTTTTTCAGGTCTGTCTTTTTATCGTTCAGGGAACGAATGACAACGCCGTGTTCATAATCGTCCAAAGCGACATGATAAAGTTCCTCTTTCATATTTATTCACCGTTTTTACCTTTCCTGCTCCTTAGAGCGTTCGGAACGCTGGCGGTAAAGCTCGTCGGAGACACGGGACACTATATCTTTGAGCGCCTTTTGCCCCTTGCCAAGTTCCGCCTTGATTTCCTTCGGCTCTTTGTTTTTCAGTTCATCGGGAATACGGTCAATGGCAAAGTTCTGTGTATCCACACCGTACTTTTTACAAAGCATATATCCGATACACACCGCCTGAAATCCCATATCCCGGCGGCTGTACGCTTCGCTGTTCATAGAAAGCTCGGCGTGTCCGAGTTCCTGCGCCACACATTGGCAGAGCGCCACGCTGTCCCCGATATTCCTTTTCACATAAAGCGTCTGATCTTCATTCTTATAGAACGCTCCCATATTCGGATAGGGAAGCTCATCTACGCTTTTGACATCAATCGGTGCGGTATCCAGCATAACCGTAACCAGCTTTTGCGGATCACGGTTGACGGTGGGCGCTGCGGGCTTTCTGCCGTTTGTCTGCGAAACATCAAGCACCCTTTTCAGGTTGAAGTCAATCCCCGGCGTACCGTCCTTCTTGGTGTACTCATAAGGATCGAGAATAATAAAGGTCTTAGAGCCTTTGTTGACCTTTACACCCTCGGAAATCCAATCGTCAAATTCTTTGACCTGACTTGCCTGTGGAAACTGCTTATACATAAGCAGGGCATTGTTCGCCGTGTATCTGTCCATTCGGCTCTGCACATCAAGATAGCCCTTGAATTTTTCAGGGGACTGCACCACCTCGGCGGCAGTATCATCAAGCATTTGATATACCGCCTCTTTTTCGGCTCTCTTTTTCTCTTTATATTCCTCCGGCGAAAGCTGCGGGCGGCTGTAGGAGCCGCCCTTGTTCGCTTTGAAATTACTGGTCATAATCGTTACCTCTCTTTCGGTTTTTCTGTGATTTTTGGCTGGGGAGAAAGCGACTGTCCTTCCGTCTGCCTTTCTCCCTTAGCTGCCGCCTTATATCGGTTAAGATTTTCCTTTACGGAAACCTTCACACGATTTACCCTGAGCTTATCCGCTGCGTCCATCGCCTTTTGCTCCAATGAAGAAAAGCCCCTTTGGGCTTTGTCAAACAAGCGGCTCAGTCTTGATAAAATCCCCTTATCCGTCTTGGTATGCTCTGCTTCCTTTGCGGCTTTCCCAATAAGCAGCAGCCCCATATTTTTGAAATGCCCCTTTGCGCTCTGAAGCTCTGCGTTCATAGACGATAGCTTCATTGTATCCTGCGCCATATCCTTTGACAGTCTGTGAAACAGAGAGGACAGCTTATCAAAAGCCTCCGGGATTTTCATTGCCCTGACCGACTGTGCAAGCGTATCTTTTCCTTTTTCACGAAACTCCTTCATTGCATTTCCGGCAGACTTAATCAGATTATCCTTCGTCTGTTTGACTGCGGAAAATCCCTGACGGATTTTATCGTCCGTTTTCTGCACAAGGTTTTGGCATTTGCTTCTTAAAGTGCTGTTGTGGATCAGGTTGATTTCCCGACGCATATCCTGAAGCTCGCCAAGCATTCCCGTTAGGGTTTCTTCCATACTGCCGATATAAGTTACAAGCGACTGCACTTCAGTTTTCTCTTTTGTCAAACCGTTTTGGTCAAGTGTTTCCAATAACTCTGCAATGTGTGAGTGTTCATTCAGATTATCCATTCAGATTCACCTCTCTTTCGTTTTCTTTTTGCTTTTCGGCTGAGTGTGAACGGTCTGCCTGTTCGGTTCAGCTGCTCTCGGCTTCTCTTTGGAAGCCTCCGGCACGGTACGCTCTGCTTCCTTTTCCGCTTTGGCAGCCGCCTTATATCGGTCAAGTTTTTCTTTGACTGACGTTTTTTTCTCCGCCGCCTTTGCGATACCCTTATCAGTGTGCGTACCTGTCGTTTCTGAGTCTCGCTCGGACGGAGGGTTTTTGTCCGTCTTTGCGACCGTAGGGTTTTGCATAGAGTTTCCCTCCTTCTGTGCGGGATCGCCCATTGCTTCCTCTACAATACGTTCGCCCCTCGTTTTGGTCGGGACGTCTTTCTCAGCCGCTTCACGGTCTGCCACATCTTTTTCCGCTTCCGCAACAATAGAAACCTTATCTACCTTGCCAAGCTCAAAGCGGTCAACAATGCGCTGGATTTTGGAAGCGTCCTCCGCACGGGCAATAATATCAATGGGTACATCTCCGCCTTTGGTGTTCTTGTCCCGAAGGACACAGTAGAGAACACCGTATTTTTTTGCCTGCTCAGTAAATTTCTGCAAGTCCCTCTGTGAGAGAGAGAATACCTTTAATTCCTTACCGGACTTAATCATATTGGTAAGTCTCGCCTTGCCCCTTGTCTTGTTCGACTGGCTGACTTCCTGCTTCAAAACAGAAGTCAAAAGAACAGCGATATTTTTCGCCGCCGAGCCTGTGAGTTTTGCAGCGACTTCAAATCCTTCAAGCGACAGCCTGACGATCTGCTCCGCTGCGTCACCGCCGTTTGTCATAGCTGCGATTCTCCTTTCTCTTAGATTTTTCTTCCTCTGCCTGCAATTGCTCTAAGGCTTCTTTCATAATGCCTGACCTCTCGGCAATTCCATCACAGAGTTTCACTTCTTTACGAAGCTCTTTTAAGCGATCGGATATTTCTGAAATCTTTTCCTTTGCCTCAGACAGCCGTTCATCTGTGATACCTGCTTTTCGCACTTCATTTCGGAGATGGGTTCTGTCGGCAGTAAGTGTTTTGATTTCTGCTTCAACCGATTGCTTATATGAAAAAAGCTGCTCCGTATCACCGATTTGGTGTTTGCCGAGCAGCGTAACTTGTTTTGTGAGTTCGTCCAGCTTCATTAAATCATCTTTCAGAAGATAGTGAAGCCTTGCGGAATTTTGTTGTTTCAGTTTGTACTTTGGAAAATAACCGAGCTTATAACAGTAATGAAGATACAAGCCGTAAAGACCGCCTACCTTTTTGATTTTATCCTCCCTCGTCGGCAGACGATACTGCCTGACACGGTAGCTCTTTGGCTGGAACGGAACAAAAGCAACATTGTCCCTGTTCTGAATCAGCCGCTCCAGTATCCGCTCCTTCGTGTAATCTTCACCAAGCCGATAGGTTCGTATCGGCTTGCCATCACCCTTCGGCGTGACCGTGCTGAATTTCCGGGACGGACTGAAATTGGAGTGATACCCCATAACGCCAAGCTCATACTGAAACTGTTTTAGGTTATGGCTCATAGCAATCGCTTCATCAATCGCTTTGCGGGCATTATTGTATCGGGTAGGCATACCCGCTTCGTCCTTCTTTGTGAGATATTTCGGGGACTGGTGCAGCTCAGGATTTTTCACGACGGAAAGGTTATGCTCCAGACAGATCTCGTCTGCGATATGCCGGAAGTAGTACCAAGACTTTTCATTGTTTTGCAGCCGCTTTCCGTCTGCAAAGGAAACGGAGTTGACAACGAAGTGGCAATGCAAATGCTTTGTATTCAGGTGTGTGGTTACGACTACCTGAAACCGCTTGCCCCACATACGGTTGGCAAACTCCATTCCGATCTGCTGTGCCTGCTCCGGCGTGACCTCATTTTCTTTAAAGCTCAGATACCCGTGATATGCTTGAATCCCGTCCGTCTTGTCGTACTGTTCCTTGATTGTGATGAATTGGTCACGGGCGGTAGAGACATTGCAGTTGATACCCTCGCAGAAAAATTCCCGCTCGGTTTTTTCTTCGTCCTTCGCATAGGCAAGCACATCTTTGAGCGCCTGATATTCTTCCTGCGAGTATTCGGGATTTGCGGTCTTTTCAGGATTGGTCGCATAGTCGATTACCTGACCGAGCCGTTCCGTTACCTTCCAAAGCTTGCTTACTGCCATTTCAATCCGCTTTTCTCAGGGCGCAAAAATTCACGCTCAATATCTGCCTGAAATTTATGCCAACGCTGCGCTTCATTTTTCAGCATTTGCGAATCAATAAAGCCGAGTGCGTTTGCCTTAACGGAAAGCTGATTGATATTGTTGCCGATAGCGGAAAGCTGACGCATAACATCATAGAATTTTTCGTCAGGGCGTTCCTTCGGCTCGTAGCCACGCACCAAAAGCCTGACGAGTGCAGCTTCGGACAGACAAGTTTTCTTTGCTTTCTTCTGTAAGTCCTGCGCTTCGGGTTTGGAAAACCAAAACTGTTTTTTTACGGTTCGCTTCATAAGTCTTTCTCCTCCTTCCTCGAAGAATGAATATTGTGAATACGGTTGATCTGCACAAGGCACATTGTAACAACGCCGACAATGCAGCCGAGCAGACAGCCAATGATAAAGAATAGTAATTCGTGCATAATCTTTTCCTTTCTGATAAGCGGGGTATTAGGGGCAGTCCCCTAACGAGTTTTACTGTTTTTGCACCGATAGGAGTAAAAACAGTCTGCTCGCTAAGCTAACGCAATCTCTCCGGGGTAGCCCCATATCTCGCTGATTTATCGTTCCAAGTCCTTTGATTTCGGCTTATACGGTATGGCTGCAATGCCTTTATCCGTCCTGACAAACTGCTCAGGATACCGAAATTTTTCCGAGTATTTTTTCGCCAAATCAGGCGGCAGGCTCAGAAACTTCTCCGAAGTAAATGGAGCGTGACAAATGAAAAAATCTCCCGCCATAATCTCGATCATTTGGTTTTCGGAATCATAAACCGCCCTGTTCAGAGGCAGTCCGCTTATCTTTCCTTCCTCATTACAGATGATGATTGCCACCTCATCTTCAAAGGGCATATATTCCTCAATATCGCCGCCCACAAGTGCCTGCATTGCTTCAAGGGAATCTTCGATTGCAACGGTTTTCGGATATTTCCCCGGTTGAATGAGAAGGACGGAAATGGTTTCCGCCTTGTCACCGTCACAAAACCGTTCGCTGATTTGAGTCTTGTCAGGCTCAAAGGAGACTTCCTTAAAACCGTAGCTGTCGCAGAAATGGAAATAGCTCTTTCCCGTGTTGCCGTCAACAATTTCCACCACATCGGACACGGACATTGAGCGTCCTTTATAGCCTGCGGGGTGTTCACGGTTGAATATTTCATAAAGTTTTTCCAGCGTGAAGCAGTTTACCTCCCCCTCAAAAACCTTGTCGTAGATAGTGCTGTCAATATCGGTCATGCCTTGAAGCTTCTCCAATCGGTCATAACCCATAAAGCAGACATTATTGGGATCTCGCTCCATATTTACCTGATAGATTTTAATTTTCACGAGCGTTCACAGCTCCTTTCCTTATTTTTATTTCGTGTTATTCCAAGCTGAATACAAAGAAAGTCATTGAAATCCTTACCTTTCAGCGGCGGATCATCAATGACTTCATAGCTGTCCGGCAGAATCACTTTCAATGCTTCGGTTGCCCTTCTGCCCGTATTGTCGTTATCCAAATGGAGAACGATTTTTTTAATATGCGGTTTGCTTTTCAGATATTGAACAAGTGCGGCTGGCGTGGTACTGTCCTCAATTTTCTCTTTCGGGAGGTAAACCCCGGCAAGGGAAACAAGGTTTTCCTGCCGCCAATCCCTGCCTGAAATCTTCGCAAAAGTAGCGAATGATAACAGGTCAATGGCACACTCAAACAAATGAACGGTATTGCTCTTGCTGTCCGCTATCCGAAAAGAATAGTGCTTGTCACTACCGGAGCAATCACCCAAAATGCGGCGGTCTATTGTCGCTCTGTATGCAGCGTATCTTGCTTTTCCATTCTCATCCAAACCGACGCATACAAGATTGTGATAGGGCAGGCTCTCAAAAATATAGCCTTTTGAAATGCAGTATTCGATGATGGAATAGTCAATGCCACGCCCGAAAAGATACTCGGTTATCTTATCTGTGGTGGAGCTTTTCTCAGGCAGAAGCAGTACCTTTGGCTTTTCTTCCTGCTTCGGTCTGACCGTTAGGGTAGGCATAACCGCCGCTTTGCCCATCAGGGTTTCCACCGCTTCAACAAAGGAATATTCCTTTACCTTTATGAGATAATCAAGGGCATTATACCCGCCGATCCGCTGCGACCACCACATCCATTTGCCGTTGGAAATCTTTAAGCTGTCGTGAGTGCGGGTGGTGTAATTGTTGCCGGAAATCCTGACAAGTTCACCCGGCTCAAATGCTTTCATATACGAGAGTAAGTCTATCTGCCTTGCCTGTTCAATAACCTCCGGTGGGATATACGGCATAGGATCACCTGCTTTCCCGTCCGGTTTTTGCTTTCTCTCTGCGAATACTGTTATCTGCTTCTGTTTCAATGGAATCACGAATCGTATCCATATGCTCGACCTCTCTGTCCTTAAATTCCTTATACACATCGTCAAGCGGACAGGGAGATTTCAAGAGCGCCTTTGCCTGCTTCGGCGTAAGCTCCAGTTCCTCCATTGCCATCACAATATCCTCACGCATTGTATATTCGTAGGTGTGATTTAAGATTTCGGCTGGCTCTTGTGTCAGAAGCCAGTTGCGGTATTTGTCCTGCTCAGCTTTCATTTTCTCATAGAGCAGGGTGTTGTAATCTGTTTCGCCCATTGTGCGAACACCTCCTTAAACAAAAATATAGCCGCCTGATTCTCATAAGAAAACCAAGCGGCTATGTATTACCTTTCACTTTTACAAAGCATTTTTTAGCTTAAACCAAATCAATTTTTAACTTATCATAAGGAATTTTCACATTGTGTTTTATTCCTGCACAGATTTCGTTATATATTCCATCGGAAGAGCAAAGCCTATTCAAACAAGTGCGTATCAACCAAACATTATCCCAAAAGCATTTTGGCATTTCTTCTGCATAATCATATGTTTTGAAACAAAATTGTTCATACGCCAAGTAAATGTCGGTTGCGTCTCCTCCGTCTGTGCCACTGATATAATTATTCCGATATGACATATCATTGTATTTTACATCAACTGTAACAATATATGAATGCTGTTTTTGTTCAGCCCATTCACTACCAATATTCAGTTTCTTTTTGAATAGATTTTTTACTAAGTCATCTATTGTAACAAAAATTTCGGGATAATACTTAACTGTGGAATATCCCAACATTTCCTCTGTTGACGCTAATAAAAACAACTCTATTTCAGATCTATCACGATATAACTTCAAGGCAAGCGGTAAAATTGCTTTCAAGTATGGACAATACATATCTTTATATCTTTTGTCCTCAAATCTACATCTATCCTCTCCGTATGCACACCATTCGCATTCTTCACCATAAGCAGGGATATGGAATTGTTTTCCTTTATAAAATAGCTTATGTTCACTGGGCATAATTTTTAATTGGTACTTATTCAAATGGTTGCTAATTGGTGATTCGCTTTCCAAGAGAACATCTATTGGTACAAGTCCAGATTTTTTTATATAACTAAAATTATCCGTCGTTGTAGATACAATTTTCCCAACAAATTCTACATCATCTGAAACCTCTACCTCATCTAATTTCATTCCGGTTTCTTCGCAAAATATCGAAACACTATCTGAATTTTTATTCAAGTGTAACCGTCTAAGAATATTGCATATCTGACTTCCTGTAAGACTATACAGATTCATAAAGTTTTGTGTGAGCATATCAATATCCCAAAGATTTAATAACATAATTTTTTACCTACTCTGATAGTATTTTGGAGCGGATTATTTTATAACATAGTTACAAATAGCAATTCGTTACTCTTTCCTAAAAAATTATAGCACATCTTTATGTCTTTTTCTACCGTGCTATGTAAAACGGGACAGATTGCTCCGTCCCATTCGTTTACTCAAATATCTTTTTTGTTTCGATTCCGTCAACCAAGCCACGCAAATAGCAGAGGCGGCATTCCTCTGTGGCAAGTCGGTTATTGGCAAGCAGATACTCAATCAAAACTTTGCAATCGTCAAGAGACAGCTCCGCAGGCTTTTCCAAATCAAGCACCTGAGTCAGCTTCGGAATCCGGTTTTTACATTCGGACACTCTCTGCTTTGCCGCCTTGTATGCTTCGTCATTCCTGCCTGCTTTGACTACCGTTTCAGATAAGTAGCTTTCAAGATCAAGGTCGCTGTTAAAAAAGCTGACCGGATTGTTCGTATCCATAATCAAAACTCCTTTGCGTTTTTCTATATTATAACTCTGTGTCAAACTCTCTACAATTATGCGATTTTCCTGATTTATCTTTCAAGCTCTTTTTCCTTTCGGGCAGGCGGCTCAGCCTCGTCAATCTCACCGTCAACGATTTCATTCTGCTTCTTATCCACATTCAAAAGACCGTTCAGGACGCTCAGACGCTCCGTTTTTTCAGTAAGCTCCTGCTCCTTGTCAAACGGCTTCTCCACCTCTTTCCTTGCGGTGGCAAGCTGTTTTTCAACGCTTTCAAGCTCCTGCTTTTGCAACTCTAACCGTTCCGGGATTTTCTCAATGGCGTTGTCAATTCGGCTGATATTGCCGGCAGCGTCCGTACCCAAAGAGATAGTACGGGAGGTATCGCCCTTTACCCTTATCTGATAGACTTTTTCAAAGGCTTCAAAAGAAAGCTCCAAATCAAAACCCCTGTACTTTCCGAGAGGAATCGGATCGGGAGAGGTCATCTTCGTGCAGGCTTTAATGATTTTCTGCCCAGCGTCCACTCTTTCCGAAAAGAAAACACCCTGTACCTCAATGCCGACAAAGCGGTCATCTGTAGGTTTTGGGTGTTCATTTGCCCGTTTCAAATCGCTTTCAAGACCTGCAATCAATTCCTTTGTCTGTGCGATTTTCTTCGGGTAGTATTTGATTATCTTATCCTCTAAAGCGTATTTTTCGGATAGGTAGCTGGATTTTAAGAGCCGCAGCTTCGACACCTGAATGTCTAAATCCATCTTTTCCTTGATATATGGGTTGCCAGTTGCGAGCATTTTTATCTCGGCGTAGCTGAGAGCCGTTTCGTCTATATCCTCACAGGAACGCACAGGAGATTTGCTCGTCATTATCTGACTTGCAAACTTCTGTTTTCCCTCCACAAGCTGATACAGATATGCGTCAAAGGTATCTTCTGTAACATAGCGGTAGAGGTGTACCTTCGGATTTTCGTTGCCCTGTCTGACCGTTCTTCCTGCCCGCTGTTCCAAATCTGACGGACGCCAAGGGCAGTCAATATCGTGGGAAGCAATGATTTTATTCTGCACATTCGTCCCGGCTCCCATCTTCTGTGTTGAGCCGAGCAGGATACGGACTTCGCCCTTTCGTACCTTTTTGAAAAGTTCCTGCTTCTTGGCTTCGGTATCTGCTTCGTGGATAAACTTAATTTCCGATTCGGGAATACCACGCAGGGTGAGCTTCTTTCGTATATCGGTATAAACCGAAAAAATCCCTTCGCCCTTCGGCGTTGAGAGGTCGCAAAAGAGAAGCTGTGTTGAACGCTTATCCATGCTTTCCTCCCAAATGCGGTACACTTCGTTTATACAGGCGTTGACCTTGCTGCCCTCATCATCAGGGAGCATTTCATTTAACATACGCTGGTCAAGCGCAAGTTTTCTTCCGTCGTTGGTAATTTTCAGCATATTATCCACTCTTGAATCTACGCCGCCATTACGGATTGCTTCAGCTCGCTCCGCAAGAGAAGCAACCATATCCTTTTGAATCTGTGAAGGCTTTACAGCGATATTGTGATACAGAGCCTCCGGTACTGGCAGGTCAAGCATATCGGCGGTTTTAATGTCCGCAACCTCCTTAAACATCGCCATCAGTTCGGGAAGATTGTTAAATCTCGCAAAGCGTGTTTTAGAGCGGTAGCCTGTTCCTTCGGGTTTCAGTTCCGTCACAACCATCGTTTCCCCGTAGTTGGAAGCCCAAGCGTCGAAGTGCTGTAAGTCGTGCTTTTCAAGCGTGCTGTACTGCAAATAACGCTGAATGGTATAGAGTTCCACCATCGAATTTGAAATCGGAGTACCTGTTGCAAACACCACGCCACGCCCTCCGGTAAGCTCATCAAGATAGCGGCACTTCATAAAAAGGTCGCTGGATTTCTGTGCTTCCGTCTGAGCAATGCCGCCCACATTCCGCATTTTGGTATATAAAAAAAGGTTTTTGTAGTAATGACTTTCATCAATAAAGAGCCTGTCAATGCCAAGCTCCTCAAAGGTAACAACATCGTCCTTTCTGCTTTGATCGTTCAGCTTCTCCAGCTTCACAGTCAGAGATTTCTTTGTTTTTTCAAGCTGTTTTACGGAAAATTTATCGCCCCTGTTTGCTTTCAGTTCTATAATGCCGTCCGTAATATCCCTTATCTGCTGCTGCAAAATCATTCTCTGCCGCTCAAAGCTCATTGGGATTTTCTCGAATTGACTATGCCCGATAATCACAGCGTCGTAGTCCCCGGTGGCGATTCTGCCGCAGAAGCGTTTGCGGTTTTTCATCTCAAAATCTTTCTTCGTTGCGACTAAAATATTTGCCGCCGGGTAGAGCTGCAAGAACTCCGCCGCCCATTGCTCCGTTAAGTGATTTGGTACAACGAACAGCGATTTACTGCATAGTCCGAGCCGTTTGGATTCCATTGCGGCAGCGGTCATTTCAAAGGTTTTGCCTGCGCCTACTGCGTGTGCCAACAGCGTATTGCCGCCGTAGAGGATATGGGCAACGGCATTTTTCTGATGTTCCCGCAGCTCAATTTCAGGATTCATACCGCTAAAAATGATATGGCTTCCGTCATACTCACGGGGACGGATACTGTTGAATTTATCATTGTAGAGCCTGACTAACTTTTCACGGCGGTCAGGATCATTCCAAATCCAGTCCTTAAAGCCCTGCTTGATAAGCTCCTGCTTTGCCTGTGCAATCTGCGTTTCCTTGTTGTTGAGAACCGCTTTCTTTTTTCCCTCATCATCTTCGATATAATCAAAGATACGGACATCCTTCATATTCAGCGTTTCTTCAATAATCTTGTAGGCGTTGATCCGGCTTGTGCCGTAGGAATTGTATGCCTTCACATTGGAACGGTCGTAAGATTTGCCCTCAACATTCCATTCGCTTGTGAATTTTGAGTAGTGGACTTTGATATTATACCTTGCCCACAGCGGCGTATCCAAAAACTCATAGATAAACTGCTGTACGATTTCTTCGGGCAGCCAAGTCGTACCGAGCTGCACGAAAATCTCGCTGGCTGTCAAATCAGCAGGCTGCACCCTTTCAAGAGCCTCCACATTGATTTTATAATCATTGGGATAGACCTCGGCAGACCGCTTTGCCCAAGCGAGCTTTTCCCTCACATTGCCGGAGAGATATTCGTCCGCCATCAGATACTTCGCCTCGGTGCTGTCACCGTATCCGTGCATTGGATTTAAGAAGATAACGCCCTTCAAATCCTGATAAATTTCTTCTTCGGTTTTGCCTGTAAGCTCACACATATATTCCATATCAGCACAGGCTTTTTCGCCCATAGATACGGCTAACGCTTCGCTTGCGGTGTCAACAGAGGTAACGGGCGTATGGGTTTTAATCGTCCTCTTGGTAAACATATCCGCCTTGCGTTCAAGGTTTCCTTCCTCGTCAAGCACCTCCAAAGCGGAGATCAGGGAAAAGGAACTGTCCTGCGAAAAAGCGGATACATTGGCTCGGCTGTTAATCAGACCGTACTTTTTTGAGAAAGTATCATACAGTTCATTTAAGCGTTGCTGCTCTTTTTCAACTTCCCAATCGGGATAATCCAAAGTCTGAATTTCAAGCAGATTCCGCACACAGTCACGAATCCCAATCATACCCTTAATACGGTTTTCAGCCGTGGCAGAACAGTCTACGGGAGTCATTCTTGAATTTTCCCGGTAGTAAATTTTATCATCCACCACCGTATAGGAGAAGTTGCGTACATTCGGATCGGCGGGAATAGAGGTATCTTCCTCCTCAAGTTCTTCGGTTTCATATGCCGTTATCTCGGCGTGAATATTTGAAATCGCTTCGTCAAGCTGTGCGGCAAGGTCAGCGTTTTCATAGGGAACAACGGTATTTTCATCGCCAAATCTGCCGGACACGGTTTTCCATTCGCCAAGCACCATTTCCGGGTGTTCCACAAAGTATGCGTTCATCTTAAACCCGTTTTCATCGGTGGCGAGATGCACCCACTCAGGCTCAATGTCCATAATGCGGTCACGCTTTTGCAGAATAAGGATGTCCGAAACAACTTCCGTTCCGGCATTTCCCTTAAAGGTGTTGTTAGGCAAACGGATAGCGCCGAGCAAATCGGCTCTCTGTGCGATATATTTTCGGACAGCGGGATTTTCCTTATCCATTGTACCTTTGCTGGTCACAAGAGCCATCACGCCGCCCGGTCTTAATTTATCAAGCGACTTTGCGAAAAAGTAATCGTGTATCAGGAAGTTATGCTTGTTGTACCGCCTATCGTTGATACGAATATCCCCAAACGGCACATTGCCCACGATAGCGTCAAAGAAGCTGTCGGGGACATTTGCTTCCTCAAACGGCTGCGCTGCAATCGAGGTTTTCTGATAAAGCTGCTGTGCGATTCCGGCAGAAACCTTGTCAATCTCCACGCCGTACATTTTCGCTTCCTGCATGGACTGCGGCAGCATACCAATGAAGTTTCCAATTCCGCAGGAAGGCTCCAAGATATTTCCCTCACGAAATGCCATCTGCTCCATTGCCTTGTAGATTGCGGAAATGACCGCAGGCGGCGTATAGAAAGCAGTCAGGACAGAACCCTTTGCACTCTCGTATTCATCGGGTGAGAGAGTAGCAGAAAGCTCTAAAAACTCTGTCGCCCAAGAGGAATTATTTTCGTCAAAGGCTTCGGGTATGCCGCCCCATCCTACATATTTTGAAAGGATTTTCTGCTCGTCAGGCGTGGCAAATCGATTTTCGTCCTGACACTTTTTGAGAAGCTGGATTGCCATAAGGTTTCTGCGGAAACGCTCTTTTTTGCCGGCTTCTTCCACCGGATTGGAAGCAAGGTCAAAGGTATGACGCTCCGACATTGGAATATCCGGGTGTAAATCAAAGGTCTGTACCCTTGTCCGTTTCGGCTGTGAAAAGCTCGGCGTAAGCGGCACATTTTTGTTACGCTCAGGTTCTTTATAAAATGGTGCAAGCTCTTCCTCGGATACGAAAACCCATTCGTCATAATCCAAATTGGGTAAAGCCTTTTCTATCATATCCGTAAGGCTTTCAAACTGCTTGGAACGAACGACTACACGGTTATCCACCAATGTCTCAATCTTAAAATCACGCAAATTAACGACTGCTTCTATTGTATGCTTTTCGTCCTCTGTAGTAATAAAAGCAATTCTGATGTCTGATATATCAGAAAAATCCAAATCACCGACTGTTCCAAACTCTCTTATATGGCACTCTTTGAGCAGATCTTTTGCTTTGTCAAGCAGCGTTTCAGGCTCGGCAATCTGCAAATACGGACTGTCAATAATTTCATACACATTCAGAGGAACATCCAGCTTTGAGAGGAAGGATTGGTCTATGGTTTTTCCGTCAGCGTCCCGATATAAATAAAAACGAAACGCCGTACCAAACGAGCTTTCTTCCTCAATATCTTTTTTGAACTGATACTCGCTGAGATAATCTTCAATGTGTAATACATCTCCGGCTTTATCGAGATACTCGATTCTACCCACTGGTTTAGACTCCACCGGATCTTCCTTATTGGTTGAGACAACTTTGTGGATAATGCGTTCTCCATTTTCAAGGGAAGCAATTACCATATCATTCCCTCTGTCAGTCAGCATATTTGCATAGATTTCAAGCTGACCGGAGGGGATACCACACATCGACACAAGCTCCCCACCAACCGCTTTGTTTGTAAGGTTAAGGGCGAAGGTATCAGACATATAGGTGGCGTCGTTTCCGTAAAGCTCAAAGAAATCTCCAACCTGATACAGGACAAGGTTATTCTTATTTTCTGCCTTTATTTCAGAATACGGTATGTCCTTATTGCCGTTACTCAACACCTTTTCTGCCTGTGTGGTGAGTGCCTGCATTGTTTCCTCTGTCCGTCCAATATAATCGGGTTCAGGCTCTGCATACGCTTCAAGATAGTCCGCAAATTCCTGCGTTCCTACATCAATGAGTTCCGTATATGCCTCGCTGTCAAAATACTCATAAAATTCGCTGACCGAGTTACTGTTTTCTTTGGCTTCCACTATCAGTTCATAGGGGATATGCAGGACAACAAACTGTCCTCCGGCATTGGAGTCGGGGTTATAATAGATTGCTTCAAATTCTCCCATACCCGGACGGTGGAAAAAGTAGTCATCATCACCTATGGGTGTAGTGTTCGGATCGTAAACAATTTCTTTTTCGGGCGTTAAATTCTTGACCTTCAGGTGGTCGTTCATTGGGTTTTCCTGCACCTTGCGGTCGAACTCAGCTCTTTCCATTTCCTTTTGGAATAAAGGGTACTGCGTATCATGAAGCATTACACGCTCCCCGTCAAAGGATAGGATTTCATATTCATCAGCGCCCATATAGACGGTATCGCCAAGATGATATTCATACTCAAAAGTCGGCTCGGCATTATCAGAAGCCTTTTCTGTCTCTTTTTCGGGCGGTGCGGTATTCAGGATTTCTCTGTTTTTCCGTTCCTCCGCAAGCTCGGCTCTGCGTTCCTCCTGCTTTTGCAGCCATTCAGGATAGACAGCCTTTTCCTTCGGACTTAAATAGCGGTCAAGACGTATCAGCTCGGCAATGCGCTTTTCCACCTGATTCCATTTCAGATTGATATGCGGCTTATCATCGCCAATCCCTTTGGAAATAGTAATACCTTTTCCGTCGTGCTGCTCGTCAATTCCCGCACCGACAATAACCGGATAAGCACCGCCCCAGCCATATTCCTCTTTGAGAAAGTCTGCATTTTCCTTTGCAGAAAGGCTCTTTTCAAACTGCTCATAAATACGAAATTTCCCCTCGGATATGCCGCTTCCACGAGTGAGAACAGCGTCGATAATCTCCTGAGAAAAGGTAAAGGCAGAGGATTTTTTGTCCTCTGCCTCTAACATCAGTGTGAGCTGTCCGTTTATTGACGGAAGCGGTTTTATCGTATCCTGAAGCTCTCCGAGAAGCCGCATTGCTTCAAAATGCTTTGCCACAACGCCCCAATCAAAATAGCTCTGTGCCGTTCTGCTTAGGTAGCTGCCCTCCCAAAAATGAAGGACATTCTCAAAGGTTTTGTAACCGACACGCCTGCCATCGCTCAGGATAAGCTCGGTGTAATCGTCATTGAAAATGCTCTTGATATATTCCGTTCGGGCAGTATCGTCAAGAGTGTTTACATAAAAGGCACGAATTTCGTCCTTTGACGCTTTCAGGTGCGGCGTCGTTCCGAGTATTTCGTTAATCGTATCGTCACCGCCGAAAAAGGGAAGGCTTTTATCCTCGTGGCTGCGGTCATAGACTAAGCGAACACTACTTCCTTCAGGACGATCTCCTGCACTCTGTTCCGTAAGTTGTTCATTTTCCGTACCCACGACATCATATCCGCCGCTTTCAGGCTCTCCGTGATTCCTTCCTTCGCCGCCATCTGTTTTGTCAGGGTTTCCTCCATCGTCAAGGCTCTCTGCTCGGTTTCCGCCAAGTGTTCGGTCAGAGTGCAGCTCGTCAGAAGATTGTAGTAGCGGACTTTGTGATGTTCCCTCAGAAATTTCCTCCTCATCTGAGCGTATCTGCCCAAGCTCACCTCCGGCTGTTCCGGCATTGTCAGGTTCGGCAGATTGTAATCTCCTTGCATTGTATATCTGATCTCGTTCATTTCCAAAGCTCCTTTCGTCGTTTTCTCTGCCTATATTGTAATCGGCTTTCCCATTTCCGGCAATTATGCGATTTTCTCTGTCGAGTGCGGTAATGGTACGAGAAATCTCCGCAAGTCCCATCTCCGCAATATCACTGGTGGCAAAGCCGAGTGCGTTCAGCGTTTCCGGCGTTGTGAAGTTCACAGCGCCACGGAAATCATCAGGCTCAAAGAAGCCCTCAGTATCCAACCCAAGCCGGGACATCAGCATATATGCCACGCTGTTCTGTACCGTCTCTTTATAAATTACCGAGATTTCTTCTTCACTCACACCGTCCAACAGGCTGTTTTCTACGGAATAAAGCAAATCAGATAAATAGTCGGGAATGTTATCCTCCACGGCGTTTTTAGCGGCGCTCAGGATAGCGGCTTCAAGGTTGGTCTTATCATCAAGTTCTCCGAAGGTGCTTTCAAGGGTATCAATAATATCCTCTGCGTATTCCGGCTTCATCTGCCAAATGGGAACCGGACGGGAATAACGGCTTTCATGGGTATCGGAAATATCGAAGTAATGGACAAGCCGTTGTTTGCTTCTGTCTGCGTCCTCGAATACCGCAATGCCGTGTGCGCCACGGTTTACCCACCGACCAAAGCTCCCGTTCCAACGCTCAATTTCCAGTACCGCCGTTGCGTCCGGTCTTTGTGCGTAGACAAGAAGCTGCTCGTCAAAGCGCAGCTTATAGTTCCGGCAGGCAGAACGCAAAAACGCTTCCCAATTCTGCGGATACATCACAACCGTTTTACAGGTACGGTTATACAGCTCGGAAATCAGGTCATATTTTCGTGCCACCTACAAACACCCCCTATCGTTCATAGTCTTTGTTTCTATTCTTCGGCTTTTTAAGAGTGCCGTTCTCATCATAATTCTTCGGATCAGCGGCGGGTGTGTGCCAGCCAAACATCGAGCCTGCTTTCATTGCCGCTTCCTGTGCCTTTGTAATCCCCGCCGCTTCATTGCCTAAATCTGCTCCTTCACGGCTGCTTTTGCCCTCGACACATACTCCGGCAAGGACATATCCCATCTTCCCACGCTCAATAATAATCATCTGATCCGTCATTTCAAGCACACTAAAGCACTTTTCAGGCAGGGAGGAACGAAGGGGGATAACCGTATTTCCGGCTTGCTCCATTCGTTCTGCAAACTCGCAGATGTGATAGAGGTTATTTCCAACTTCCAAATGATACTCGTCAATATATCTGCACTCACGGTCAAGCTGTTCGCCGCTATTCAAAGTAATGCGGATTTTATCTCCGTCAGGAATACGAAACAGCTCTTTATAATGCGGATCAATAAAGCGGATACCTTTTTCTGCCTGACTGATATGTCTGTCAAGCCATTTCTTCTCATAGCAATAGCAGTACAGATTATATTCTCCCTGTCTCGGATTCAGCCGCATAAGATAGGTATATTTCTCCGTATCCACACGGACGCCGTATTCATTGCGGTCATTTTCAAAAGAACTCCCCGGCGTGCCATAGCAATACTTCGACATTGCCCCTCGCCCCGATAGGACACCGTTATTCTCTCTAAGAGAGTTGATAACCTCGTCAAATTCCGTCTTGAACTCGTCTGTTTTCAAATCCTTCCGAAAATCATTCCATGAGGAATAAAACTCTTTTCCGCTGCTTCCAAAGTCTGCCCTCAGATAGCCGATGAAGCTCGCCTGCATTGAAATCTGCTGGCTCTGACGGTAGGTGTATTTTCTCTCATCAGCAGTCATTGTCTTTATATCCATTTCCATCACCTCGCTTGTTCTTTTGCCACTCTCTGTTTCGGTATGTGAAATCCGTAAACAGCGGCAATCTCGTCACCGAGCCGCCTTGTAATTCTCGTAATGTCGGCTCTCGTTGCCTTGCCCTCGTAGAGCTTGTATTTCAGGTTTTCGATTTGGCTTTCGGTTGCCGTATCCTTAAACACACGATACAGATAATGGTTTGTGCCGTCGTGATGGGCGGCGTCCGCCCTTAAATCCCCGTACTTGTCCACATACCATTCCGTATAATCAGTATCAGAATACAGGCAGTCCTTGATATTACCGGAATCAATCGTCTTGTATCCCATAACCCTGCCGTTCCATCTGCCAATATCGCCAATCACGATAATCGGCTGTGAGAGCTGAACATCTAAGTTCATTTGCTCATCGGCAAGATAATCTTCATTGGTTTCAACCATCCACTTATAAAGTTCATTTTCATCATTCGGATCATCGTTAAGCTCATTGATTTCAAGAAATTCCTTATAGCCATCTCTCCAATCATCAGGGTCAAGGCTCATATTACTCCAAATGATGTGCCTGTCCGTCTGTGTGCTGTTCATCTGCACCACCTCCCAAATAGGAGAACAGTCTGTTTTTCGCCACCTGCTCCTGAAGCTCGGTAATGACCGTCATATCAGGAACGGTTATATCGGGAATCTGTAAAATACTCTGCAAGTTCAGAGCCTTCAAGTCCTTTTCTGTTTTACAGCCGGACTCAAAAAGCTTTGTCAGCACCTTGACCTTCTGCTGCAAGGTCAGGGCGGCTGTCGGTTTCTTATTTGCCATCTCTTAATCCTCCCTATCGCTCATAGTCTTTATTTTTCTGTTTCCTATCATATTCACCACACTTTTCAGCAAGCTTATCATAGAGCTTTTCCCTCATTTCACGGTCATAAGCCCGAAACTTTGAGGGGCTTTGGCAGCTTTTTTCAAAAGCGTCAATCTGGTCAAAACATTCCCTGTGCAATGCCTTTGCTTCGGGAAGATCGGAAATGCGGTGATACCTTGCTGTGCTTTTGTGAAAATCTCCAAGCTCCGCATATTCATAAAAGATACGGAACATTTCACGATCAAGCCCTTTCTGCCCGTCTCTTTTGTATGCCTCTGACAGTTCTTCACTCTGCCATGTCTTGTAAGAACCTACATCGTCCGTCGAATGTGTGGAAAGATATACGCCGTCTTTTCTGATCTCAATACGGTCTATCAACGTAGCAGACATTTCAACATTACCTCCTTATCGTTCATAGTTAGTCTTTTGCGTATTCAGAATACACACGCTCCATTCTGTGCCTTGCCCTGCGTACTTCAGGGGAGCAGCCAAGCTCCGGGCATTTCGCCTGAATTTTCTGCCTTGCCCTGCGGATACTCTCAAAGCAAGGGATACCGAACGCTTTGTAATTTGTCATTACATCAGCAAAGCTAACTGTGCCGATTCCGTGCGTTTCATAAATGCAGGACTCGCTCACAAGCAGATAGAGCTTCATATCGTCATTTCGTGCGTCGGGGTGTTCCCTCAAAATTTCCGTTACCCGGCGCTCAACGGTTTTCAGCGTTTTCATTTTGCCCTCCAAAAATGGAAAAAGGGCGGAGTTTTTCTCTCCGCCCCCAATCCGTTATTTCTTCTTTCTGTTTCGCACCTGCAAAAAAATAAAGCCGCCGATGATAAAAGCGACCAGTGCGATAGCGATAATCGCTTTAAGCTCCATTACTGATTCTCTCCCTTCTTCTTTTTCTTAAAGCCTACAATACCGCAGGCGGTAATGCCGATCAGGGAAAGTCCCGTAAGGGCGAACCAAAGTCCGGTATGGCTGTCGTCCCCGGTTTTCGGCGTATCACGCAGTACATTGTGCATTTCCACAATCGTGGTAGAGCCTGTCTGCACCGTTGCCTGTTTATCGGAAGGAAGCACATAATTTGCCGAAGCCGCATTGCTGACCTCGGAAACGGTGTACTCACCAATACGCAGATTTTCAATCAGGATTTCGCCGTTCTCGTCAGTTTCCAGCGTTACATCATAGCCATTTGCTCCGGTAATGCGGAAAGCAAAGCCTTTCACATTTCCGTCTGAGGAAGTCTTGACGATTTTCAGACTGCCCTTCATAGCGTCGTTGATAAAGCCGACTCCCGCCTTGTTCTCCACCTGATAGTTCTTTCCGTCGGTGTCGATAAACACCTCATAAACGCCCCCGTCAAGCAGGAAGCCTTCGGGAGCAACCGTTTCTTTTACAAAGTAACGACCATAAAGAAGGTCGTTCATTTCATACTGCCCGATTTCCTTTTCGGTAAGTGTACCAAGCAATTCGTCATCTTCGTCCAATTTGCCGTTATCGTTGCTGTCCTTATAGACCTCAAAGGTCGCTCCGGTCAGCTTGTTGTCGGGATAGTCAGCGTCCACCTTTGTCAAAGCAATATTGCCACGGATAAACTTATTGACAATTTCAATCTCAATGGTCTGCCCGTCCTCGGAAATGGTTACAGGATAGACAGTTTCATCAAGCACAAAGCCTGCCGGCTGCTCAATTTCACGCACATACCAAGTGCCGTAAGGAATATCCGCAAAAGAAAAACTACCGTCTTTTTCTGATACGGTAGTCATAAGTGCGTTTTCCTTTGTAAATTCGTCATTATCCGTCTTGAACAGTCCGATCAATGCACCGCTCAGTGCTTCGCCGTTCTCGTCTACTTTTTTACCGGAAACAGAGCCGTAAAACAGCTCATTTTCAATCGCTTCACCGTTGTTTGCGGCAATCTCAACCGTTGCCGTTTCCTGTCCGGCATATTCAAAGGCAACCGGATACTTTTCATCATTCAGGATATATGCCTTGTCTGTCACAAGCTCCTGAACATAGTAGCTGCCGATAGGAAGGTCGGTTTTTACAGTTGCCTTACCGTTTTCATCAAGGGTGATAATCTCAATCAAACCATCGGCAGGGATAGCCGTGCCGCTTGCGCTGACAAGCTCCTCTGCGGCAAACAAGCCAAAGCTGATATTCTGAATTTCGCCGTTATTGCCAATTTCAAACAGCTCACTTGTTTCAAGTGTCTTTTCAAGGCTGATTTCAACCTTTTGTCTCTCGTTGTAAAAGCTGGTTGCTGTTTCGGTAACAGCAACATTCTGTCCGGCATAGACAAGCTCTACCGAATGGATTTCGTCATTCAATACCATTCCGTAAGGAGCGGTAATTTCCTGCACCTCGTATTTTCCGAGATACAGTTCCTTGCTTTTTGCAAGGAACTGTCTCATCGGTCGTTACGGTATCCACGAGTTCGCCCTTAGAGGCTCTCAGCGTACCGTCAGGCGTAATAATATCCTCTGCGGCTCTTATCTCATAGACAGCGCCGGGAAGCCCCTGAACCTCATACAACGGCTGGTAGATGGTCGGCAGCTCGTTTCCGTCTGCGTCCATACCTCCGATAGCGGACACGCCGAAGAACACCTCGCCAGATTTCTCCACCGTAACCGTGCCTTTCTGCGCCATATTGGGCTTATCTACTTTAATCACCGTAACCCCGCTTTCCTCTGTGGAATTGACTTCCGCCACATCAAAGAAGATAGGCGTACTGTCAAGGACATAACCGTAAGGTGCTTGCACCTCGAAAATGGAATATCCTTTGCCGTAAGGCAGCTTCTCAGGCGTAACAAGCGAACCCTCTGCGTCGGTGTAGAAGGTATCAATGGTAGTAGGAGTAGGATAAGTGAAGGTCATTGTGACAAGGTTTCCGTCAGGATCGTAGATTTGGAAGCCTGCACCCGCATAAGGGATTGTCTTTCCAGTTTCTGTGTCCACCTTGACTACCTTTACATAGCTTTCAAAATTTGCGTTGTTAATCAAATAGCGGTAGGTCTGCGAATCCTGAGAGATAAACACATCAAAGTCTTTCATCAGTTCTCGACCTTCCCAACCCTTTGTCTGGTGAACGGTGTAAATTCCGTAAGGCATATCCTTTGTCTGACCGAAGCCGTTTTCATCACAGACGATTACATCACGCTCATCGGGATCAGCGCTTTGATAGCTGCCTGCGCATTTCAGGTAGATTTCAAATTCTGCTCCTTCTTCGGGTGTTTCAATATGGGTTTCCCCGTCATCGGTGTGCTTGATAAGGGCGATATTGCCTTTGATAACCTGCTCGATTACATCATTGGAAGTCAGATTATGCTCTATGGTATAAAGCTGCGGCTCTGCACCGATATGATGAACGGTCGGATCAAGCAAGTACCCTTCGCTCGGCTCAAGCTCTTTAATCGTCCAGTTATCCCCACAGATATATTCCTTGCTTGTAAACTGACCGTTTTTATCGGTATAGTACACATCTACAAGCTGCTCGCCCTTGAAGATACCGTACTTTGCACCCGCCAAAGAAGCGTCCCCTTGTGGGAGTCCTTTTTCGGCGTCGCTCTTGGTAACGATAACAGTAAACTTCTTCAAAATATTGTTGAAGCTGCGGCTTGTAACCTCTTTCCATTTCACGGGAGCAGTCTGATTTTCGGGAATGACATAACGGATTGCGGTGTCCACTTCTTCAAGGGTATAGGGCGTTTTGCCGCTGATAAGGACATTCTTGAAGGTTGCAACACCATTTTTGTCGGTCACAGCGTATTCGTCCACGGCAATGCCGGAGAGAGAAGTACCGTAAAGATGGAAAGTCACGCCCTCCACAAAGTTATCCTCAGAGGATTTGATAACCTGAACATCGCCACGCTTTAAGGTGTTGGAAAAAGTAACAGTAGATGTGCCGCCGCTTACAATCGTGACACGCTGCACCTTCTGCGGCTCATACTTTTCAATGCTTTCCTCTGTCACCGTATAAACGCCAGGCATAAGCTCTATATCCACCGTACCGTCTGCCTTTGTGGTAACGGTCTTGTTTACGCCGTTTCCGCTGATGGTAAAACGGATACCGTCTACCTTTCCGTCCTCAGAATGCTTGACAATATGACCGATTCCCGTTGTCTCAGTCTTGATGTTCATATAGAAGTACACGGGATCTTCCGCACCGGATACCATTGTCTGCTTGCCGGGGTGTCCCCAAATAAGGAGATTGCCCACAACATTCGGAATACTTTTCTGTGCGGATAAGCTGACGGCGTTTTCAATCATCTTTTTGGAAGTAAAGGTGTATTCATTCCCGTTTCGTGTAACGATAATCCCTTTATCTGAAGTAAAATGAATGTCCGTCAAAAGATTGTTGGTATCAGTCAGGGTAAGGCTGTAATTATCCTGTGCCTGATTATATTTCAGGGTGTAGGTCTGTGCGCTGCCCGCCTGATTGGAAGCAAAGCTCGGTACTGTCGAATGAGTTTTCATCTGTTCCAAAATCCAGTTATAGCACTGCTCGGCAGGTCTGCCCTGAATCATTGAAAAATAGGTGTCCCCACGAACGCCATAGCTGTTTGCCTGCAAGGTTGTAGGACTGATTCTCAACTGCTGCTGATACTCCCACATAATCGTCTGTGTGGCAATCGAGAAATCGTCCTCGTTCGTGCCGCCAATCGGCGCTGTCATTCCGGGCTGCCAGCCGTAAAGAGATGTCAGCATAATGCCATACTGAGCAGAAACAGGGAGATTCTGAAAATAGGAGCTGTTTTTTCCGCTTGTGCTTTCATAGCTGCCCCCGGCATTGTAATCTACGCCGGATTCAATGCACATAAGCTGTCTTTCGCCGCTTCCGTCACGAATCATAAGCTTCGCCCTTTTCCCTCCGCCGTCATGAGCGTGTAAGCTCGTGTTTCCATTGCTGTCATAGGCGATAAAATCATAATCGGCAGAACGGTAATATTCTCCGTCTGAACCGAGATAATAAGAGCCATAATAGGCTTCCACGCTTTTGCCCTCCTCGGCGGTAAAGGCAAAAGCGGACATAGGCAGAGCCATCAGACACATCACGGCAGACAAGACCGTCGCTGTCAATCGCTTGCCTTTATTTTTCAAAAAATGTTTCATTGCGTTTCCTTCCTTTCGTTTTTGGGTATAAAAAAATCCCTCTGCCTTTTTGACAGAGGGAAGTGGTTTGCTCACGGTCAGTACAGGAAGTAGAAGCGGTAGCTCCCGCCGCCAAGCGGCTCTGCGTAGATCGTGAAGTATTCAATTTGACTGCCGCCGTATGCCGTGATAAGTCCCGGCATAGACCGCACATAATCTTTTAACCGTCTTTCCAAGTTAGCTCCCTGAAAATCCGGGGAAGCCGTAACAGGCGTAGACCAAGAAGCCGTATCCGGCGTTAAATCGCCGCTGTGCGTCAGTCCCATTCCTTCACCGACCACAATCAGTTCTGCACGGATAGCGTCGATGTCAAATTCATAATCGTAAATGGATTTTGGCTGGGGCGGTGTTTCCTGCGGCGGTGCGCTTTCTGTCGTTTCCGTCTGAACGGGCGGTGCAGGCGGCGGTGTTTCTGTTTCGGGTGTAACTGTTGGTGTTTCGCTTTCTGTTTTCTGTGGTGGCTCGTCCTGTGGAGCAGAAGTCTGTACGGCGGTCTGCTCAGGCTCTTTTTCCTTGCTGCTTTCCGTATCCCTTACTTCTGCGGTACTCTGCGTTTCGGCAGGCTCGGTGCTTTGTGTCGGTTCGGGCGTTTGCTCAACCTCACTTGTTTCTTCTGTTGCCGGAAGCGTATCTGTATCGGAGGATATTTCAATACTCTCCGAAGAAGAAAACGGTTCGGGCGGATTATTCTTTGCTGTGGTATTGTTGCAGCCCGTTAATCCCAAGACTAAAAGCATTGCTGTTAAAACTGCGATTCTCTTTTTCATATCCTCCACGCTCCTTTGCTTTTCTTTTCTCCATTGTAACCGAGAATTGCTTTTAAAGCAACGGTGCGAAATGAAGGCGGTTTTAACTGCTAAGACAGATATACTTTTTGAGATAGCTTGAATGAATGAAATAGTTTTTTCTCGGATAGTCAGGTAGTAATCAAGGGGTTAGAGTGTGAGGAAGGGGACACGAAAAAGCATACTCCGCCTATCTGCTGTCACGGTCGGCACGGTTTTTCATAACCCTGCCGTAATGCTCCAATGCCTTGCAGATATATTCCTCCGTCTGATTTAGCGGAACACTTTTCGGAATCAGGCTCCGCACCTTATCCCCACGCAGTATGATTTTTTCACGCTGGTTTGGTTTTTCCTCGCTCATAATCGCCTGTACCGCTTCGGTGGTCAGCTTCCCGTCGTTAAAAAACTTCCGCATACGGATTGTCTGGTCGTGTGAGGGTGTGCAGTCGTTTAAGTCGATTTCGTCCACTACATCACGCTGGCAATCTTCATCGAGATACGATAGCTCAACCGCAGGACGCATTTTGATTTTGCCCTCGTCCACAAGTTCAAGCAATTCGGGAACAAGGTTTGTAAGGCGAACATAACGCTGAATTTGAGTTTGACTGTCACCACTTTGTGACGCAAGTTCTTCTCTCGAATAATTTTGTCCCACTGGGACTAAATTTTCTTTGCTCGGTCTGCCTGCTTGTCGTTTCATCGCTTCCAACCGCATTTTGTAGGCAAAAGCCTTTTCCGAGGGAAGTATCTGCGACCTTTGGTAATTGCTTTCTACCATTAAAATCGTAGCTTCGTCCCGGTTTAGGTCTACCACCTCACAACGCAGGGTTTCAAATCCGGCAAGCTCGCAAGCCTTTTTTCGTCTGTGACCTGAAACAAGCTCGTATCTGCCGTCCTCTTTCTGCCTGACTGTTGCGGGAGTGATTACGCCACGCTCTTTGATACTCTCTACAAGCTGAAACATATCCTCATCTTCCCGTACCTGAAAAGGGTGGTCGGGAAAATCGTCAATCTCAGTCAGCGGAATATCCCTGATTTTTTGCAGCTTCGCTTCGTCCCGTTCCTCCTGTGTGGAGAACAGGTCATCGAGACTTTTCGTTGACAGAACGAAGTCGCTCTTTCTGCCTGCCATCGGCTAACACCTCCCTTGTGAAGTCGGCATAAGCCTTAGACACCGTGCTGTTTGGCTCGTAGGCATAAATGCTCTTGCCCTTTGAGCTTACCTCTGCGACTTTTACAGCAATGGGAATCGTTGTCCGGTAAATACGGATATGACTTCCGAACTGCTCCCGCAATGCGTCTACGGTACTTTTGGCAAGGTTTGTTCTTCCGTCTACAAGGGTTAAGAGTATCCCGTCAATATTTAGCTGCGGGTTTGAGTGCCGCTTCACATTGGATATAGTCGTGAGAAGCTGCGTCATTCCTTTCGCTGGAAGATACTGAGCCTGAACGGGTACAATCACGCTGTCCGCCGCTGTGAGTGCGTTCAGGGTAATCATACCCAGCGAAGGCATACAGTCTATGAGAACATAGTCATATCCATTTTTGATTTCACTCAGATAATTCTTCATTACCATTTCTCTGCACATAGCGGTGACAAGGCTCATTTCCATCGACGATAATTCAAGGTTGGACGGTACTAAATCCACGCCTTCCTCGTGCTTTAGAATCCCGTCATACGGATTTTCATTCTTATCCATGATAACGGACAACAGCTTATCCGAGATTGTGACGGGAAGCTCGTCTGTTTCCTGCCAGCCGAGACAAGTGGTTAAATCACCCTGCGGATCAGCGTCTACAAGAAGTACCTTTTTGCCCTGCATAGCAAGACCGATACCGAGATTGACCGCCGTAGTGGTTTTGCCCACGCCGCCTTTCTGATTACATATCGCTATGGTTTTACAGTTTGACATCTTTCGCTTTTCCTCCTTTCGCTGTATTCATAACCGATCTTATATAAGGTCGGCTATGTATCAGCCGCAGTATTTGTTCTCAACACCCCCTGCGGAAAGCATTTTGCTTTGTACGGGAAGCACTAAGGCTACGGTGAGCTGCACCGTATCATAGGAATTTCACCTCTGCCGGGTTCTCCGCCAGCCCCATAGGGAAGTATCATTATCATTCTGACTGTCGTTGCCAAGCTCGGTAGCAATTCGAGTTTCGGGACGGGAGTTCTCGCTTACTCTCATAAAAGAGAGGTTATGGCGTACCCTCCTTCGGGCTATCATCAGAAATAAAGTCCTTAGTGCCTGTATATTCAGTTGTCAAAAAGCAGCGAAGGGAGACACTCCGTTTAGGAGTGTTTTTTTAACCCCTTCACTTGTTCCCACTGAGAGACACCTTTTGGGGACTCTGTTTTGAAATTTTTTCAAAAATTTTTTAAGAACGCAAAAAGCCGCCTGCTTCTCAAATAAGAGAAACAAGCGGCTTGACCTATCTTATTCAAATGTAATGCACAGCAAGGCGTTTCTTTCGAGCCTTCGTAATTTTTATAAGTATATCGTCCACTGCGTCGGTATATCTGCCTTGTGCTATAAGGTTGTTTTTGAGTTCAATTAAAGCGCCTGTGACCTGAGTTCGTTCCTGCTCGGTTAAATATATATGAAAAGCCTTTTGCTTCATCTAATGCACCTCCTGACATCTTCATTATACGAAAAAACAGAAATCAGAAAAGGATACGATTTTCAGGCAAAAAAAATAGAGCCTCAACCGTAAGATTGAAGCTCTGTTTTCGTTGTCGTAAATAACTCGGATTTTCCTGTCGTAAACGACTGCGGATACCCATTTCACAAGGTTTTTTTGCCGTTTTTACGATGTAGCCACTACAATGAAGCCACTGGATTAACGATTTTCGATTCACGGTGTTTACGACAGCGATTTGTCGTAAAAATCCGCCTTTGTCCTCGAAGTCATTTGTCGTAAATTTGTCGTAAACCCCTTTTTTCGGGTTAAATTTGGATTAACGAAACCCGGCAAAAGCTGTCAAAACCCCGTTATTTTCTTATTTTTCACTCGGCAAGGTTTTCATCGTCGGGAACTCTTCGACTGGGCTTTCATGTCCCTTCAAATCTTTGCAAATGCTGATATATTGCTGTTTTTGAAGAAAGTTAGAGCGGCATATGTTATCATAAGCCGTCACCTTATAGGGATAGTTGGTGCGTGTTTGGTGCGAGAGAAACAAATGATGTTAAATTTAGAATTTCATCTAACATATTTTTCAGTCGTCATAGATTAATTAGTAACTGCATAATAAAAAAGTCAAGTTGTTTTTGAAATATTTACACTACATTTATTAAACTTTACACTTAGCTTCTGTCACAGTTGGAAGTTTTGTAGTAAGACTACATATACGAGCTTTTTTTAAGTCTCGATCCGGATAAAAATAAATTCTGCCAGGCACGCCTCCAGTATATCTCATATGATAACTTACCACAATACTTCTGTCGTCAAATGTGTATGTATGTTGCTTTTCAAACCTTACAAGCGTTTCTTTAGATTCAGGTGAAACAGATCTGTATGGAAAAAAATCACGATTAAAAACGCCCCCATCCCAAGTAGAAAAATAACGTTCCAATTGAAATAGTTTCTTGCAAACCGTTGGAATATGTCGTTTTTCTAAATCATATTTTATTTGATCAATAGCATCCCTATGAAATAGAAGGGAGGGAAAATATTCTTCTCTTTTTCTTATTAGTTCTTCGGCGGTTGTACATAGCATTTGTTCATCTTGAAATTTTAAAGATATAACTTGCGAATTGTCTTTAATACTTTGACAGCTTGATAAGTTACATAATGTTATCTTTTCATTTTTATCATCCTCTAACGTATATAAATCACACTCAATATTATAGGGTTTCCAGCTATCGCCATTGTTTAAACTAAGCAAAAAATCTTCATTAGTGTATGCTATTAACATACCATTAGCAATAGTATCCCCATATGTTATTTCTAAGTTGCTATCCTCGTAAATCTGCACATCCTGTAAATCACACAGTCTCTTAAATTGAGTTCTCAAATCTCTATCAATATTTTTGGAATTGCGTAATTCTGCTACATAGCATCCCTTTGAGATTTCTATTTCATTCAGATTAACAGGAGTAATTATTACACGAGAAAATCCAACATTGTGTCTAACAGCACAAGAATATGTTTTTATAAATTCACTAAATATTTCTTCGTTTTGTTTCGTAGTATTACATTCGTTTAGTAGTGATAATTCATTAAAAACCAAATGCAAAATAGACACCTCGCTAAATTATTTCATCTAATGCTTTGTCCCATTCATCAAAGAAACCATCAGGCCAATAATCCAATTTTCCTTTTGAATTAATTTTAGGTGTTTCAATATTATGTACTAAAGTACCATCGATTTCTTCCTTATTAAAAAACATGAAATTCACATTAGTTGGAGAAATTATTTCTTTTTTTACAGCAATTCTCACACCATTCATGACATGATCACTATGTGTTTCAACAAATACCTGAATATTATTAGCTGCACATTTTGATAACAATTCGCCCATTTTTCTTTGTCCTTTAGGATGTAAATGTGCTTCTGGATTTTCTATAATTACAATTGATTCTGGTTCGGCTTTTACAAGAGCAACTATTACAGGGAGAATATATGATATTCCAAATCCAACATTTGTTGGTCTATATGTATTGCTGGGTCCCCTTTCTGTATTAAAATAATATCCCAATTGCGTTAAATCAGTTTTTGCAATTTCATGTGCATCAAATTTTATATTTGGTGATATTTCATTGAGCCAATACTGAACTGCGCCTTTTAACGTTAATTCAGGAGAATTACAGCTATCCCAAAGTAATTTATCATCTTGATGTTTAGCTAAATAATGTACGGTATATTGACCATGTATACCTAATGTAAGTTTTGAATCTACATAATAACTAGACTTTGGATAAATAGACTGTGGAGAGTTTCTTTCTGCATTCAAATACTCGAATGGGACCTGTAATAACCCTTTTATCTCATCATTATATTCATTAAGTTCTAAAACATCCGATAAACCATCGTAAATCATATTTGCTGAATAGCATTTGCTTTTATCAAAAATAGAAATCCTTATGTCATCATTTTCTGCATTCTCATAAAGCAAGTCCTGTCCTGTTCCTATGTTAACATAATTTCCATTTAATGATATACGATTTGGTAAATAATCTTGCTCAAAGGATTGTTTTAATAATAGTAATGATTGTATAACTGTTGATTTTCCCATACCATTAATTCCGGAAAATAGATTCAACGTTTTTAAATCAAGTTTTGTATGTTTAAAACACTTAAAATTTTCAAGTTCAATTCTATCAATCAATCAAATCACCTCATCAACAAGATTTTTTATTTTTTCAAATCGCTTTCGAACGGCTGATATTTTACCGCTTCTAATAGAATCAATAAAATCATTGTCACTTGAACACATTTCCATATATTTTTTAAAAACCTTTTGCTTGTTATCGATCAATATTTGTAACTCATCAAATGTATATAAAGCTAGGACTGAAGTCCAAGTTTCAAATAAAGCTTTACTAATAGGGCGCTTTTTTTTATCGTCTGGCATACGTCGAAATGCAAACTTACCAAAGACCATTTCGCATACGTCCAGAGATTTTACAAATAATCGTTCCACCTCGTTTGAATGTTTTTCATCATAATGATTGTTAATATAATCCATGGCAGTATTAAGAAAAGAATCAATTGATCCTTTGTAATGATCTATCGTCAATTCATGAAAGGCAATAAATCTTAGGACAAATTCTCTGTCCAGCATTCTATCCGTCTTCACCGAGTACCCAGTTGCTTCCTTGAATATCTGTAAATTTGCAAGGCGTTCAAGATATTTAGTTGCTTTTCCTTGATATAGCGCATGTCTTATTTCCTGCGCTTCAAGATTCAATCCTCCAGTGTTTATTCTTTTGAAAATATTATATTTAATTTCTTTAGGAGCTCCAGGATTAATTATGTATGTTATAATTTGTGTTTCTTTCATTCTACGTTCGTATGATCGAGGCATATAATCTACGTTGAGACCTTCTAAGTCTTTAAGAAATTCGAGCCCAGTTAATTCCAATTTTTTTGTTACAAAGAACTCTTTTAATGCTGTTAATCGCTGTAACCCATCTATTACAACCCATAAATCATTATTACTTCCATCAAAATAAAAAGCAGGTAGGGGTATGCGTAATATTAATGATTCTATTAGCTGGCTTTTTTGTTCAACGGTCCAAAGACCTGATTTGCGTTGAAAGTCTGGCATCAAATCAATTTCATCATTTTCCAAACGTGCAATTATATTATCTAGCGATAATTGCTTTGGTGTTATATCTATTAATTTAGTATTGTAAGGTTTAATTGCCGTTATTTCATTATCATCGTCATAGTCAGATTCAACATCGGAATCACCAGAGACTATTCTTACATTTCTATTTAATAAATATTCTTTATAATCTGTCAATGTTTCCTTTTCATTTTTATATTTTGAAACCACATCTAAAAACATTGACTCTGAGAGTTCTCCATCTCTAAATTTATTGGCTATATCAGATAATTTGTCCAGCTCTTTTTGCACATGAGGGCGAATATTTATCATAATGTGCCTCCTTATTAATAAAAGCATTCTTAAAATTACGCCGCTTATTATAAATCTATTAGTTACGAAATGTTATATCTATTAAAGGCATCCTAAGATACAGCTGTAATTAATAATTTAATTTTATTCTCATTACTACCTTTTTTTAATTCGCACTCCCAAATTCGAATAACCGTCCAACCTCTCTTTTCAAAGTATTCGGTAATCTCTCTGTCGTGTTTAATATTTTTTTCTCTCTTTTTATCCCAATAATCTTGATTGTTTTTTGGTTTGGTATTTCTACAGTCATGTCCATGCCAAAAGCAGCCATCAACAAAAATCGCAATTTTCTTATCAAGAAATACAAAATCAGGATGTCCCTTGACTTTATAGTTTCGTCGCCAACCATGAATATTATTATCTTTGAAAATCTGCATAAGTTTCAATTCCGTTGATTTGTTATTTTTTGATCGAACCTTTTTCATTATTTCGGATCTTTTGGCTTTATCAAAAACGTCTGCCATAACACATTCCCTTATCCGTTGACTGCAAACTTTTCCATAGTCATGTCTGAGATAAGCTTACTAACATCTTCACCCAAATGATTAACAATAATACTGTCAAAATCCTCGTAGTCAATTTCTCGTATCTCATTAAAGATATGATTATATAGGTACTCAGCAAAGGTATTTGCCAAAATTATTACGATTGGAGTATCTTTTATATCTCGTTTAGCGGCTGGAACATATCTTGGAGTTATAACGATTGTATATTCTCCGCCGATTTCTTCTCGTTGTTCACGTAATCTTCCTGCATTTATGCCAATAAGCTTGTTTGCCGTTGATTTAGATTCAACAGCAAATTTCTTCCTTTTAGTTAAATACAAGCATTCTATATCAGTGTGTCCCGCCCCTCCAATGCGCCTGGTTTGTACGTTATAAAACATATCAAAACCTTCTGTTAAAACTTCCTCAAACAAATAAGCAGTATCATTTTCAGGGTTATTCGAGTATGCTTCTATTAATTTGGGTAGTTCAAGCAGTCTTGTTAAGTCGTCGCTTTCGCCAATTTCATCCATAAGAATTTGAGGATAAAAGCTGTAGATTTCTTTCACTATATCCATTCTCATACGTTCAGAATCGTCTAACATTAGGGGTATTTGAGCGTATGAATATGATGCCAGCATCCTTTTAACAAAAGACACAACGTTCTCTTTTAAAGTTATATATCCATCCCTTGCGGTCCTTTTGGTAGGAGCGCTATGACTCGTAGGTTTTTGTGGATGATATAGATTACAGATCTCAGATCCTTTAACCCTATCGATTATACCTATCGTATTTAATAATTTGCAAGTATAATATTCCCACTCATATACGGCATTCACATAGGTATGTTCGTCGGATTGGTATATGGCTTTTATTTCATCATTTGATTTTGTACGCAAATCAAGTATTTTACATATTAAATTTTCATAACTACTTTCATCTATTGATTTTATAAAAGCTAATATCTGGGCATATTCGTAGTGATACAATCTACCATTAAGCCTCTCGTCAGTAAGCAACTTGAAAATCAACCTAAATGGATATAGCTGAAAAACAGAACTTGTTCCATTGGCAGGGTGCTGAAACTGAACTGCAAACATCATAGCAATAAATATTTTTGTAAGCTTATTGTCGTCGTTTATATGCTTTAGAAACAAATTTCCAAGCGGACTGAACATAAACTTTTTACCGTTACTTGAATCTTCATACCCGAACATCCAAAATTCAAGCGTATTGATTCTATGATTTATTGAATCAAGCGGTTTCGCTTTAGGATTTCTAGTTTTATACAAATTCAATGCGGCTAACCTATCTTGCATCCTATGACGTTCAGCTTCAGAAATTACAGTTCGACAACTATTTTTCACATCAAGAGCAACGGCTTTTATTAGTTCATAATTGTTAGTGTGTTTATACAAAATCCATTTATCTTTTTCAACCATAACAGGCATAAGTAACACCTACTTTCCAATACCATCCAGTATTTTCGTCATAAGTTTTGGAGGAATTGCCTCTCCAATAACAGTTCTAATAAATGTATCAGAAGCATTTTTGGGGAAAACTACATCTTTAGGAATACTAGACACAATAAAGGTCTCTAGTAATGTCAGCACTCTTGCGTCTGAATATGTACCATCTGGCAATAACCTACCAGGGTGAACGTTATTATGAGAACTCATGCTACCGCTGTATGTTGTTCGAGCCGGGCAAGGTTGATCCCATACCATTCTTTTATAGGTATTATGAAAACCTTTGATTCTTGAACCATCTTCTTTTTTAGGATAATAAATTTCATTAGCAATTGCGCTTTTTCCCGGAGGAGTGTGCTTCATAGCGAGCACCGCTCTAGGATTTTCTTTCTTAGCAAAATGCCATGGGATGTTTGATTTTTCACCAGATTCTAATGATGGAAGATAACCAATAGCGTCTGAAAGCGGAATCTCAGGTTCTTTTTTCGGAAGACTCCATTTTAAACCTTTTTTATACATCCTAATAATTGCTCTTGGACGTGATTGACAAATTCCATAATCCTTAGCGTTAAGTATATTTATACAAATCTCATATTTCCCGGAATATTTCTCACGAAGAATATCCTCTAATTTTAAATATTCTCCATTATGAGGGAAGTACATCTCTATAAACTTCGGTACGTTTTCAATTAATATGTATTCAAAATCACACTTATCCACTATATCCAATGCTTCAAGTATTAGAAAATTGCGCTTATCCTTTTCATAATGATTTTGAACTTTGTTTTTCCCAAGGGTGCTTAATCCCTGACAGGGAGGCGTGGCAATCAGAAGATTAATTCCATTTTGCTTTACATAATCTATCATCGTCTTTTTGGTTTGTTCAAGCGTTATATCTCCGCATACCATATTTGTTTCAGGATAAAAATGCTTATAACAAGCTGCGCGCTGAGGAAGAATTTCGTTAGCAGCGATAACATCAATATTAAGTTTCCTTATAAGTAATTCGCCTATTCCTGCACTTGAAAACAAAGATATGGCTTTAAGTTTATTCATTTTAAATTTTCCTCAATTCCGCTAACAACTTTCTTTAACATTAAAGGCGGTATAGATTCGCCTATACATTGTCTTATAAGTAATTCTGGGGTATTGTCTGGTATATTCCAATTTTCAGGTAAAGAATCAAGAATCATTAATTCTAATGGCGTTAATACTCTTGCGTCAGAATAAATACCATTGCCTAAATACCTACCTGGATGTACATTTCGTTGTGAGGCTATGCAATCATTGCGGATTGTAATAGTAGGGGCTGGCTCATCCCATTTCATTCTTCTATATGATGATTCATAACCTTTTATCCTAGTTCCATCTTTTTTTTGAGGAAAATATATTTCATTAGAAAAAGCCGAGCACCCCGTAGGAGTATGTTTCATCCACTCAATATTTTCCTTACTGTGCTTTCTTGCGAAATGCCATTTTATGTTTGATACATCGCCGGATTCCAAAGAAGGAAGATGTCCTATCGCTTCTCTGACAGTAACTTTATTTTTCTCTTTTTCAGGCCAAGTCCAATTATATCCCTTAATGTTCATTTTAATAATTGCTCTCAATCTTGTTTGAGGAACTCCATAATCTGAAGCGTTAATAACCTTACCGTCAATATCATAGTAGTTAGAAAACTCAAGCTTTAGTATTTCTTCAACCGTTCTGAGTTTGGATTTATAGTTTAATACCAGCCTAAAAAGAGAAGGAACGTTTTCAATTAAAACATATCTCGGCTTGATTCTTTTTATAGCTTTCACAACATATGTAATTAAATAATTGCGTTCATCATTGAGCATCGTATCAGTATGCCTGTTTTTTCCTGCTATGCTCATTCCTTGACAAGGAGGAGAAGCGAGAATAAAACTAACATTTTTTGAAATTGATTTTTTCATAACCGTTTCAAAAATGTTATTACTAGTAATATCTCCACAAACAACGTCAGTTTCAGGAGATATAGATCTATATAAATTAGCACGTTTTTCAACGAGCTCATTGGCAACAACAATATTAATACCGACATCCTTGAAATATGTTTCGCCAATGCCGGCACTTGAAAATAATGACAACCCGTTCATGAAACCTCCGCTAGACCAAAATGTATAATTGGTCAAAATAACTCAAATTAATTATATCACAAAGACGATACTATGTCAATAAATTGAGAAAAAGTTACGATTTATATCAAATAACCACACATAATTATAGAATATCAAAAAAATCACAGCCTCCTCTAAAGCTGTGATTCCTTTTCAACTCAATACTCCTCCGCCAACAGCAGCGTAATATGATCCACATCGTCGATCATATACGC
>OGMO01000126.1_pt1 | contig 79881 bp, 62 predicted proteins | sample 1573241 | NCBI WGS metagenome assembly OGMO01 (sample SAMEA2581896, study PRJEB24529) | metagenome | biome: Human gut stool | place: China | collected 2011 | reverse complement strand
AAATGGTTTTCGCCTATCGAATTTCTTAATAATAGTGTCCAATATGATTGACAAATCTACATATCTATTAATAAAAAAGTAACGGTGTTATTATGAGAGCTATCGTTTTTGTTGTGCTTTAACGGTCACGGAGATGTTGAACTGTCAAAAAATGAATGCCATATGTATCAAAAAAACTACCGCTTGTGCAGATATATTTGACTTTTGTTCGGCTTTACTTTAGGCATAAAAATGCCCCCTTTCGTTAGCTTCAATTTCGGCATATTTATATTATACCACATCGTCTAACAAAAGAGGGTCAGTTCAAAATGTGCGAGTTCTTTTTTTATGTAGCAGATATATAAAATACAGTTATATTTCAATATAATCCCAAAGCTCGGAAACAAGTTTCTCTGTAAAGCCCTTGCACAAAAGAAGCTCGTTAGGGCTTTCGTAATAGGATATAAGCTCACGAAGTTCTATGACAGCATTCGCCTTGTCCATATCAATTAGCAGCTTGTCTGATATCTCCCGAGCGTCAGCCTTGTTTATGTTCACTTTCTGTCTGACTTTCTCAGTAGTTTCAGCCGTTGTAACAGTTTGCTCCTCTGTGGCCGGAGGCTCTGTTACAGTATCAGCAGGGATTTCTGTTTGAACAGGCTGAGTTTCTGCGGCTTTCGTTTCCTGCGGCATATCATGGTAGTCTGCACTGTCAACATAAAAATAGCCTTTGAGAAGTGCAAGTGTAGAGTTTCCGATGCCGTTTACTTCAAGAAGCATATCCATGTTGCTGATAACACCAACTCTGTCACGATATGCTATTATCCTGTCGGCTGTTACCTCGCCTATGCCGCTCACCGCCATGAGCATTTCCTTGTCAGCCTTGTTTATGTCAGCAGGAAAGCTGTATTCCTCTTTTGTTTCAGCAATACTGCTTGTGACGGCTTTTGATGACGTTGTTTTTCTGGTGGTGTGTGCCTTTGTATTCTTGCTAATGACCTTTTCACTGCCTGAATTGTCCACCTTGTCAGCCTGAGAGCTGTCAGCAGGAGGTGTGAGTATCACCACATCATCACGCTGTGGTCTGTTAACAAGTGCAGAAGCGATCGCTGTAGTAATGGCGATCGCAACTGCGATTACGCCTACAAAAAGTTTTATTCTGCTTGTTTTTGCTTTTGAAGCATCATTTTCTGTCACATTCGATTTTTCGTCTTTGTTGCTGTCTAACTTGCTGTCCATAATTGGTTATTTTTCTGCAAGCATTTCGTTGAGATTTTCCACCATTTCTGACATCTTCGCTCTTGTGATGTCCGGAACATTTGCAAATGTAACAAGGGTTCTCAGTGGCATATCTCTTATCATTGCTTCCATCATTTCCTTTGCAGAAGCGCCAAGATCGTCGGAAGCCGCGTCGCCAAAACCGCAGTTTATTCGGCTTAAAATGTCCTCGAACATAGCTCTGCCCTCTGGGATAGAATTTATCTCGCCACAGGTGGTGTTCAAGGTGAAATGCACTGGGAGTTTTGTATCGGAAGATACATAAACAGAAGTCGAAAGTCTGATATCTCTTGAAGAAGAGCCTGCCTCGATAATAAACTCACCGTATTCAACGAACCAATCGTGTATATCAGGCTCGTAGTATGCAAATGAACGCTTATCAAGGTGGAACACAGCCTTTTTGGTCTCGCCTGCTTTAAGGAAAAGCTTTTCAAAGCCCTTAAGCTCACGGACAGGTCTGCGAACTGAGCTTTCCTTGTCGGAAACGTAAAGCTGAACGATCTCCATACCGTCTCTGTCGCCTGTGTTTGTTACGTCCACCATGACCGTCAGGGTCTTGTCGTCTTTTATCTCGTTTTCTGAAACAGTAAGATTGCTGTATTCAAAGGTTGTGTATGAAAGTCCGTGACCAAATGGGAACAGTGGCTTTATGCCCTTTTCATCATAATATCTGTAGCCCACGAAAATTCCCTCGGCATAGTCAACATCGTCCATATTTCCCGGGAAATTAAGATAAGACGGATTATGTGAAAGCTTTTCAGGGAAAGTTTCCGCAAGCTTTCCGCTTGGGTTAGCTTCGCCAAAAAGCAGAGCCTTTTCAGCAGAGCCGATGTTCTGTCCGCCAAGATACATTTCAAGTATGCCCTTCACCTTATCTGCAAACGGCATTTCAACAGCCGAGCCGTTGTGGAGAACGATAACAACGTTTTCATTTACCTTAGCAACTTCATCAATAAGCTTGAGCTGACAATCAGGCATTCTCATATGCTTTCTGTCAAAGCCCTCAGACTCAAAGCTTTCGGGCAGACCTGCGAAGATAACGGCAACATCGCTGTTTTTGGCAAGCTCCACAGCTTCATCGAGAAGCTCGTCAACAGTTTCGTCACGGTCGGTGACGAAGCCCTGTGCGTATGTGATATTATCCATGCCCTTGACAGCTTCAAGAGCAGATGTTACCTTAAATGAATTTATGTGAGAGCTTCCGCCGCCCTGATAACGTGGCTTGTCGGCAAATTCGCCAATGAAAGCTATCTTTGCAGACTTGTCAAGCGGCAGTATCTTATCATAATTTTTGAGCAGTACCGCACATTCGGACTCTATCTTGCCTGCAAGTTCATGCTGCTTTTCTTTATCCCACTTTGTTGCAGGGGCATAGCCGTCCTCGGCTTTCTGAATAAGCGTAAGCACGTTTCTAACAGCCTTGTCAAGGTCTTTCATTGAAAGCGAGCCGTTGTTTACGGCTTCTATGATAAGCTCGTCATTTTTTCCGTTGCTGGTAGGCATCTCAAGGTCAAGACCTGCGGCAACGCCAAGAGGTCTGTCATCAACTGCGCCCCAATCGCTAACTACAAGTCCATCATAGCCCCATTCGTTTCTGAGTATATCAGTGAGCAGAAGCTTGTTCTGCGAGGAATATTCGCCGTTTATGCGGTTGTATGAACACATCACTGTCCAAGGCTTTGCTTCCTTGACTGGTGTTTCAAAGGCACTTAAATATATCTCATGGAACGTTCTCTCATCAACGTTGGCAGAATAGCTCATACGTCTTGTTTCCTGATTGTTCATGGCAAAGTGTTTAAGGGAAGTTCCCACGCCCTTGCTCTGAACGCCCTTTATGTGTGCTGTGGCAAGCTGTGAAGCAAGATAAGGGTCTTCTGAGAAGTATTCAAAGTTTCTGCCGCAAAGTGGTGAACGCTTTATGTTACAGCCAGGGCCAAGTATAACGGAAACGTCCTCAGCCTGACACTCCTCGCCAAGAGCCTTGCCGAGAGTTGTAAGCAGCTTTCTGTCAAAAGAGCAGGCAAGTGCGCAGGCACATGGGAAGCATACTGCCTTGATAGCTTCGTTAGGATTGTCTGTATCATCACGCATTTTTCTAAGTCCGTGAGGGCCGTCAGACACCATTATGCTTGGTATATCCAGCCTTTTTATTTCCTCAGTGTGCCAGAAGTCAGAGCCTGAGCACAATGAAGCTTTTTCTTCAAGTGTGAGTTCCTTCAAAATCTTGTCTATGTTCATTGTGAAAACCTCTTTTCTATAAAACTATAGTTTGATTGTAACACAATTTTCTATGAAATTCTATATATTTTGTGCATATTTTACATAAAGTTAATATTATCTTCGATTAGTTTGGTAAGAGCTAACCTGAAATCCTCGTCCTGCTGTTTGGTGCGCTTTGGCGGACCTTTGAGCCTGCCACCGCTTCTGCGTATCTTCTTTGCAGTATGTCTTGATAGAAGCAGTGCATCAATGTTGGAGCTGTCATATATCCTGCCGTTCTGGTCCAGAGCAAGGACGTTTCTTGCAAGACACATTGCCGCAAGCCCATAATCCTGCGTCACGGCAATATCGCCCTTTAGAGCGATGTTCACAAGCTTCATGTCTGCACTGTCTGCACCCTTGTCGACAGTTATCACCTGTGCATAGTCAGAGCTGAAAATATGCGAGCTGTCACAAACTATGATACATTCAAGCCCATGGCTTTTGCTTATAGAAACTGCGATATTCGTAACAGGACAGCCGTCAGCGTCTATAAGTATCCTCACGCCTTGCCACCTTCTATATAAAATGTAGATTCCATATCTGCAATGTGGGTCGCCAGTGCGAGAGGATACATTTCAAGGGCAAGACCGATACTGTTCTTGTTTTCTTCTCCTGAAAAGCCCATGTGCCAGCGTATAGCCATGGCTTCCTCACGGGTCAGTCGCATATAGCTGCTTACTATGTAGACCGACTTTTCGCCGTGACCATATGGCAGTGTTTCGTGAAATTCATAGTATGGGACTTTCTCCCACACGCCCTGTTCGTTCTTGGCGTTGCGGTAGCTTACTCTGTAAAGATTTACCTTACAGATGTCATGAAGCAGTGAAACGATAGCAATGCTCTCGTCAGAGTATTCCATGTTGTAATCTTCCTTTACACGCTCACGCTCCAGATAGCTTTTCAGGCACTCATAAACGTGTATGCTGTGTTCGCACAAGCCACCCTCGTATGCTCCGTGGTATCTTGTAGAAGCAGGTGCAACAAAGAAGTCGCTGTTTTCTGAAAGCAGATAATTGAGCAGTTTTTCCGAACCCGGGCGCTTTATGTTTTCCGTGTAGATCTCAACGAATTTGTCTTTAAGTTCTGTTACCTTTGACATAGTTGACCTCCTGTAAAAATATTATATTATGATAAGCTTTAGAGTTTTAGTTTTACCAAACTAATTATAACATATTTTTTGTAAGATTAACAGTACTTTTCGCTAATTTTTGCATTTGCTATTGCTTTTTCATGCAAAATATGCTATGATATATTATATTTATGTGGATATGGTTTGGAAAAATATAAAAAAATTAATGATTTTTAACAAATGAGAATGAAAGGAGTTGCTTATACATGTGCGGAATAGTAGGCTATGTGGGAAAAAAGGATTGTACAAAGGTGCTGCTCGACTCACTGTCAAAGCTGGAATACAGAGGTTATGACTCAGCAGGAATAGCTGTTTTTGAGAACGATGCTATCAAGACAAAAAAGACAAAGGGCAGACTTGCTGACCTTGAAGGAAAGCTTAAAAGAGAGGGCTGGCTCAACGGTACTTGCGGTATAGGTCACACACGCTGGGCTACACACGGCGAGCCGTCTGATATTAATTCACACCCTCACGGAAATGCGAATATTTCTATCGTTCATAACGGTATCATTGAAAATTACAGAACTATCAAGGATTTTCTGCTGAAAAAGGGATATATCTTTGAATCTCAGACAGATACAGAAACAGTTGCAAAGCTTCTTGATTATTATTATGATGGCGACCCTATGGCGACAATACAGAAGGTTCTTGCTGAGATAGAGGGTTCATATGCTCTCGGTATCATATTCAAGGATTTTCCAAGAAGAATATATGCAGTAAGAAAGGATTCTCCTCTTATCGTTGCAGTTGGCGAGGACGAAGCTTTTATAGCTTCTGATGTGCCTGCAATACTGAAATATACGAAGAATTACTATCTTCTTGACGAGAACGAGATAGCTGTCCTTGACGATGGCAAGGTGGAGTTCTTTGACGTTCACGGAATGCCAGTTGAGAAAGAGATGCTCGTTGCTGACTTTGATATGGAAGCCGCTGAGAAGGGCGGATATGCTCACTTTATGCTCAAAGAGATTCACGAACAGCCAACAGCTATAAAAACAACTATCACACCAAGAATAGTTGACGGTATGCCAAACCTTGAAGAGTGTGGTCTTACATATGACAGACTCAAAGGCTATAACAACATCTTCGTTGTTGCCTGCGGTACTGCTATGCACGCAGGTCTTGTGGGCAAGTATGTGCTTGAAAAGATTGGTAGGGTACCTGTCACAGTGGATATGGCTTCTGAATTCAGATACAGAGATCCTATCATTGCAAAGGGAGATCTTGTTATTCTTGTTTCACAGTCAGGAGAAACAGCCGACACTCTCGCAGCCCTTAGAATGGCTAAGGAGAGGGGTGCTGAAACACTTTCTATCGTAAACGTAAAAGGCTCGTCTATCGCAAGAGAGTCTGATATGGTGCTTTACACCCATGCAGGCCCTGAGATATCTGTAGCTTCCACAAAGGCATATATCGTTCAGCTTTCTGTATTCTATCTGCTGAGCTTTGCTATAGCATACGCTCACGGGGCTATCTCAAAAGAGGAGTGCATGAGACTTACAGCAGAGCTTCAGAACGTTCCTAATATGCTTGAAGTTGTCCTTAAAACACCTGATAATTGTCAGTATGTTGCTTCACAGCTTGTAAACAAGGAAAATCTTCTTTATATCGGCAGAGGTCTTGACTATGCGCTTTCTATGGAAGGCTCACTGAAGCTTAAGGAGATATCATATATCCACTCTGAGTCGTATGCCGCAGGCGAGCTTAAGCATGGCACTATCTCACTGGTAACAAACAATATGCCTGTTATCGCAGTTGCAACACAAAGAGAGCTTCTTGACAAGACCATAAGCAACGTCAAGGAGGTCAAGGCAAGAGGAGCATACGTTGTCCTTGTTACTCATGGATATATCAACGTTGACGACGAGGTGGCAGATTATAAGATCGGTCTGCCGACAATAGATGATCTGCTCATGCCTATGCTGACAGTAGTTCCTTTGCAGCTTATCGCTTACTATACCTCAGTTCTCAGAGGCAATGACGTTGATAAGCCGAGAAATCTTGCAAAATCAGTTACAGTTGAATAAAATACAGGGCAATCCGCAAAGGGTTGCCCTTGCTGTTTGAAAAGGAGTTTATTATGAGCAAATACAGATACTTTGTTTTCGATTTTGACCTTACTCTTGCAGACTCTTCCGAGGGCATTTTGGAGTGCTTTAAGCACGTTTTGAAAGAGTTTGGTTATCCGCCAAAGGACGACAGGACAATCTACAACACCATAGGTATGACCCTTGTTGACGCTTTCGACCTGCTGACAGATATGCCTGACAATCCTCAGCGTGAGGATATGCGCAAGGCATATGTAAAAAAGGCAGACGAGGTAATGGTAAAGAAAACATATTTTTATGACGATACTATCGCAATCTTGCAGACCTTGCAGAACGCAGGGGTAAAAGTCGGCATAGTTTCCACGAAATATCGCTATAGGATAGTCAATACTTTCAATGAGCAGGCAGGCTCTTTTCCTGTAGATATCATAGTTGGCGGCGAGGACGTCACAAGGGCAAAGCCTGACCCGCAGGGACTTGACCTGATAATAGAGCGTTTCGGTGCGGATAAATCGGACGTGCTTTATATAGGCGACAGCTACATCGACGCTGAAACTGCACTCAATTCAGGGGTGGATTTTGCAGGAGTAACAACTGGCTCTACCACTAAAGAGGATTTTGAAAAATACCCTCATATCTATATCGGCTCGTCACTGTTGGATATATTTCAGAATATATAAATTTTAAGTAAATATAATTTTAAATAAATGTGAAAAACTATTGCTATTTACGGAGCTTGATGTTATAATATAATTTGATGTACTATGTTAAGTACCAAGCGGATAACATAAATATTATTATATGAAAGGACGGGTATGCTATGATAAAAAGCATGACCGGTTTCGGCAGAGAGCATATCGTGGCAAACGGCAGAGAGATAATCGTTGAGATACGCTCTGTAAACCACAGATATTATGAATTTACTTCGAGAACTCCGAGAGCTTACGGCTATCTTGATGAAAAGCTGAAAGGCTTTCTTAAAAGCGGTATTTCCCGTGGTAAGGTAGAGGCTTCCGTTTCTATCTATAATCAGGAGGGTACTGACGCTGAGATAGAGCTTAACAAGGCTGTTGCAAAGGGCTATCTTGACGCACTGAGAGGTGCGGCTGACGAGCTTGACCTTGATGACGATATCACACTGTCACATATCATGAAGCTTCCTGATGTGTTCACAGTTGTGAAGAAAACAGATGATGAGGAAGTAATCTGGAACGAAGTCAAGGACGTGGCTCAGGTGGCGTTGGACAGATTTGTTCAGATGCGTGAAACTGAGGGCGTCAAGATGTATGACGATATCAGCGGCAGACTTGATTATATCGAGGAAACTGTGGGCAAGATAGAAGATCAGTCACCTAGCGTTACTGAAAGCTACAGAGAAAGACTTTATGCAAAGATAAAGGAAACTCTCGGCGATAAGGACATAGACGAGCAGAGGATACTTACAGAAGTGGCTATTTTCGCCGATAAGGTGGCAATAGACGAGGAAACAGTAAGGCTCAGAAGCCATATCTCACAGTTCAGAGGGCTTATCAAGTCGGACGAGCCTGTGGGAAGAAAGCTTGACTTCCTTGTGCAGGAGCTTAACCGTGAGGTGAATACTATCGGCTCAAAGGCTAACGATCTCACTATCACAAAAATGGTGGTGGATCTTAAGGCTGAGATTGAAAAGATCAGAGAGCAGATACAGAATATCGAATAACGGCGGTGTGAGATATGCAGCTTATTAATATCGGTTTTGGAAATATGGTGTCCTCCGCAAGAGTCATTGCCATAGTTTCCCCTGAGTCTGCGCCTATAAAGCGTATCATTCAGGAAGCTAAGGATAAGGGTACTCTTATAGACGCCACCTACGGCAGAAGAACAAGAGCGGTGCTTATTATGGACAGCGACCATGTGGTGCTGTCGGCAGTTGCACCTGAAACTGTAGGCGGACGTGCCGCTGTTGACGAGGAGGACGATGACAATGTATAAGAACAATGCAAAGCTGTTTGTTATATCAGCTCCCTCCGGCTGTGGCAAGGGAACTATACTTGCAGAGGTCTTTAAAAACAGAGATGTGTTCTATTCTATATCCTGCACTACAAGAAAGCCCAGAGAGGGCGAAAAGGACGGCGTTCACTATCATTTTATAAGCGATGACAGCTTTAAGAAAATGATAGACAGCGGTGAATTTCTTGAACACGCGGGCTATGTTGGTCATTATTACGGAACGCCAAAGAAGCCTGTTCTCGCTAATCTTGAGCAGGGCAGAGATGTTATACTTGAAATTGAAACTAACGGTGCTTTTCAGGTGAAGAAAGCCTTTCCTGAAGCTGTGCTGATGTTTATACTTCCACCGTCTGTTAAGGAGATAGACAGACGGCTTAGAAAGCGTGGAACCGAGTCTGACGATGTTATTGCTGACCGTGTAAGTCAGGCTGCCGGTGAGATCGGCAAAGCCGGCGGTTATGATTATGTGATAATGAACGACGGACTAGAGGACGCTGTGGAAGATTTTGTTGCAGTTATGAACTCCGTGAAAGCCGAGGACGGCAAGGCGGATAAATTCAGATCAGAAAATGATGATACAAAGAAATTAATTGACGAGGTGCTTAATTATGATGCTTAGACCGGCCGTAAGCCAGATTTTGAAGAACAATGAAAGCTATTATTCTCTAGTTATTGCAGTAGCAAAGAGAGCAAGAGAGATCACAAGCGACGCTTTTGACAACAAGCTGGTGCTTGATGAAAAGCCAGTAAAGACAGCAGTTGACGAGCTTTATAATGGCGAATACAAGATAATCGAGGATCCAAGCCTCAGAAAATAATCGAGGCTTTTTATGGGGAGGTGTACGGCTGTGCGTGGAGTTTTTATCGTGGCAAAGGTTGCAATAAGCCGTGCATCATACAGCTTTGACGCACTGTATAGCTATAGTGTGCCGGAGGAGCTGGCTCACAAAGTGAAAAGCGGAGTGCGTGTGCTTGTGCCTTTTGGCAGAGGAAACCGCAAAGCCGTAGGATTTGTTGCGAGAACGTATACGGAAGCCGAGTATAACGATAAGCTGAAGCCTGTTATTTCAGTGGTGGACGGGGAAAGCCTTGTCACCGAGGAAATGATGAGGATAATAATGTGGCTGAAAGAAAACACTTTCTGCACCTATTATGACGCTTATAAATCCGTTGTGCCTACAGGCTTTTCCTACACTTTTTCACAGCATTACAGCCTTGTCAATACCTACATTGACGAGGATACTTTAAATGAAGATGAGAAAAATGTGGTGGACTTTCTCCGATGTGCAAAAAGTCAGAGGGAGATAGACAGCTTTCTTGACGTGCATAATGACGCACGAAAGAAGAAAACTGTGGATTCTCTTGTGGATAAGGGCTATGTTGAGATCAGCGACGCTTTGAAAAGAAAAGTCGGTGATGAGAATGTCAGCATGGTAAGGCTTTCTGACGAGTATGTGTCAGGGGAGATACAGACCACTCTTACCCCGAAGCAGACCCTTGTGGTGAAGCTTCTTGAGGAGGTCGGCTGTGCCTCTGTGAAAGAGGTCTGCTATATGACCAACTGCACTTCAAGCATATTGAAAAGGCTTGCTGACAAGAAAGTTATCGTGCAGTATAAATATGAGGTCATGCGTGACGCCATAGGAGAGCTTGGCGAAAGGCAGGACCCTGACGATATCATATTAAATGATGAACAATCAGCGGCATATGATGGCATAATGGGGCTTATAAAAGCCGAAAAGCCCGCAGGTGCGTTGCTTTATGGTGTTACGGGAAGCGGCAAGACGTCTGTGTTCATAAAGCTTATAAAGAGCGTTATGGATATGGGTAAAACAGCGGTCATGCTCGTTCCTGAAATATCCCTTACACCGCAAATGCTCGGCAAATTCAAGTCACTTTTCGGTGATAAGATAGCCGTTATGCACTCGTCATTGTCATTGGGACAGCGTACTGACGAGTTCAAACGTGTAATGCGTGGGGAAGCAAGAATAGTTATCGGCACAAGAAGTGCAATATTTGCTCCTGTCACCAACGTGGGAATAATCATCATGGACGAGGAGGGCGAGCCGTCATATAAGTCGGACTCAACGCCTAGATACCATGCACGAGATGTTGCCATACAGCGGTGCGGATATAATAACTGCGTGCTGTTGATGGCTTCTGCAACTCCGTCTTTGGAGAGCTTTTATTACGCCCAAAAGGGCAGATATCACTTGTTTGAACTTAAAAACAGATATTCAAAGTCGCCCCTGCCGGCAGTTGAGATAGTCGATATGCAGGAGGAAGCGGCAGAGGGCAATGACAGCTTGCTCAGCCGTGTTATGTGTGATAAGCTCACAGAAGTGCTTGCGAAAAAAGAGCAGGCTATCCTGCTTCTGAACAGACGCGGCTATACCACTTATATCACTTGCATGGACTGCCGACAGCCTGTGGCTTGCCCAAACTGCAATATACCCCTGACCTATCACAAGAAAAATGATCGGTATATGTGCCACTACTGCGGATATACCATGGATAATATAGAGCACTGTCCACAGTGCGGCTCACAGCGGCTCAAATCAAGCGGTGTGGGAACTCAGCGTGTGGAGGACGAGCTTGAAAGGCTTTTTCCGCAGGCAAGGCTTCTGCGAATGGACGCTGACACCACTTCTTCAAGATATTCCTATGAGGAGAATTTCAAGGCGTTTGAGAAAGGCGAGTATGATATAATGCTCGGCACTCAAATGATAGCAAAGGGACTTAATTTCCCGAACGTCACAATGGTGGGTGTTATATCCCTTGACAAGGCACTGTTCACAGGGGATTTTCGCAGCTATGAGAGAACATTCTCACTGCTAACTCAGGTGGCAGGAAGAAGCGGCAGAGGAGATAAACCAGGGGTCGCATACATTCAGACCTTTGTGCCTGACCATTATGTGCTGAACCTTGCGGCAGAGCAAAATTATGATGAGTTTTATAAAGAGGAGATAGCCTTGAGAAAGTCGCTGACATATCCGCCTTTTTGCGATATATGCGTCATAGGCTTTTCAGCACCCCTTGAAAGCAAGGTAATAGGCGCTTCACGCTGGGTGACTCAGCTTATAAAAGAGTATATCTCACAGCACAAGGTGAATTTTCCCCTTAGAGCGTTAGGCCCTGCACCTTGCACATTTGAAATGATAAATAATCGCTACAGATACAGACTTATCCTGAAAACACGCAATACTGCGGATTTTCGTGATATGATAAAGCACGTTCTGGGCGAGTTCTATAAAAATAAAGATTATCAGACAGTTCGTGTCTATGCCGACATAAACGGCGATATCGGGCTTTAAGAAAGGATAGTTAAATAAATGGCACTCAGAAAAATACTTAATAAGAGCGACGAGATTCTTCACAAGGTTTGCAAGCCTGTTACAGAATTTGACGACAAGCTTGGTCAGCTTCTTGACGATATGACAGAAACCCTGAAAAACGCCAACGGTGTTGGTCTTGCAGGTCCACAGGTGGCAAAGCTGAGAAGAGTGGTCGTTATAATAATCGACGATAAGGTTTACGAACTTATCAACCCTGAGATAACATGGCAGAGCGAGGAAAAGCAGAGAGTTCTGGAGGGCTGTCTTTCATGCCCGAACGAGTGGGGCTATGTTACAAGACCTATGAGAGTTAAGTTCAAGGCGCAGGACAGACATGGCAAGTGGTACGAAATGGAAGTATCAGAGCTGTTTGCACAGTGCGTTTGCCATGAGCTTGCACACCTTGAGGGTCATCTGTTTACTGAGATAGTTGAAGAATTTGTAGAGGTCGAGGACTAATGAAAATAATCTTCATGGGTACGCCTGATTTTGCCGTACCAACGCTGAAAAAGCTTTATGACAGCGGATATGAGGTGCAGGCTGTTTTCACTCAGCCTGATAAGCCAAAGGGCAGAGGCTATAAGCTTACTCCACCGCCGGTCAAGGTGCTTGCGCAGGAGCATGACACTCCTGTTTATCAGCCGCAAAGCCTTAAAAAAGACGGCGAGGAGTATGTTAAAATTATCAATGACCTTGCCCCTGATTGTATCGTGGTGGCGGCTTATGGCAAAATGCTCCCTAAGTCGGTGCTTGATATACCAAGACTTGGCTGTGTGAACGTCCATGGCTCGCTGCTTCCTAAATATCGTGGAGCAGGTCCGATACAGTGGGCTGTGCTTAATGATGAAGCTGAAACTGGAATTACAACGATGCTTATGGGCGAGGGCATGGATACGGGAGATATCCTTGTGGAAAAGGCTACTCCTATTGGCGAGAACGAAACAGCCGCAGAGCTTTTTGACAGACTTGCTGAAATGGGCGCAGAGGTGCTTGTTGATACCCTTGAAAAGCTCGATAAGGGCGAGATAACCCCTGTTAAGCAGGACGAGAGCCTTGCGACTTATGCACCAATGCTCTCAAAGGAGCTTTGCCCTATAGATTTCACAAAGCCAGTGAGAAAGGTACACAAGCAGATATGCGGTCTGTCCGATTGGCCATGCGCCACTACAGTGCTCGAGGGCAAAAGGCTGAAAGTATACAGGTCTGAGATAGCTTCCACAAAGCCTTGCGAAAAGCCTGCGGGCACTGTGGTGGATAACAGTGACTTTTCTGTTGCCTGCTCAGACGGAGTCATAAGATTTACTCAGGTGCAGGCTGAGGGCTCAAAGAGAATGGATACCGCTGATTTTCTCAGAGGCAGACATATCGAGAACGGCACTGTGCTGGGATAATTCGGAGGAACTATGGGAAACGCCAGAAAAACGGTTTTAAGGCTGCTTACAAGGCTTGAAAACAGCGGCTCATATTCAAATATACTTCTTGACGAGGGCCTTGAAAGGTCAGACCTTTCACCTCAGGACAAGAAATTCGCCGCAGCACTTTTCTACGGCGTTTTGGAAAGACAGATAACTCTTGATAACATTATTCGGGAATATTCACGCAACCCTAAGAATAAGCTTGGTACTGAGGTCAGAGTTATACTGAGAATGGGTCTTTATCAGCTTTTATATATGGACTCTGTTCCTGACAATGCGGCTGTGGACGAGTCTGTGAAGCTTGCAAAGAAAAACAGAAATCCTGCGGCAAGCGGATTTGTGAACGCAATGCTAAGGGAGTTTATAAGAAGCGACAAAAAGCTTCCAAAGGGCAGAAATGCTACCGAGGAGCTTTCTATAGAATACTCCGCACCTGTATGGCTGACGGAGAAGTGGACAAGGGAATACGGTAAGGACATCTGCCTTGAAATGCTGAAAACATCTGTGGGACAGGCACCTGTCACCGCAAGAGTGAACACGGTCTTTCATTCTCTTGAAAGCACACTGGATATGCTCGCTGAGGAGGGCATTACCTTTGAAAGGCTGTCCGTCCTGCCTGATTGCATAAGGATATGCGGTGCAGGAGCAGTGGAGCATACTAAGGCTTACAAAGAGGGCAGGATACACGTTCAGGATCTTTCGAGCCAGCTTTGCTGTGCGGCGCTTGATCCTAAGGAGAACGATACAGTTCTCGATCTTTGTGCCGCACCTGGTGGAAAGACCTTTACAATTGCCGAGCGTATGAACAACAAGGGCAGAGTGCTTGCTTTTGATCTGCATAGAAATCGTGCAGGGCTTATTGAAAGCGGTGCCAAAAGGCTTGGGCTTGACTGCATAAGGGCAGGTGTCAACAATGCGAAGGTCTATGACGATAAAATGCCAAGGGCCGACAAAGTGCTTTGCGACGCACCCTGTTCGGGGCTTGGTGTAATAAGAAGAAAACCTGAGATAAAGTATAAAGAACCCTCAGATTTCGACAGGCTTCCCGAAATACAGTATGATATACTGAAAACGTCGGCGGAGTATGTAAAAGCAGGCGGAACGCTGGTGTATTCTACCTGCACGCTGTCAAGGGCGGAAAATGATGAGGTGGCAGACAGATTTTTGGCTGAACACCCTGATTTTGAGCCTGCACCGCTAGGCAGGGCTTTCGGCAGCGACAGCGGTCTTTGCAGAATGTCTATCACACCTGCAAAATATAATTCAGACGGATTTTTTATTGCTAAGTTTATCAGGCTGAGGTGATCTTTTGGTAGCATTTGATGATAATGGAAAAATAGATATATTGGGGCTTCTGCCTGACGAGCTGGAAGCCGAGATACTAAAGCTTGGAGAAAAGAAATTCCGTGCAGGGCAGATATTTGACTGGCTTCATGTAAAGCGAGTGTCAAGTTTTGATGAAATGACTAATCTATCTGTACAATTACGGAATCTGCTTAATGAAGAATTTTGTTTAAAATCACTATTTGTGTCAAAAAAGCTTGAATCTCATACCGATAATACTGTAAAATATCTATATGAGCTTGAGGACGGAAATCATGTGGAATCCGTAATAATGGAATACAACTATGGAAACACCATTTGCGTGTCAACTCAGGTGGGTTGCAAAATGGGCTGTCGCTTTTGTGCGTCAACTATTGCAGGCTTCAAGCGTGATCTGACTTCCTCGGAGATTCTGGGACAGATATACGCTTCTGAGCGTGACAGCGGAAGAAAGATATCAGGCGTGGTGCTTATGGGAATAGGCGAGCCTATGGATAACTTTGATAATGTGGTGAATTTCCTTGAAGTGTTGTCCTGTCCAAAGGGTTTTAATATGTCGCTAAGGCACGTTTCAGTGTCTACCTGCGGCATTGTGCCGAGGATATATGAGCTTGCAGAGAAAAAGCTTGGAATAACATTGTCTATCTCTTTGCACGCTTCCAATAATAAGAGCAGGAGCGAGATAATGCCTGTTAATGACAGGTATGATATCAACGAGCTTCTTGCCGCCTGCCGATACTATTTTAAGGTAACAGGCAGGAGAATTTCTTTTGAATATGCTTTGATAGACGGGCATAACGATTCTATGGAGGACGCAAGGGAGCTTGCGGAGCTTCTGGGCGGATTTGTCTGTCATGTGAATATAATCCCTGTTAATAAGATAAAGGAGCGTAATTATCATTCTGACAGAAAGTCAGCCAACAGATTCAGAGGATATCTGGAGAAGCTTGGGATAAACGCTACTGTGAGGCGGACCTTGGGTGCGGATATAGACGCTGCCTGCGGTCAGCTAAGACGAGAATATGAGATCTGATAAAAGGTGGTGAATCGCTTGTTTATAGCGTCTGATACAGACATCGGAAAAAAACGCAGTGAAAATCAGGACAGAGTGCATGCTGAATTTCTAGCTGACAATGTTGCCGTTGCGGTGGTCTGTGACGGTATGGGCGGAGCGTCATCAGGCGGAGTTGCCAGTCAGCTTGCCATTGACGCAGTAGTAAAACGTATCAAGGAAAATTTCCGAAAAGATATGAAACCAAATTCCATAAGAAATCTTATGCTCACTTCAGTGCATTATGCGAATACGATCGTGTATGGCAAGAGCAAGGAGGATATTGACAAAAACGGCATGGGTACTACCTGCGTTGCGGCATTGGTGGTGGATAAGACCGTCTATATGGTGAGCGTTGGCGACAGCCGTGGATATCTTCTTACCAAGGACGGTATAGCTCAGATAACCACTGACCATACTTATGTGGAAATGCTTTATAGGTCGGGTCAGATAACCAAAGAAGAAGCGAAAAATCATCATATGAGAAACGTTATCACAAAGGCTGTGGGCGTTGAATCAGATGTTGAGGTCGATTATTTCGAGCTTGAAGAAAATGATAATTTTGCGGTGCTGCTTTGCTCTGACGGTCTGACCAATTATTGCACAGACAATATGATATATGAAACTGTGTTTGGCAATAATCTTGACGAGGCTATAAAACAGCTTATTGCTTTCGCAAACGAATGCGGCGGTAAAGATAATATTACTGCTGCGGTAATAGCAAATTAATGGAATGACAATAAAACATGAATAATATAGGAGTTGAATTACATGGATTCTAATATCGGCAAAAAGCTAGACGGCAGATATGAGATAACCGAGCTTATCGGCGTAGGCGGAATGGCTGACGTTTATAAGGCAGTTGACGTTATGGAAAACCGTACTGTTGCGGTAAAGATACTTAAGCCTGAGTTTTCACAGAACGAGGAATTTCTCAGACGCTTCAGAAACGAGAGCAAGGCTATCGCTGTACTTTCTCACCCTAATATCGTAAAGATATATGACGTGGGATTTTCTGACGAGATACAGTTTATCGTTATGGAGTATATCGACGGCATCACCCTTAAAGAGTTTATCGAGCAGCAGGGCGTGCTTAGGTGGAAAGACGCTTTGCACTTTGTAACTCAGATACTCCGTGCTTTGCAGCACGCTCATGATAAGGGTATCGTTCACAGGGATATCAAACCGCAGAACATAATGCTTTTCCCTGACGGAACTATCAAGGTCATGGACTTTGGTATCGCAAGATTTTCAAGGATCGACGGAAAGACACTTTCTGACAAGACTATCGGTTCTGTTCACTATATCTCACCTGAGCAGGCAAGGGGCGATATGACAGATGAAAGATCTGACATATACTCTGTAGGCGTTATGCTCTATGAGATGCTCACAGGCAGAAAGCCTTTTGACGGTGAAAATCCTGTGGCTATCGCTCTCAAGCATATGCAGGAGGATCCGGTTCCGCCAAGAGAGATCATGCCTTCTATCCCGGAAGCTCTTGAAGAAATAGTTATGCACGCTATGGAGAGAGATCCTGCCAGACGTTATCAGTCAGCAGCAGAGATGATAAAGGATATAGACACATTCAAGCTCAATCCATCTGTTGTTTTCGGATATAAGAACAGCCCTGTTCCAATCCCTGTGTCTGATAACAATAATAAGTATTTTGACGATGAGCATAGTGAGAACTATGACGACGATGAAGAATATGAGGACGATGACGAAGAAAACGATGACGAGGAAGAAGAGGAAGAAAAGAAGCGTTCTTACGTTGTTCCGATACTCCTTGCTGTTACAGTTGCAGTAGTTATCATTGCAGCGTTTGTTATCGTAGGAGTTGTATTCAAGTCATTCAGCGGTTCAAACGGTATGCACACAGGCACAGTTACACTGCCAAACTTTGTGGGCAAGAATATCGTTCAGGTTGAGCAGGATTATAAGGATAAGCTTAAATTTGATATCACCGAAGAGTATAATGACCAGTATGACGAGGGAATAATCACATTCCAGGGTCAGGCAGCAGGAAAGTCTGTTAAGGAAGGCTTCACGGTTACACTTACTGTAAGTAAGGGCAAAAAGATGTCAACTATCCCTGACATGGTGAAGAAAGATGGCACTGTGGCTGAAAGCGAGCTTAAGGCTGCAGGATTTATGGTCGTTAAGAGAGATATATGGTCTGAGGATATAGCTTCAGGTCTTGTTGTGAAAACACAGCCGGCAGCAGGCGAGCAGTATGCCGTAGGTGCGACTGTTGCTTTGTTTGTAAGTAAGGGTCCTGTTGAAACAAGAGTCAAAGTACCAAGCGTTGTAGGTCTTACAGAAGAAAAGGCAGTTGCAATGCTCAAGGAGAACAAGCTCAAGGCTGAGGTCAAGGAGATCGAGCATGAGGGCGATAAGGGCAAGGTAATCGAGCAGGATACAGACAAAGGCACATATGTTGAGCGTGACACAACGGTTACTATTTACGTTTCAACCGGAGAAACTTCACCTGTTGAGGTAACATTCTCACTGCCACTTCCAAGTGGTATCCACGGCTCATATTCTATAGACATCTACAATAACGGCAACGTTGCATATACACAGAAGATCGGTAGCGGAGAATCTGTTGCAGGCGGTTCTGTAAATGTAACTGTAAAGGGCAAGAAGACAGAAACTCTGACTATTTTCATCACAAATGATGAAAATCAGCAGAAGTGCCGTTATGCAGTATATGACATAGATTATGATAAGCAGACAGCTACTCTTAGCGGAAGCCTGAATGAAAGCGGTCTGATCGACATTACTCCGACAACGACCACAACAACTACAACTACGACCACAACAACTACTACAACTACCACTACTGAAGCACCTGCACCGGAGCCTCAGGAGCCAGACGAGCAGGGTCAGTAGTTCATGAATGGAATAATCGTTAAAGCTATCGGAGGCATCTACTATGTAGAAGCCTCCGACGGCATTTATGAATGTAAGGCAAGAGGAGTATTCAGAAGAAAGAACATTTCTCCTGTAGGCGGCGACAGAGTTGAATTTTCATTGGAGGACGACGGAAGCGGAGTTATCGAGAAGATAGAGGAAAGACGCTCATTGCTTATAAGACCGCCTCTTGCAAATCTTGATATGCTTGTGTTCGTTTCGTCTACCTGCGAACCAAGACCTAATCTGCTGTTGCTTGATAAGTTTATTGCAATAGCTGTTTTCAAAAAAATAGAGCCTGTGGTAGTCTTTACAAAGATAGACAAGGAAAGCTGTGACGAGCTTGTGGACATATACAAGGGCGCAGGGATAAAGACCTTTCAGGTAGACAATACCACCGGCGAGGGCAGTGAAGCTGTTAAGGCAGTGCTGGAGGGCAAGCTGTCGGCATTTACAGGAAACACGGGCGTTGGCAAATCGTCACTGCTCAATAATATGTTCCCTGCATTGGGGCTTGCCACCAACGAGATAAGCAAAAAGCTTGGCAGAGGAAAGCACACCACACGCCATGTAGAGCTATACAAGCTGGAGTGCGGTGGGTATATTGCCGATACCCCTGGTTTTTCGTCGTTTGATACCAACAGATATGATATTATTTTCAAGGACAAGCTTGCAGGCTGTTTTCCTGAGTTTCAGAAATACGAGGGCAAGTGCAGATTTCCTGATTGCAGCCACACAAAGGAAAAGGGCTGTGCGGTCATAGAGGCGGTAAAAAATGGCGAGATCGCAAAGTCAAGGCATGAAAGTTATGTGGAAATGTACGAGCAGGCAAAGCAGCTTAAGGAGTGGGAATACAAAAATGACTAAGAAATGCACTATCTTTTCAGGCGGTGAAGCGGTGTCGGCTCAGTGTGTGGCAGAATATAAGCCTTTTATCGACGATTCTCTTGTGATATCTGCAGACAAGGGCTATAAGCTTGCACAGGCAGTGGGCGTAAAGTCGGACATTATTATGGGCGACTTTGATTCCGCTGAAAAACCTGTTTTTGATAATATCGAGATCTTCCCCTCAGAAAAGGACGATACCGACCTTATGCTCGCCATAAAGCAGGGCTTTGAGTCGGGTTGTGATGATTTTCTCATATTCGGTGCAACAGGCGGACGAGTAGACCACTTACTTGGAAATATCCAATCTCTGGGATATATTTTATCTTGTGGCGGTGAGGGAATGATAGCCGCAGATAGGGAGATAATTCGGCTTTATCGTGCAGGCAGTTACAGGATATATGACCGTGAGGGCTTTTCGTTCTCACTGGTGGCATATACCGATAAGGTAGAGGGTCTGACCATAAAGGGTGCGAAATATGAAGTAGAGGACTGTCTGCTGACCAATGTTTTCCCACTTGGCATATCAAACGTGGTTAAAGGCTTTGATGGGCAGGATAGAAAATACGCTGAGATATCATTCAAAAGTGGCTATCTGCTGTCAGTACAGTCAAAAATGGTAACCGATTTTTGATTTTTGAATAATATAAACTATAACTATTCGGGAGGTAATACTTATGAAAGTTGTAGTTGTAAAAAGTCCAAAGGTCATATCGGGTTTAATGAGGCTTATTTTTAAGATCAAAAAGGAAGAAGAATAGGATAACTGGCGGTACTCGTGTGAGTGCCGCCGATTTTTTTGCAATAGAAGAAAAGCTCTTAGATCACAGGAACGATCTAAGAGCTTTTTTATTTTGTTATTTTATGATTCATCATGATGTGCTTTTGACGGCAAAATTACGTTATTCGTATAACAATAAATAACTATTTTACGATACTTTTTAAGCTTTGCTCTGTCGAATTTCGTCAAATCCTCTATTTTACGAAAATATTCAATTATCTTGTTGCAATTCTATTGCGGAAAGCAAGAGTGTAGGAAGCCCTAATACGGCTGATGACATGAAGAAATAAAAGAAATGTGACTGATTGGTAGATAAACGGACAAAAAAATAAAATCGGACTTCAAAAAAGCCCGATTTTACGATGATTTCTGGTGCCGCTAACCGGACTTGAACCGGTACGGGTTTTACCCCGAGGGATTTTAAGTCCCTTGTGTCTGCCTATTCCACCACAGCGGCATGTAAGATATATTATAACACTTTTTTTGCAAAATGTCAACGCTTTTTTGCAAATTATAAGTTGTTAAACAGAAATAAATGGTAATTGTGGAATGACAACGGTGTTTATTTTAAATCTTTTTGCCTTGAAACTGAAAATCTGTAGATAAATACAGATATCAAAGCGGTGACGACTTCTGTTATCCAGAATGCGTTCCATACGCCTGTTGGTCCCGTGAGCTTGCAGAGGAAGAACGCAAGTGGCAGTATTATCGCAATAAATCTGCACAGAGATATCATAAGCGACGGAATGCCCATGCCAAGCCCCTCCAGCGCACCTGATGAGGTGACGGATACTGCGGAGATAACAAAGCCGATACAAATAAGGCGAAGTGCTGTTTTGCCTATGGCGATAGTGTCAGCGTTTTCCGTGAAAAGCCCTATGAGCTTGGCTGGGAAAAGCGCGCATATGATAGTTCCTGCCGCCAATATCACACCTGTCATGTAAAGAACAATGCGGTAAATTTTCTTCACACGCTCCTTCTCGCCTGCTCCGTAGTTAAAACTGATAACTGGTCGCATACCCTGAATAACACCATTTGCGGGTAGATAAAGAAAGGTCTGGAGCTTGTAGTAAATTCCAAGAACAAGCACATAGCTTTGTGAATATATCGCAAGTATGCCGTTGAGGGCGGATATGAGAAGTGACGGCAGTGCAAGATTAAGCGTTGCAGGAATACCTATGGAGTACATTTTTGCGATTATTATGCCGTCAGGACGCTTGTGCTTTGCGGAAAGCTTAACAGGAAGCTCACAGCGAAGATATGCTATTATGTATATGACAAGGGTCAGCACCTGACCGATACCAGTGGCGAGTGCCGCACCCTTTATACCCATTTCAGGAAAAAATCCAACGCCAAAAATAAGCAGAGGGTCAAGGATTATGTTTGCGATACAGCCGCAGAGCATACTGAACATTGATATCTTCATTCTGCCGACAGATTGGAATATCTTCTCAAATGCAATGGCAAGCATTAATGCAGGAGAGAATGTAAATACAATGTTGCAATACTGCACGCCAAGATCTACAACGTTTTTATTACTTGTGAACATAGACAGAAATGCAGGCATTATAAGTATACATATTATCATTAGCACAATACCATGCAAAGCCGAAAGGGCAAGTCCCTGAGTTGCGGCAATATCAGCCTTTTCCTTTCTGCCTGCACCAAGATATATGGCAATGACCGCATTGATGCCGATACCAAAGCCGATAGCAGTGGCACTTATAAAATTCTGCACAGGGAACACCAGTGAAAGCGATGTCATTGCGTCCTCGCTTATCTTTGCCACGAAAAAGCTGTCAATGATGTTGTAAAGAGAGTTTACAAGCATTGATATCACCATTGGCAGGGACATTGAAAGCAGAAGAGGGAAGATCGGTCTTGTTTTCATGAAATCACTGTTCATTTATTTTTTTACACTCCTTTGTCTGTGGGCAGAAAAAAAGCCGCACAGCCTGTCTGCTGTGTGGCGAAAAGTGACATACTGTCAGGAAAAATCCACGCAAGTTTTACAAAGTATATTTTAACATAGCGTTATGATTTTGTCAATAAATTTTCTTTAATATTATGTTTCAAAAAAGTATACAAACACGCTAATTGTAGATTGACAAGATTTTTCTGCTATGGTAAAATGTTATTATGATAATTTATGTTAGGGGAGAAAGCGTAATGACTTTTATAGAGTGGCTCAAAGAATGTAATGAAGCAGACCCTTTGACTAAAAAGGTTTACATATGTAATGATTATCTCAACGCCGAGAGAATGTTGGAGAACGCAAGCGGTGAAAATATTGTTATAAGGCTTGAAAGATACACAGTCGCAGATCATGCAAAGCATATTATCGAAACCAGTGCCGAGTATATGGACAGCAGGATAATAACACTGTCAAATGCTGAGGGCTGTGAGATAGTAAGACGTATTATTGATGAAAGCGGTATAAGCTATTTCAAAAGCGACGACCATAATGCCTGCATGGAGATATTCAAGACAATATCAGAGCTTAGAATGAACTGTATACGCCCTGATTCACTGTCCTTGGACAGCAGACGTATCAACACGCTGAGTGCGATCTTTCAAGCGTATGAAAATAAGCTTTCAGACAGCAAACTATATGACAGTGCAAAGCTCATAAGCATTGCCAGCGGTCTTATAAAGGCTGGTAAGGCAGACGTGAACAGCGTTCATTTTGCATATGACAAAGAAATAGAAGCTGACAAGCTGACAGCGGAGTATATAGGGCTTTTGCCTGATCCTGCGGTGATAGATAACATGGCTGATATGAGCGATGAGCAGTATCAGAATGGTCTGAGAGAGTTAGCACAAAAGGGGGAGCTTTGGAGAAATTATGGCGTAACAAACGAGGTGGAGAGAACTGTTCTACATATCGTGAACAGTGGTTACGAGCTTTGCGATACCGCTGTGCTGTGTCCCGATGATGAGTATATGGACTTGCTCATGAATATGTGCGATCAATACAAAGTCCCCGTGGAATTTCCTGAGGGCATTTCATGCAGACACAGTGACGTTGTTGCATTTTTCAGGGCAATGCTCAAATGGTGCAAAAATGACTATAGATTTGACCTATTCAGAGATGTAATGCTTTCGCCTGTTTTCCAATATGAGGAGATAGTAGAGGACGGCAAGACCAAAAGCAAGGGCAGGATATTCCTTGAAGCACAGAACTCAGGAAACGGCTGGGGCATTGAATGGTATAGCACAAGGGATAGTAAGATGTTCAAGGATTTTAATGAGGTCTTTAAAAAAGAGAATGTCAGCGCAAAAGAGTTTTACGGTGGCGTGCTGAAATTGGTGAATGAGTATGTGAGAGGTACAAACGCTGAGCAGAGAAGTTCCATATCAAGCGTTAAGGACGCTTTGATAGGCAGATATAGATTTTATGCAGACTATGACAAGAGTCTTAGCTTGCAGGAAGCTATGACTGAGATCACCAACATTGCAGAGAACGCAAGGTATTCTTTGCCTGCATCAAAAGGCGCTGTTACCTGCTGTCTTATGGGGCGGTATTCTGCGCTTTTCATGAAAAACATATATGTTCTTGGTCTGACAACAGGAAGATTTCCTGTCATGCAGGACGAGTCACCTGTTCTGAACGATAAGGAGAGAGAACAGCTTTTCGGCAACCGTGACCATTGTTCTGACGCTATCGAGCGCAGAAAGCTCACTGACCTTGTGAGAACTGTTCTCATGGCTGAGAGAGCAAACCTTGTTGTAAGCTGTAGTGTTTATGATACCGTAGAAATAAGAGCGCAAAGCCCGTCGGCAGTGTATACTGTTATTGCGGCTGAAAAGGGCATTGATGTAAACAAAATAGAAGTGTATGATTATCTTTCTGACAGACGTAAGGTTAGCGTGCGTTCTGAGATATCATTAAACAGTGATTTTCTAAACAAGGCAGAAAAAATCGGGCTTCATGATGACGGTGCAAAGCAAAGCGAAAGCCTTACGGAGTATCTTGATAAGCAAAGAGAAAGCCGTATAGATATATTGCGTGAAATGTGCAAAAATAATCATTTTATCATTTCTGCCACAAGCCTTTCGACTATGCTTCAGTGTCCGCTGAGGTTTTTCTATGAGCGTATCGCCCATGTTGAAAAGCCGCAGGAGGTGGATATAGACCGCAGTGCATGGCTCAAAGGCAATGTCAAGGGAATGTATATACATGAGATAATGGAGAATTATGCCAAGACTGTGCTTAAAGGCAAAAGTGCGGCTGAGGTGTCTGAAACTGTTGACAAGGCGATGCTTGATGAGATATTTGAGAGTGTTACGAAAAAATACCTTCTTGATTATCCACCGTTGGATATGGCTGTTGCGCAGAGTGAGAGAGAGGAATATTACACCTGTGTCAAAGCTTATCTTGACGAACTGCACGGCGATATACACTCAGGCAAACGTGAGGTCGTTGAGGTCGAGTATCCGTTCAACGGTGATGTGAAAATAGGAGAGTATGAAGTCACCATAAGGGGTAGGATAGACCGCCTTGACAAGATAATAGACGGCACAAAGGTGTCATACCAGATAGTTGACTACAAGACGGAGGATATCAAAAAATTCAGGGAAAAGCTTCCAGAAGACCCGCAGGATCATATTTATGCCCTTGCGCTTGAAAAAGGTCTTACGCCTGTGGGAGAAGTGAGCGAAAGTGATATCGTTTCCGCAGATTATGTTTTCATTCTTGAAAAAGGGAATTGCCATGTAGTTAACAATAAGGATAATTCTGGAATCGAAAACATGATAACAACAGCATTTGATAAAATATTAGAAGAGGGCTTTAAAAAGTGTATTGTGAATAAGAATGATAAAATTACTCCATGCACGTTTTGTCCTGCTTATGAAGAAGTTTGCTCAGGGGGTGCAACAGAATGAGTGAAGAACAGATAAGAAGCTATATAATAGACAAAGACAGTTATGATAAGAATATCCTTGTTGAAGCAGGCGCAGGTGCAGGCAAAACAAGGCTTATAATACAGCGTGTTATAGGTCAGATAGGCGCAGGTATACCTGTTGAAAAGATAGTGCTTATAACTTTCACCAACGCTGCTGCAAACGAGCTTTATGAGAGGATACAGGCAGGGATTACGGAGATTATCGCAAAATGCAGCGGTGAGGAAAAGAAGCTGTATGAGAACGCTGTTATGAATTTACAGCGCATGAAGATAAGCACTATACACAGCTTTTGTTTGAGTATGCTGTCAGAACAGCCTTTTGATGCTGACCTGCATTTGGGATTAAAACTTGCCGAGGACGGTGAAACAAAGCAGGCACAGGCTGACTTTTTCGAGAGATATTACCGCACAAATGGTGCGAACATAGAAGATTTCGGCTTTCTGAACAGCAATCAATATAAGATCAGAGACAGCCGTGTGAAAAACTTTCTTATGGAAACATTTCTTGAGTGTGCTGAATACAGAGATGTTGAGTTTGTTAGGGATAAAAGCTATGACAGTGTGACATTTGACACCATAAATAAACTTGCCTATAAAGAAATGTGTAACTATAGGGATAGTCTTGTGCGTGCATTCTATAATGGTGCTTTGGGTGGAAAATACGAAGATATAGCAGGTTTTCTTGTTGATGATGTGACGAAGAAATTACCTGATGATATGAAGACCTATGACCCAAAGTATAATTATGTGAAAGTTTGCGCTAATCTTAAAGCTTGCAAAAAGTTCCTTGAGCCTTTTAATAAGACGAAAATTAAGAAAGATCATCCAAAGAGCAATGAGAACATGGCCATTTTCAGCCCAAGTGGGTTTGATAATGTAAAGAAAGAAAATGCACTGTATGCCCTCAACAAGACGGCAACGTATATAGAGCAGGCTGTAAAGGCTTATCAGGAGAGTGAAGACGGGGAGAGTGTTTCAAATGACGGGCTTTTGTATCACACTCACGAGCTTCTCAAAAACAGCAGTGAGGCAAGAGCGTTTTTCAAAGACAAGTATTCCTGCATTTATATAGACGAGTTTCAGGATACTGACGTTATGCAGACTGAGCTTCTGCTGTATCTTTGCGCAGACGACAGCAAGCTTACAGCAGGCGGTGATATATGGCAATGCCCGCTCCGTGATGGTGCGCTGTTTGCGGTGGGCGACCCTAAACAGTCTATCTACGGCTTCCGTGACGCCGATATCAGGCTTTATAACAAAATGAAAGCCAAATTCCAGAACAATAACGAGAAAAACTGCGAGTTTTTCTCACTTGATTACAACTTCCGCTCTGATGAGCAGCTTATAGCTTGGGTAAATGAAAAGTTCCAGCCGGAAATAAACGGCAAATATGGTATGACATACAGCGATATGATATCAAAGGCTGATAAGCCTGCGGCTGTTTCCGATGATGTTATCAGAGGGGCGTATTTTGTCAAAGATCCAGGTGCTGAAAGCGTGGCTAAGATAATTTCAGACCTAGTGAGGGTCGGAAAGATATTCGACAAGGGTGTTGAAAGACCTATAAAATACAGTGATTTTCTTCTGCTTCTTTGGAACACAACTCAAATGGAGTTTTATTCAATGGTCTTGACAGATAGTGGCATACCATATACAATGTGGGGCAAACGTCCTCAGAAAAACAGTCTGGTGCTGAAAAGATTTATTGCTCTTGCAGAGTTCGTTTTTGAAAGCTACAGCCCTACCGCAAAGGAAAAGGCTTATTCTATCCTTTGGAGATGTAGACCTGACAGCATCGATTTTGAAGACGCTGAAATTGACGTAGACGATTATGAACAAAACTGTGAAAGCAATGACGCCACGCTTGTTGCAGTAAAGGCGTCTGCCGATACTGTTAATGAGCCTATAGCGAAGCTATATAAGATACTTGATTTTCCTGAGCTTCTTTTTGATAATACCAGCAACAGAGAATATGAGCTTTCAAATCTTATCTATCTTATTGAAAAGTGGGAAAAGCAGGATTTTGCAGGAAGCGATGAGCTTATGGACATGATGAAAAACGAGCTTTCTGTGCTGAAAGAAAAAGAGCTTATCCTTGACAGCAGTGAGCAGAACTGCGTAAGGCTCATGAATCTTCACAAGGCAAAGGGTCTTGAGGGAAATATCGTTATTATGGCGGAGGCTAAAAATCATAAATTCAGCGGAGGAAAGTACACCGACCTTGTGGCTAAAAGACAGGTCTATGTACCTTTGAAAACAAGCGATTATTCATATATGGACTATCTGACATTCTACCCTAAAGAGAGGAAGCAGGCAGAGGATAAATATTTTGGCGAACAGCTCAGGCTTGAATATGTTGCGGCCACAAGAGCAAAGCAGGCTTTTATATTTGTGTATACTTTTGAACGGAAAAAACCTGTGATCGACAAACTTATAATGAGCAAAATAGGCAGAGAACTGCCGCAGATAAACAATGCCACAGCGCAAAGTGCTGCGCAGGCGGTGCAGATAAACGTCAAGGATATATTCGACGAGGTGAACAACAGCCGAAATGCTTTTGATGAAAACGTTAAAAAGCTCAGTGAGAAATATGTTAGCAAAATCACTCCTAGCCACCTTGAGGACGGCAAAAAAGTCACTGCACCAAGTGGAGTGGAAACTATTGCCTACAAACGTCCAAAGGGCATAGATATCGGTCATATGGTACATCGTGCCTTTGAGCTTGCGGTGAATATGCGTGAAAAGCTGTTTCCGTATAACGAAACTTCACAGCAAAAAGAGCTTATTCAGAAGATTGTCAGCAGAGCGTATCTCGACTTTGAGGACGAGTGCAGTTCGCAGGCTTCTGAGAGCTTTTATAAGGACTATATCAACTATCAGCTTCACAGTTTTTTAAAAGATAAGGATATCGAAAAATTGCTCAAAACTGCGCAGGCTGTGTATACAGAGCTTCCATTCTACAGTATGGACGGCAATGAATACAGCAACGGAGTTATGGATCTTGTGCTTAAAATGTCAGACAAAAGCTTTATCATAATCGACTATAAGACCAACATACAGGAAGAAGCCGACAGAAAGCTTTTTGAGGAGAGAATTTTAAAGACATATCGTCCACAGCTTGATTTCTACGAAAAGATACTCAGAAAAATGCTTTCGCTCAGTGAGGAAACTAAGGTGGAGTGCCATATTTACTTTATGAATGACGATAAATATATGAAAAACTAGAGCAAAGTCGCTTAAAATATGAATGAGTTAATATTGTGAATAATATTGTAATTTGTATCGTTCGGTTGACAATGCGATTGAGGTGTGGTATAATAAATCAGCTAATAATGTCGAAAAAAGTAAAAAAAGCAACAATAAGTCTACACTAAGCGTAAGGAGAACGTGAATATGGACGTGTACAAATTATGGACCTGCGATGATAACAGCGAAAGCCAACTGAGTTCTACCTCTTCGGAGATAGAAAAGGAAATTGACGTTCTCAGGAAAACTTTTGATTTTGTCAGGCTTCTGAAGGCGGACGGTCATCATGGAGTGAGCGGCTGCGTTGAACATCCATGTCAGTGTTTTTCTTTTTGGAAAGTGGACGAGCCTTGTGAAAACTGTATATCCTTAAAAACTTTTATTGATAAAAAGCCGAGAACTAAGCTTGAATTTATGGGAACTGACATTTATCAGGTCTTTTCAAAGTATGTTCAGGTTGACGGAGAGCCGTATGTTATGGAGCTTATCAAAAAGCTTGATGAGGACTCTCTGCTGGGTGTTCAGGACAGAGAAAAGATAATGAATAAGCTGTCAAAATATCATAAGGCAATGTATACTGATGCATTGACAGGTGCGAGCAACAGGAGATATTTTGAAGATAAGCTTAAAAAGTCCCATGTGCCTGCGGGTGTTGCGATGATAGATCTTGACGACTTCAAGGTTTATAACGATACATGCGGTCATGACGCAGGAGATATGGTGCTTGTGACAGTGGTTGATGTTATAAGGCGCTGTATTAGAAAATCTGATGTGCTTGTGCGTTATGGTGGCGACGAGTTTTTGCTTGTCATGCCTGATATTCAGGAGGACGATTTTGCCCATAAGCTCAGGAAGATAAAACGAAATATCCATGCGGCAACTGTGCCAGGGTATTCAAATATACGTCTGTCAGCAAGCGTCGGCGGCGTTTTCTCTGATGGCGATAGCCTTGACGAAGCTGTCAGCAAGGCTGATAAGCTTATGTATCAGGCAAAGACAAAGAAAGATACAGTTGTCACAGATGGTCACGAAAGTGTTGCCGGTGAGCCTCAAAAGCAGGAGATACTTATTGTTGACGATTCAAATATAAACAGAGAGATACTCTCTGAAATGCTTGGCAATGAATATATCATACATGAGGCGGCAAGCGGCGAGGAGTGTATTGACCTGCTTAATCAGTATGGCACTGGAATTTCACTTGTGCTTTTAGATATAATCATGCCCGAAATGGACGGATTTGAAGTCCTTGACTATATGGCGCAACACCATTGGATAGAGGATATCCCTGTTATAATGATATCAAGCGAGGATTCTGCGTCCTCTATAAGAAAAGCATATGAGTTTGGCGTTTCTGATTATATCAGCAGACCCTTTGATTCACGCGTTGTGTATCAGCGTGTGTTCAATACCATTAAGCTTTATGCAAAACAGCGCAGACTTATTTCCCTTGTCAGCGACCAGATGTACGAAAAAGATAAAAACAACCGTATGATGATAAGCATACTCAGCCAGATAGTAGAGTTCAGAAACGGCGAGAGTGGAAGCCATGTGGTGAACATAAAGCGCATAACGGAGCTGCTTTTAGATAGGCTTCCTATGCGCACAAACAAGTATACTGTCAGCGGCACTGAGCAGCTTCTCATACCAATGGCTGCGGCACTCCATGATATCGGCAAAATAGGCATTGACGATAAGATACTCAATAAGCCCGGCAGGCTAACCAAAGAGGAGTTTGAGATAATGAAAACTCACTCCGCTATCGGAGCGCATATGCTTGAAAGTCTTGAGCAGTTCCGTGACGAGCCACTCTTGAAGATAGCCCATGACATATGCAGGTGGCACCATGAGCGTTATGACGGCAGGGGCTATCCTGACGGACTAAAAGGCGACGAGATACCCATATCGGCTCAGATAGTTTCTGTCGCCGACGTTTATGACGCACTTGTCAGCGAGCGAGTTTACAAAAAGGCGTATTCTCATGAAAAGGCTATGGAAATGATACTTAACGGGGAGTGCGGTACATTCAACCCTGTGCTTGTCGAATGTCTTAAAGATATTCAGAACGAGCTTGCCAAGGGCGTAGAATAAGAGATGATATGATTTGTAAGGAGTGTCCTGATGACTACTATAGAATTTTATGAAAGCATTGGCGCAAGTTATGACAACGTTCTGGTACGTTTCGGCAGTGAGAAAATGATAACAAAGTTTGCAAAAAGATTTGCTGATGATACAACTTTTCAGGATATGTGCAAGGCTTTAGAGGAGAAAAACGCCAAGGAAGCTTTCCGTATGGCTCACACCCTCAAAGGCATTTGCAGCAATCTTGGCTTTGACGAGCTTTACAAGGCGAGCTATGACCTTACAGAGGACCTTAGAGACGGTGAGCTGTCAGGCTATGAGCAGGATTATGAAAAGGTCTGCGAAAAATATAAGATAGTTTATGACAATGTGACAAAAATAGATAACTGAGTTTTGACCGATAGTCTGTCAGACTGTCGGTTTTATGGTGAGAAGAAGCTTCCACCACATGAGCTTAGAATGATGTCTGCGTTCAATGCGAAGATAGCAAACTTCAATCGCAAAACTATCAAGGGCAGACAGCGTTTCAGAATGAAATATTTAATTCGCCCCAGAAAATAGCAAAGCACCCGTATCATGTGCGATACGGGTGCTTTTTTATCAGAAGCCTTGTTCTTTAAGCTCTTTTACTATATCTACATAAAATTCTCTCACGTCAAAGTCCTTGATGTTCTCCCTGAAAAGGTCGATAACGTCGCCATGAGAAATGCCACGCTTGCCCTTGTGTTCTATCATCTTGGAGTTTTCACCATAAAGCCCCGACTCAACTGTTACTAGCCCGTCATTGCCCTTGCCGTATGGCTTGTTGAGCAGATAGCCGATATTTAACGGAAAACCTGCGGAACGTATACTGTTCATTTTGCTCATCACGGAGCGGTAGGAAACCAACCGGCTGTCAGGGGTGCTTGCGTTAAGCTCAGAGCAGTTTTTGTAAGTCAGGTCATAAACGCCATCTAAAAAGCTTGGGTCTTTGTCACCCAGAGCAGTGAAAAGCTTGTTGTATTTTCTATCAACAAAGCCCTGTATGCTCTCAGGTATCTTCCCAAGAAGCATATCAACGAATTTACAGCCATAGTGTGGCGTGTTTATGGTGGTAAGAGTTGCCACATATTTGTCCATGCCGAGGTGAGAGATAGCGTATCTCGAGTCAAGCCCACCCTTTGAGTGTGCGATTATGTTGACCTTTTCTGCGCCAGTTTCTGCAATGACTTCTTTTATCCTTTCAGCTACCTCAGTGGCACTGACGGATACTTTGTTGGCGGACTGTTGCTTGCCGTAATAGACCTCTGCGCCATTTCTAATAAGTTCATTAGGTACCCTGCCCCAATAGTTTATTACCTGCCAATCACGGAAGAATATGCCATGCACCATAAGTATAGGATACTTTGTCTTGCATATCTCGTTCTCTTTTCGTGCAGCGTCAAGGTCAAGCTTTGCCTGCTCGAAGTAGTATTCACTTCTCGCTGCCTTGTAGAATTTTCTGAACACGATGCAGTTCACAAGTGGTATGTACCAGGTGAATAACAGAATAACATACCACAGTATTTTCACCTGACGTGCCGAAGCCGCTATCCGCACAATGCCACTCAGACACAAAAGCGTTGTTACAGCATAAGCGCAAAGTGCATTTGCAAGAAGCCGCCAGCCATTCAGCATTGTAAAGCAAAGCGTTATAACTATTATAAGCTGTATCACGCTTTGCAAAACACCGCAACCAAGTACAAACGCTCCGGAATCAAGCCGTCGGATTTTTCCATGAGAACCTTTGCGTCCATGTGATTTGAACATGAAAACCAAGGTGTATAGTGCCAAAAGTATGATGATAAGCGTTTTGAGCAGAGAATTTATGTCAATAAGTTTCCACAGCGCAGGTGCGTTTGCAAGCAGAAGCACCGGTATAGAAAGAAAAGTCCCCCTGATTTTTTTCATTTTTTTACCCCTTAAAGATTATTTTTCAGCTTTACGTGTCTAATATCGTTTCCCACAAACATAATAGGCATGAAACAGCCTGTGAGCCTCGAAACTATACGCTCATTATATTTTGCATTGTATTCGTCATTGGTGAGATTGGTAGAGATTATCGTTGGCCTGCCAAGGTTGATACGCTCGTTGATTATTTCATATATTACGGAATCTGTAAAGCTCGTTTGAAATTCTGAGCCGAGGTCGTCAAGGATAACAAGGTCGGCATTCTCTATGATGTCAAGTGTCTGACCTGTAGCTCTGCCGAAATGCTCGTCCTCTATCTGTCTGAGAAGCTTCAGCAGAGAGGCGAAAATGACGCTGTAGCCCTTTTGTATAAGTTCATTTGCAATGCAGGCTGAAAGAAAAGTCTTGCCAAGACCTGTTTTGCCAATGAAAAACAGTGATGGAGAGTTTTCATGAAATTTGTCAGCATATGCACGGCAGTTTGAATACACCGTTCTCATTTTCTCTCTCGGTGACATTCCGTTACCGTCGCTTTCAGGATAAAATTCTATTCTGAACTCAGAGAAATCGTGGAGCTGGATACTGCAATTCTCGTTAAGCTCCTCAGTGGTGTATTTTTTCAGCAAGTCGGTGAAGCACTGGCACTTCACTCCGTCACGATAGCCATAATCACAGCATTTAGGACAGTAATAGTGATAATCAAGGTAGTCTTCAGGATAACCTCCCATTTTAAGCAGCCCTTTAATGGCACGTTTAGTATTGGCATTGTTTTGACGCATTTTTTGTATATATTCTCTTCCATGAGCATTTTTGCCTACTATGCCCTTCATGAGTTCACAGTTATTTGCTTTTAGTGATCTTGTAAGAACCTCTATTTCAGGAAGTCGCTGTGCTATCTCCTGAGCGTGGACCTCATGCTCGTTCATGACAGCTTCACGTCGTCTTTTAAGTTCATTTTCAGCCTTGTCATAGGCAGTTATTGAATATTTCATTTTTTACTCCTTATCATAGTTTTCCTGATTTTTCTAGATCAAAACTCATTGCGAATTTTTCAAAATCATCAAGATCATAGGAAGTTTGCTTATTAGTATTCTTATTTTTCTTGGAGGTGTGGTACTTTTCGTCCTCGTGTGTGACCTGTTCAGGGGTAGTGATGCTCTTGCCGGCCCAGTTTGACAGTATAGTGTCTATATATTTGTAATTCAGTTTGTTGGTATTGTCAACGCACTTGTTATAGGCTATCTCCAGCATTTCAACAGTGAAGCCCATTGTTCGCCACTTTTCTATAAACTCAAGCTGCTGCTTTGACGGCTTTGCGGTCTGTCCGAAAATTTTCAGTACCTTGAATTCATACTTTTTTATGTTGGAAAGCCTAATTATTTCTTGTTCAATTTGTTGATAAGTACAGATGTCTTGTTCAAACCACCCTCGCATTACTGTCACAAGGTAAGACACGTTGTGCTTTTCAAGTGACACACAGTATTCTGCGGCTAAGAGAATAGATGCAGCATCAAATCGGTAATATTCATAAAGAGCAAGAAGTTCCCCTTGCTCAGTTCCATTGATAGTGCGTTGTAAAACGGTTTGTATCTCGTCAAAAAGATGTGCAAGGTTAGGGTCCTTCTGCTGTTTTTCCAATATCTCAGAATTTTTGTATCTTATGCACAGCTTGTTTGAAACGCTCTGACGTTTCGGGGCAACTGCCTCCACTTTTGAAACAGGCTCGGCCTTTGTTTCAGGCTCTGAAACAGGTGTAGAAACGGCTTTGACCTGTGCAGACTTTGTCGTATCACTGTGTTCTGTGGTGATGACTCCTAGTGATACCCAATGTGTCACAGCGTCAATGACAGTGTTCTCAGAAAGCCCTGACTTTTCCGCAAGCTTTGCACTGTCGCATTCACGTTCCGTTGAACAGAGTATGCAGAGAAGTACCTTTACAAAGTCGCCATCGCTTAATTTTATGTATTTATCGACCACTTTAGACGGCACTGAAAAACTGCTCCCCCAGCGGTCGCAATCAAAAGTATATTTCATTATGTATCCTCACAAATATGATTAAAATTATCCAAGATAATTATATCACATAATCTGAGCATTTGCAACAGGATTTGTGCATTTGACTTTTGGTAAATAAAATGCTATAATAGTCTAATACTAAAGAAACGGAGAGATAAAAATGATAAGAAAATTTGTGCCTGAGGACAGGGAAGATTACATCAGATTTTCCACTGAGTTCTATAATTCTTCTGCGGTGGACAAGCCTGTTCCAAGAGAGCATTTTGAGCAGGGCTTCGATGAAATGATGAGGTCTGATGTGTATGTGCAGGGTTATATGCTCGTTTGTGACGGCAATAATGTTGGCTACTGTGTTACAATGAAAACATATTCAGTTGAAGCAGGCGGTATTACTATATGGATAGACGAGCTTTTTGTGCTGGAGGAATACCGTTCAAAAGGTCTAGGCAGGGAGCTTTTTAAGTATATCGAGGAAAATGGCGACAAAAAGCTCCGCCGTATCCGACTTGAAGTCGAGCTTGAAAACGGCAGAGCTATATCGCTTTATAAGAAAATGGGCTTTGAGCCTGCGCCTTACGACGGAATGTGGAAAACTATTTTATAGTCCTTTCGTGGATCTCCCTTGAAATGCTGTCGCAAACCTTATTAAGGGCGGCGTGATCCATTGCGGCGATATAATACTTTTCTATCTCGTCATGGACTTTCTTGGCTTTCTTGATGCCTGAATACACTTCCTCTGCAAGGTCGGAGGCGGTGACTTTATCTAATCTCAGTCTTGTTTTCAGGGCTGAGATCTTTTTCTTGTCATAAAATCTGCCCATGTTGATAGCTTTTTCAAAGCCGTCAAGCTTGCTTATAGGGGAATTTATCACAAATGCGATGCCAGCCTCCGGGATAAGCAAATGCTCGTAAAGGGTGTTGCCAAATAGGATAGCAGGGCAAAGTATAACATCGTAACCTCGCTTTACAGCCTGCTGTGCCATGAGGGTGACGAACTTGTGGGAAGCGGCATAATAATCATCGTTCATGGCGAACACGTCAAGGTAGCTGTCAAGAGTGGCAAGCTGCGTCATACATCCGTATTCCGTCAAAGCGGTCAACTGTCTAAGATCAGTTTTGCCGCTGCCAGAGCCTTTTTTGTTTAGAAGACGTTTTGCTGATCGTTCTGTGAAGCTTTTCAGCTTTTCCTCCAGCAGACAGCCTTCACCGCAATTGTAGGTATCGAAGCAAACGTTAGACAGGGCAGTGGTAAACCTTTTGCTTCTTGCCAAAAGCGACTTGTTTTTGTCTGTGACCTCGATTATTTCAGATTTGAAGGCCTTCAGCTTTTCTTCGTCCCAATACTCTCCTAAGTTGATTATTTTCTGACAAACTCCCGGATATGAACATTCCATAACGTGGGGCGCAGTGCCGTCGCAGATTATGGCCTTTGATGTATGCAGAACGATTGCATCAAGGGAAGCAGGGTCAGAGGAGCAATAAAACCTAGTGACGTCCTCTGTCGGTTCAAACTCAGCGGCTATCTTTTTCATAAGTGAAGATTTTCCCGTGCCTGCACCTCCTTTGAGTATGAATGTGAAATACTCCTTATCAGCCATTATCTTGCCAAATTCCGTGGAAAAACCATTCTGCGTCATTGCACCCAAAAAATACTTTTCTGACATAAATTACCCTCCATATCTCAAACGCATTAGATCAGTGTGACTGCGTTTGCATTTTCATTTTTATAATATGTCAGAAAAAGCATGATTGTTCAAAAAATTTAGGTGGACGAAAAAAACATGATAAAAGTAAAAAAAATTCATTGCATGACGTTGTAAATTTACATTGTGATAACTACTTTATCTTTCCTGCCTGCAACAGGGTACAAAACGCCGTCCGCTTTATGCAGTGCCTTTTTTACTATTGCAGAACTTTTCATTATGTTCCGCCTTTCTTATCTATCTTACTTCTGCGATATCATACAGCTAGTTATGACTAACTCGTAAACTTTTATGATAGCACAACAAGGTGGAAATGTCAATAGAATTGGGGCGATGGAAGGCGGTAAGGACAGAAAAATACCGATACAGATGGGGCTGTATCGGTGGAATATATGGGTAAAGCTTAGTCTGGAAATTCAAGAGATCTTGTACATATCATTTTTGTAGAACATTATTGAATCGTTTTTTTCAGAGCGCCTTAGAACGGTAAGGACATTATAAACATCTGGAAATGGCGAAACCATACCCATACACGCCATACCAAAATTCAATCCATTAAATACTCTAAATTCGGCAGGACTAATTAAAAATAATATAAAAGGAACCACCCCAAGAACAAAAGGCAGCAGACACATCAATATAAACTTATCTCGTTTTAATGGATATGATGCTAATGCCACAAATGTTGTCTTTCCTTTAATTCTTCCTATTGTTACATCTGCGTCCTTAGGATAAACGATTCCGTGTAACCACTCGTGAATTATCAACAATAAAAAGCCTAAAGCAAATCCCACCAGAATAAATATTGGAGAGATCACGACCACCTTGCACACAATGGTTTTACCAAGCATAGCGGCAAAAAGTAAAACACATAGAATTACAGCTATCGGCAACGCTTTTTTCATCAGTTCATCGACGCTCTTAGGCGTTTCTATCTTTATTGCATTATCGGGTAAGTTTCCTGTTTGATATTTATTTATATCTTTTATTGACCACACAATTTTTATCATATTACATACCTTTGTTTATCTAATCTCGATTTATCGTCTAATTATATCGTATTATTCATTATACCACACCATATGCACCAAAGTCAAGCAAACTATTCGATCCGATATAGTTTGAAACTATATCTATCCCACAGAAATAAATATTTTACTATCGCCATTTTTCGTGTTATACTAAATACCAGCAAACCAATAGGAAATAAACTATAATAAAATGAAAGAGGTAATAAAAATGAGCAATAATATCAAAGTACCATGCCGCTACGATTTTGTGGGCAGCTTTCTCAGACCTGACTATCTGAAAAAGGCAAGAGCAGATTTTGAAAACGGCACTATCACAGCCGAGCAGCTTAAAGAGGTAGAGGATAAGGCTATCCTTGATCTCGTTGCAAAGCAGAAAAAGGCTGGTTATCATATCATCACTGACGGCGAGTTTCGCAGAGCCACATGGCATCTTGACTTTATGTGGGGCTTCAACGGCGTTGGTCACAGCAAGACACAGACAGGTCTGCCATTCCATGGTGAAGCCGCAATGATAGACGATACATACCTCACAGGCAAGGTATCAGTTGGCGACCACCCATTTGTTGAGCATTTTAAATTCGTTAAGGCTCTCGAGGACGAGAATACAGTCGCAAAGCAGACTATCCCTGCACCAGCACAGTTCCTTGAGCAGATGATAATGCCTTTCGCACTGGAGAACACAAAGAAGTATTATAACGATACAGAAGAGCTTGTTCAGGATATCGCAAAGGGCTACAGAAAAGTCATCACTGACCTTTACGCAGCAGGCTGCCGCAACATTCAGTTTGACGATTGCTCATGGGGCATGATAGTTGATCCTAATGCAAAGGCTATTTTTGGAGTTGACGACGCAGGACTTGAAGATATAAAAAGACTTCTGTTGAGAATAAACAACCTTGCTATCGAGGGCAAGCCTGAGGATCTTGTTATCACAACACACGTTTGCCGTGGCAACTTCCACTCAACATATGCAAGCAGCGGTGCTTATGACAGTGTAGCTGAAACACTTTTCGCAGGTGAGAACGTAAGCGCATATTATCTTGAATTTGACGACGAGCGTTCAGGCGGTTTCGAGCCTTTGAAAGCAGTAAGCGGCGACAAGAAGGTAGTCCTCGGACTTATCACATCAAAGAAGCCTGAGCTTGAGGACAAGCAGGCCGTTATCGACCGTATCCACGAGGCTGCAAAGTACATCTCACTTGACAGACTTTGCCTTAGCCCACAGTGCGGCTTCGCTTCATGTGAGATAGGCAACAAGCTCACAGAGGAGGAACAGTGGGCAAAGCTTGCTCTTGTTAAGGAGATCGCAGAGAAAGTTTGGGGATAACCAACAGATTTAACATATATCCTGAGGGATACTCAATATTCTTGATAAAAAATGACTCACGTCAAAACATATCCAACTTCTTAACAGATCATACGAGTGCAGAGAAAAGGACAAATAAAAAAGTAGGGAGCGTTTCCAAATTGGTAGCGCTCCCTATAATATTACTTGCGGCTCTTAGGTTTCTGTTTTAAAATCTCTTGGATCTCTGCAAGATGTTTGGCTGTAAAGGTAATTAATCCTGTATAATGAAACTTGACACATACAAATAAAATGTGTCAAGTGATATTGACAAAACCATGGTGAGGGAAGTGATGTGATTTTTCTCAAATATGTTGATCCGATTTTCTTTTTCTATTTTCCATTGTCAATTCTGAAAAAATGTGCTATAATCATACTGATAATCAGCTGCATTGGCGGAGAATGGAGGAAAATATCTTGTGTTTTACAGTAATATTGGCGGATGATGAGCCACAGATTTTAGAAGGAATTCGGGATTCTGTGGAGTGGGAAACACTGGGGTTTCGTGTCATTGCAACAGCACTGAACGGAAATGAGCTTCTGGAACAGACGGAAACGCTTCGTCCTGATTTGGTAATCAGCGACATTAAAATGCCGTTTCTGGACGGATTGGAAGTGGCGAGAATCCTGCATGAGAACATGATGCATATCAAAATTGTCCTTTTTTCCGGCTGGGACGATTTTGAATATGCACAGCTTGCCATTCGGTATGGGGTATCGGAATATGTGCTGAAACCCATCGACTTTCAGGAGATGCAAAACCTGCTGAAAAAAATCCACAGAGAATTAGAAACGGAGTTGGAACAGCGTCAAAATCAGGAGCGTTTTGCGGAAATTTATCAAAAGAGCCTGCCATTGTTGCAGGAGCAGTTTCTAATACAGCTGGTCAGAGGCTCACTTACCCCAGAACAGATGCAGCGGCAGCAAAAAAATCTGTCGGTTTCGCTGGATGCCAATCATTTTTGTGTGGTCATTATGAAGATCACGGAGGAAAGCGATGATTATCTGTCGCAGTTTTCCGTGGCAGAATCCGTCAATGAGATGCTGCAGCAGGTCTGTCCCTTTCGGACATTTCGTTATCTGGACAAGATCATTTATCTGTTGCTGCTCTCTGCACCGTTGGAAATGATACGGATTCAGAAAGCACTGAACGAAGCCTCTCATATTTCCAAGCACTATAACCAAGTGGCATTTTCCTGCGGCATCGGCAGCATCTGTGAAAAGCTAGAAGAGTTGCCAGCTTCGTTTTCACAGGCAATGGAGGCGTTGGAATACAGCGTGGTGTCCGCAGAAGAGTCTGTGACCTCTTATCAGGATGTGGAATTGTACGAAAACCACGTGTACACCTCTATATCCACAGAGGAACTGGAAATTGCGATCAAGCTGGAAGATCAGGAAAAAGTGCAGAAAGAAGTGGAAAAGCTGGTGACACAACTGGAAGAGAGCCACTATAATTTCAATGCTTACCAGTCAGCAATTCTGGAGATCATCTTTTCCATCTCCGGCATTTTTCGCCAGTATCACATGATGGACGACGAAATATTCGCTGATGCCAAGCGTATGACCATGAAGGTCTTGTCCCTGGAAACGGGAGAGCAGCTGAACGCATGGTTGCTGAATTACTGTGACTATATCATTTATGCGATTCACCAGAGGAAGGTGGATCGGAACAGCATCCTTGCACAAAAGGCCATGGAATATGTCCAGCAGCATTACGGCAATGCGGAGTTGTCCGTGGACGAGGTGTGTGCCTATCTGCATGTCAGTACATCTCACTTTTCCAACATCTTCCGCAAAGAAACTGGCATGAGTTTTCTGGCGTTCCTGACGAAGAAGCGAGTGGACGAGGCAGTTCGCCTGCTGAAGACAACGGACGAAAAAAGCAGAGTGATCGGAGAAATGGTCGGCTATCCGGAACCCAATTATTTCAGCTATGTCTTTAAGAAAAACATGGGCATGTCGCCGGCAAAATTCCGAAAAGAACTGGCAACGGGGAACTAGCATGAAAAAGATATTGCAATTGTTGCACCGGAAGATTGACGGAAAGAGCATTCGTCTGATTTTTACTGCCCTGTTTTTCCTGACCGTCAGTCTGTTCACTGCACTGATCATCTCCCTTTATTCAGAGTATACCAAGGCACAGATCACCGCTTTTTTGCAGGAGAAAAATACCCAGCAGCTGCGGCGTATGAGTTTCAGCATTGAGGAAGATGTGGACGACACCATTGAGCTTGCCAATACCGCCTATTATCAGATCATCAAGAGCGCTGACCTGCAGGCACTTTTGACGGAACAGACTTTGTCGGATTTCTGCCAGCTTCATGAAAACAAGATTTTGTATGCCGCCATTTATGATATTGACGGGGCACTGCTCTGGCAGAATGCAGAGAATTATGATACAGAATCGGTGGACAGTGCTGCATGGTTTCAGGCAGCAGAAACTGAAATTGACACCGTCGCATTTGATGTGCCTCATTATATCCAGACAGCAGCAGGATTTCAAAAAGCCATGACCGTTTCCCGCTATGTGGAGCTTCGGGACGGTGGAAAGAGCCGTTCTGGGATTTTGCGGTTTGATGTCTGCATGGACAACATGGAGGCAGAGCTGAACATCTATCCGGCATCACAGACGGATTATTTTTATCTGATGGACAACGAAGAGCATCTGATCTGCTATCCCTTTGAGAAACGACTGAAGAGCGGTGTGCGAACCGAATGGACGCTGCATGCACCAAAAAATCAGGTGGTTTTGCAGGACAAAAAGGAGTGGCTGCTCCAGCAGCAAACCATAGGATATACCGGCTGGAAACTGATCTCTGCTGCTTCTTTGACGGAAGAACTGCAAAACAACACGCAGCTCAGAACCGGAATCGCAGTCATTGTTCTGCTGATGGCGGTGGTTTCTGTGATATTGGACTTTTTGATTCAGCGTCTGATGATCGCACCGGTTTTGCGGCTCTCCGAAACCATGAAACGGTTTGGACATGGAGAATTGCAGGTTCGTGCAAAAGCAGAGAGCTGCGGAGAAATCAGAGGACTTTCCGACGGCTTTAATGACATGGCGGAAAAGACGAATCAGCTGATGGAACGAGTGCGGAAAGAGGAACGGGAAAAACAGATTACCGAGCGAAAGCTTCTGCAATCTCAGATCAATCCCCACTTTTTGTATAACACGCTGGATTCCATTATCTGGATGATACAGAGCAAAAAGTATGAGGGTGCCGGAAAAATGGTGTCCATGCTGGCAAAGTTTTTCCGCATCTCTTTGAGTCAGGGAAAGGACATTATCACGCTGAAAAAGGAACTGGAACACGCCGTCAGCTATCTTTCCATTCAAAATGTGCGGTTTCAGGATAAGTTTACATTTACGGTGGATTGGGACGAAAAACTGGCGGACTGCCTGTGTCCCAAGCTGGTGATCCAGCCACTGTTGGAAAATGCAGTCTATCACGGCATGGAGGGCATGTATGAAGACGGGGAGATCCAACTGAAGATCTATGCGGTAAACGAACTGGTGCACATCGATGTGATCGACAACGGCGAGGGTATGACCGAAGCACAGGTGCAGAAGATGATGCAGGGCGATGTGGTGTCCAGCAAGCGTGGCTCCGGAATTGGTGTGAAAAATGTCAATGACCGAATCAAGCTGTATTTCGGTGAGGCATATGGCGTACAGATAATCAGTGCACCGGATGAGGGAACTACGGCACGCATCTATTTTCCCATGAGGAGGCAGGAAGATGAAATTGAAAAATAAGGTGCTCTGGGTCTTTGCCGGAGGGATTCTGCTGGTACTGCTGTTGTTTCTTGAACAGCAGTTCTTTCAAACAAGAAAAAAACAGATCGCCGTGATTTTGTCGGAAGATGCAGTGTCCGATTTCTGTGCGTTTCAGGAGGGCATCTATGACGGTGCAGAGGATTGTGCGGTGTCACTTCGTATCATACACACTCCGGAGCTCTCGGAAAACGCATGGGCGGAATTGCTGTCTGCACAAAAAAAGCAGGGCTGTGACGGTGTTCTGCTGTTCTGTCCGGAACAATACTACACCGGAAGCGAAAAGTTCTATGCCGAAACACTGGAGCAATGCAAGCTCCCTGTTTTCTCTGTCACCTATGCACCTGCATTTTTCCACGGTGCTTATAGCGATGGCATGGAACAGATCTCCGAGATCCTATCCCCGCAAATCCAAGAGGCAGCACAGGGTACGTTCGAAATTTCCGCAGATACCACGCAGGCAAAGAGTGTGCGAATTGCGGAGTCTGTGGAGCAGTGTCTGAAACAAAATGATGCGGTATATGATCGGGATACCAGTTTTGAAAACGGCTCTAAAACACTGCTGGTCTGCGGAGAAACAGACGACACCAAAGCTTTTTCCCGTGCGGCGGCAGTCATTCAGATCTGCCCCGAACAGCCGGATTATACATTACTGACAAGCGGTGCGGTGGACATGATCGTGACAGAGAATGATTATGGGTTTGGGTATCAGGCAATCGCCTATCTGACAAAGCGTATGCAGCGGAAAAATGTGCCGTTTTCTCCGCCAGAACTGCGTGAGGTCACAAAGGAAAATCTGTTCGATGCCCAACAGGACGCACTGCTGTTTGAATAGGAGAAGTGCCATGAAAAAGAAGAACCTTATTTTCTATGCGGTAGGCGTTGGACTTCTGGCTGCTGCTATGGTGGGCGGATTTGTCCACTTTCAAAAGCAGCACACTGACCGTTTTTTGAAAGTGGGAATTGCGGTATATGATCTGGAAGACCCCTATATTCAGACATTGACAGATGCTATTCGCAGTCAGCTGAAAGATAAGACCATCGACGGAAGGGAGATCATCTACGATGTTTTTGATGCCTCCGGCAGTGCGGTAACACAGAACACACAGCTTTACGAAATTTTGCAGCAGGAGTATGACGTGATCCTCTGGAATCCGGTTTCGCCCACTAATGTCGTGGGGATACTGGAGGATGCACAGGAACAGGATGTGCCGGTGATTCTGTTCAACCGTGAACCGGCGAAAGCGGATCTGGAGGAGCAGGACAATGTATGGTACGTCGGCACAGAGGCGAAAGAAGCCGGAAATATGCAGGGAGAAATGCTGATTCAGGCTTGGAATACCTGTGAGATGGACAAGAACCGGAACGGCATGCTGGACTATATTCTGGTAGAGGGAGAACAGGCACATACCGATGTCATCAACCGTACCGATGCGTTTCTGCAAACGGCTTCTGCTGCACTTCCTCTGAATCAGCTTCATGTGATCTCCGCGGACTGGGCGAGAACCTCTGCACTGCGGGAGATGCAGAACCTCTCCGCAGAGGAGACAACTGAAGTCGAGGCGGTGATTTGCAGCAATGACAGCATGGCATTGGGTGTCGCAGATTTTTATGCAAAGCAGAAGCTGCCGCTGCCAGTCATCATTGGTATCAATGGGATTCAGGACATGCAGGATGCCATTGATGCCGGGGTGATTTACGGGACGGTAGATCTGAATGTTCCGGAACAGGCAAAAACTATTTTTGCAATCATTCAGGGATATTTCGATGCCGGAGCAGAAATGCCGAAAGAAAAAGTCTGCTATCTTCCGCAATCCCCTTATATGAAATAAAATAAAGCAAACCTTCTTGAATCGTGTTGGAATTTGTATCTTTTGCACAGAATAATGTATTCCTTTTGGAAATGTCCTGTGCTATGATATAGATGTCAACAAAACAGGGACCCGAACGAAAATAGGTTCCGATTCAAGGAGGTTTTTTCTTATGTTAAAAAACAGCACACAACCCGCCGGCGGCGGAAACGTCATGTATCCCGGGAAAGTTCCGGGGAAAGTCAAGTATACATTTGCATTTGGTGCATTGGGCAAGGATATGATCTATGGCATGATCGCAACGTTCTCCATGATCTATTTTACCGACATCATTAAGGTCGCACCGGCATTTATCGGCATCATGTTCTTTTCCGCAAAAATCTGGGACGCCTTCAACGACCTGTTTATGGGAATGCTGGTGGACAACACCAGAAGCCGTTTCGGAAAGTTTATCCCGTGGCTGACGGTCGGAACACTGATCAACGCATTTGTTTTTATCATTTTGTTCACCGACTTCCATCTGAGCGGCATCGGACTTTGCGTATTTGCTGCCGTTGCCTATGTCCTCTGGGGCATGACCTATACTATTATGGATATTCCATATTGGTCTATCGTTCCGAATCTGACTTCAGACCCTCACGAGAGAGAAAAGGTTTCTGTACTGCCCCGTATTTTTGCCAGCATCGGTCAGTCCCTGATCATCGCCGGATTTGGCGTACAGATCATCAAGGGACTGGGAGGCGGTTATACAGGATATCATCGTTTTGCATTGATCATTGCCGCAACCTTTATCTTTACCATTGCAGTTACCGTCATCAATCTGCCGAAAAAGCAGGTGGGCAAAAAGGCAGAAAAGGTTTCTTTCAAGGACATCTTCTCCATCATCAAGAGAAATGACCAGCTTCGCTGGGCAGTGGCTCTGATCCTCCTGTACAACGTGGGAATCCAGCTCATTATGGGTGTTGCAACTTATTATTTTGCTTATGTCTGCAACAACAGCAGCATGCTCTCTGCATTTATGATCAGTGCCTCCATCGCAGAAGTGGTTGGTCTGATTATTTTCCCGAAAGTCACCAAGATGCTCTCCAGAAAGAAAGCATTCCTGATGGCATGTATTCTTCCGGCAATCGGACTGCTGATCCTGCTGCTCACCGGTATTTTTGCACCGCAGAACATTGTGCTCACTGTCATTGCAGGCGTGATCGTCAAGACTGGTACTGGTCTGGAACTGGGCTGTGCGACAGTCTTTCTGGCAGACGTGGTGGACTACGGCGAATATAAGCTGGGCATAAGGAATGAGGGTGTCGTATTCTCCCTCCAGACACTGATCGTGAAGCTGACCGCTGCATTTACTTCTCTGTCCATTGGCTTTGCACTGGACCTGACTGGATATGTACCGAATCAGATCCAGTCCCTCGCAACTCAGAACTCCATTCGTGTGCTGATGTGTGTCATTCCGGCTGTGGGAATGCTGCTGGCATATGTGGTATACCGCAGGAAGTATAAGCTGAACGATGCGTATATGAAAAAGGTGGTTTCCGCCATTTCTAGTCCAAAGACTGAATTGACATCCGAAAAGACGACAGAGGAGGAATCATGACCATGAAACTGAAACAATTTCAGGCAGACCTGACCGCAGGAAAATATGATGAAAAGCTTTGCAAACTCTACGGCAGCTCCGATGCCGTACTTGCTGCACAGCGAGCACGCTATTTGCAGGCGGCAGAGAACTTTTCTTGCCTGTATCCGGAGTGGGAGGAGATCGCCGTATTTTCTGCACCTGGCAGAACCGAGATCGGCGGAAACCATACCGATCACCAGCATGGCTGTGTTTTGGCTGCCTCTGTTGATCTGGACGTCATTGCCATTGTGGCATTTCACGACGAGCATGTGATTCGGCTGCAATCTGCCGGGTATCCGCAGGATTATGTGGATTTGTGTGACCTCACGGTACATCCGGAGGAAAAGGGAAAGTCCGCTGCACTGATTCGCGGTGTGGTTTCCAGATTTCAGGAAATGGGCGTTGCTGTAGGCGGCTTTGATGCTTACACCACTTCCAATGTCCTGAGCGGCAGCGGACTCTCGTCTTCGGCAGCCTTTGAGGTACTCATCGGCACTATCATCGACCAGCACTATCATGCAGGTGCTGCCGGAGCAGTAGAGATTGCCAAAATCGGACAGTATGCGGAAAATCGGTACTTCGGAAAAAAGAGCGGGCTGATGGATCAGATGGTAAGCTCTGTAGGTGGATTTGTGTTCATTGATTTTGAGGACACGGACAATCCGAAAATCGAAAAGCTGTCCTGTCAGTTTGAAGATGCCGGCTATATGCTTTGTATCACAGATACCAAGGGCAGCCATGCAGATTTAACAGATGATTACGTTTCTATTCCGGCGGAGATGAATCTGGTGGCTGCACAATTCGGAAAAAATCATCTGCGGGAAGTGGACGAGAAATCATTCCTGCAGGCACTTCCGAAATTGCGAACTGCTTGTTCCGACCGTGCTATTTTGCGTGCTGCCCATTTCTACGGGGATAACCGGCGTGCAGCCGAGGAGGCAAAGGCACTGTCCAGCAATGATTTTCCACGGTTTCTGAAACTGGTGAAAGAATCCGGAGATTCCTCTGCGAAATGGCTCCAGAATCTCTACTCCTGCAGCAAACCGGCAGAGCAGGGTATTACGCTGGGGCTCTGGGCGAGCAAGCAGATTCTCGGAGATGCAGGCGTTTCCAGAGTGCACGGCGGAGGATTTGCCGGAACTATTCAGGCATTTGTGCCGGTACATATGGCGAAAGATTACTGCAAAAAAATGGATCAATTGTTCGGAGCGGGCAGCTGCCAGATCCTACAGATCCGGAACATTGGCGGCATGCAGTTTGCCTGAGGATTTGTTGAGAAATGGGGTGTGTATCGCATGAAACAAGTACAGATTTCAGAATTTGAACCAACTTCCAGTGGGCAGATGGCACATTTCTACCGCATTGAGAATGCCTCCGGTGCAAGCGTGACACTTTGTGATTATGGTGCGTCAATCGTTTCTCTGCTGGTGCCGGATCGGCAGAAGCTGCTGCGGGACGTGGTGCTGGGTTATGCCCATGTGAAAGGCTATGAAACCGGCGGAGAATATTTTGGCGAAACTGTTGGAAGGTGCTGCAACCGTATCTGTCACGGACGGTTCGTCCTGAATGGTCAGGAGATACAGCTGAATTGCAACGATGGAAAACACTATTTGCACGGCGGTTACCGCAGCTTAAGCCGGCGTATCTGGCAGGCAGAATGCGGCGGGAATAGCGTTGCTTTCACCACAGAGAGTCCGGACGGTGAGGAACATTATCCGGGAAATTTGCAGGTGACTGTTACCTATACTTTTGACAATACCAATACTCTGACCATTGCTTATGAGGCAGTTTGTGATAAAGATACGATCTGCAACCTGACCAACCACAGCTATTTCAATTTGGACGGACACCAAAGTGGAACACTGGCGCATCATATGCTGAAACTTTTTGCGGATTCCTACATTCCAATTGACCAGACTTCTATTCCGTTAGGAGAAATCGCACCGGTTGCAGGAACGCCTTTTGACTTTCGGGCATACAAGCCGATTACGGCAGCATTTCAGGAGGATTGTGTGCAGATTCAGAACGCTGCCGGATTAGATCATAGTTTTGCCGTTCGTTCCGATTCACCGATTCAGGCGGAGGCATACAGCACAGAGAGCGGAATCCGGCTTACCTGCAAAACAACGCAGCCCGCCATTCATGTGTATACTGCCAATTTCGTAGAAACTCCGGCGGATTTGGGAAAAGACGGTTGTGCTTACGGAAAACGAGGTGCCTTTTGCCTGGAAACGCAGAATTTTCCGGACGCCATCAATCATCCTAATTTTCCCTCGCCAATTTTGCGTGCAAATACCCCATACCGGCAGGAAACACAGTTCCATTTTCACTGAAAGGAGAAGCATAATATGCGTTTTTTAGTTTTGGGAGGAGCCGGATACATCGGTTCGCATACCGCACTGGAGTTGGTAAGAGCCGGTCATGAGGTCATTGTCGCAGACAATCTGTTGACAGGGCACCGCAACGCTGTTCCCAAGCAGGTGAAATTTTATGAGGGCGACATCCGGGATGCTGCCTTTTTGGATAAGCTGTTCGATGCGGAAAAAATCGATGCTGTGATTCACTTTGCAGCATTTTCGCTGGTGGCGTCCAGTGAAAAGGCAAAGCGTGTGCTGGGCTGGAAACCGGAGCACAATAGCCTGGAGGATATCATTGCCAGTGCGTGGAATTGGCATACGCACCACCCAAATGGATACGAGGAGTGAGACAGATGATTTGCGATGAAATTCAAAAGCTGATGGATTACGGATTACAAAACGATTTGATCCGACCGGAAGATCGTTATGTGGTACAGAATCAGTACATGGAGATTTTTCAACTGAACGATTGGCAGACCAGCGGAGATGCATCTTCGAAAACAGAGATTGATGCGATTTTGCAGCCACTGATCGACTATGCCTGTGCACAGCATCTCATTCCGGATACCAGTGCCTCACGGGATTTGTTCGATACCAGGCTTATGGGCGTGTTGACACCTATGCCCAGAGAGGTGATGGCATCTTTTCGGAAGCACTACGCTGTATCGCCGGAAGCAGCAACGAGCTGGTACTATGCGTTTAGCCAGAACCTGAATTATGTGCGTCGGGGCAGAATTGCAAAGGATTTGAAGTGGACATATGCTTCCGAATACGGCACGCTGGACATTACGATCAATCGTTCCAAGCCGGAGAAAGATCCCAGGGACATTGCCGCAGCAAAAACTGCCAAGGCATCTGCATATCCCAAGTGCCAGCTGTGTCCGGAAAATGCAGGGTTTGCCGGCAACTTGAAACAACCGGCAAGGCAGAATCTGCGTCCGGTTTCGCTGCAAATTCAGGGAGAACCGTGGCAGCTGCAATACTCACCCTATGGGTATTACCACGAACACTGCATTGTGTTCAACGAAAAGCATACAGCAATGAAGATCGATGCGGCAGTGTTTGAGAAACTGTTTGATGTGCTGGATATTTTGCCCCACTATTTCATTGGCTCGAATGCAGATCTGCCCATTGTGGGCGGTTCGATTCTCAGCCATGAGCATTTTCAGGGCGGCAACTATTCCTTTGCCATGGCAAAAGCACCGATTGAAAAATACTATGTGCTTCCTCAGTTTCCGGATGTGCAGGTGGGCATTGTAAAATGGCCCATGTCTGTGATACGGCTGCAGGCATCAAACCGGAGCATGCTCGCTGCGGCTTGCAGCAAGATTCTGGAAAAGTGGCGTACCTACAGCGATGCAAGTGTGCAGATATTGGCATCCACTGATGGTGTGCCGCACAATACCATTACACCGATCGCCAGAATGCATGGCAGTACCTATGAGTGTGATCTGGTTCTGCGAAACAATCGCACTACGGAAGAACGTCCGCTGGGACTATTTCACCCCAATCCGTCATTGTACCACATCAAAAAGGAAAACATCGGCCTGATCGAGGTCATGGGGCTTGCAGTGCTGCCATCACGTCTTGCAGTGGAACTGGATGCTGTGAGAACGGCAATGCTTTCTGGTGCAGATTTGACGGCGAATCCGCTGACCGCATCACATGCTGACTGGGCTGTTTCCATTTTGAAACAGCATCCGGAATTTTCAGTGGAAAATGCATGGTATATCTTACACGCAGAAGTGGGGAAGGTGTTCGAGCAGGTTTTGTTAGATGCTGGTGTATTCCGTAGAAATGAGACAGGCAAAGCAGCCTTCGTGCGATTTATGGAATCGTTGTTGGAAGAATAATCGAAAACGTATCAAAATGGAAGATGGTTGTGAAAACTACATCACTTTCCTCACCACCCCACCAAGTGAAAAAGTGATACCCTTCTTCAAAACCTCTATAAAATCTTCTTCCATTTCCAAAAAAAATACCTGGAATCCCGTTGTTGGGATTCCAGGTATTTTTTTATGCCGGGTTCTGCTCAAACAGAGCAGTATCCAGTTTGTCGGCGGCTTCCTGTTCGACTTTTTTCAGCACCTTCTTTCCACAATTTCCTATGTTTCTGTGAAAAATGGGATGTAGATATCCTCGCTGTATCCGTCCGAAGATGCCCAGACAGTGTGGATCCAGTCAGCATGGGAATAGGATTTATATAAATTTATCTTATTATCCAAAATTATGATAAATAACAGGTAGATAACTCAATGGAGGTATCTACCTGTCCTGTTTATAGTTCACTATATAGGTCATTCATATTAGTTCTTTGAAAATGTCTATATAAGTATCTATCAAATTGATGTGAGTTATTTTTTAGCTTAATTATGTTGCCACACGCAACATATTTTTATAGCCTATGTACCCAATCAATAGCCGCCTCTGCCCAATGAGCTGCCACCGGCTGATAGTGACCTTCCCATGTGGCAGTGGTTTCGTCGCACAATGCAAGTCCATGTCCACCGTATTCATAAATGTGGCTCTCGAATGGAATGTGATACTTTGAAAGACTGCACATATACCAAAGTGTGTTCTCAACCCTTACACAGCCATCATCAGCACAGTGCCAGATGAATGTAGGAGGAGTGTTCTCCGATACTCTCTTCTCCATTGAAACAAGCTCTCTGAGCTCCGATGATTTTTCCTCGCCAATAATATTGAGTATTGAGCCTTCATGAGTGTATTCAGGGTCGGATGTGATAACAGGATAGCCCAAGATAGAGCCGTTTACCTTGATGTCCTCAGGATTGCAGCCAAGAGGCTTTGTGAGCAGCTCGCTGTTCCAGAAGTTTGCCATTGTTGCCGCAAGGTGTCCGCCTGCTGAAAAACCGCATACTATTATCTTGTCAGGGTCAATGTCAAATTTCTCCGCATTATCTCTAACATACTTGACAGCCGCCGCACATTCAAGAACGTCAGTAGGAAATTTTTTCTTGACGCATGAGTATCTCAGCACAAATGCACATATGCCTGCACCCAAAAATCTGAATGCAACAGGTTCAGCTTCACGCTCAGAACACCAATCATATCCTCCGCCCGGGCAGATTATAATTGCCTTGTGCTTCTTTCTGCCTATTTCCTCAGTGAGTGTGTTGTAATAGCAGTCAAGCACAGGTGCGCAGCCCTCGCTTGAAACGCCAGCCTTTTCATAATCCACTTTTATTTCTACTGTTTCTTTAAGCATTTTATTTCCTCCGAAAAATTTATTCTGTAGCCGCCTGCTGGTCTGTCTGAGAGGACGAGTCAGCAGGTGCTGCATTTTCTGTCATATTCACGCAGACGATATAGCCGTCAACGTTGTTGCCTGAGATAGTGTTAGGACGCTCATTGTTGCTGTCGTCAAGGGGAACAGGCACGTTCGTGGTGCTGCCCTTGTCTGCGGCAACATAGTAAACTGAATACTCAGTGTCATCAAAAGCCGTGAATGTAAGCGGTTTTTCAAATGTATAGTCCTTGACAAAATCTATGTATTCTTCAAGGCAAAGCTTGTTTGCTGTCATTATCTCAGCGTGTGGTATACCTACATATCTGAAATGATAAGCCATAGGGCTTACACCTGTGATGTCAGCTTTGTCCTCTGGGTATCTTAGGATAAGTCCGTATTTCCAGCAGTTTTCAGATATCCAACTATAATCTCCCTCGCCTGTGAACTCAGGATATGCGCCTGTGCTTGCGTCATAAAGATGCAGGTCAAAGGCAAGCCCGGTGTCATGCTCGTAGCAAGCTGATGAACTGTCTTCATCATCTTCCGCAGGCATAGCTGTGTTTATCATAAGCGTTGATATCTTCTTGTCAGCATAAAAATCATTGCCCATTTTGCTAAAGGCTTCAAAGGTCTCTTTTTTAGCCGTCAGTTGAGTGCTGCTTGTGGACATTATTTGACTTCCGTTCTTGTCAAACAAATAGGAATAAACTGTGTCTGTGTTATTCACTGTACCGGTGAAGGAGTGGTCGCCATTAACGAGAATAAGATCTCCATTTACCATATCAGTTTTGTTTTTTGCGGTAACATACATATAATTGCCCGTAAGCTTTTTTACAGCTTTTTTACTGCTGCTGTCAGCCTTGACCGCAGAGGAGTTTGACGAGCTGTCGGAAATTTTCTTAGGGCTGTCAGCTTTTGAACTGCACGATGTAGATATTCCCAGAATGATCAAAAGCAGTATGGCAAGAGCCGCTGCGATATTCTTGTATTTATAACGTTTTACTTTTGGCACTTAACATCACCTTCCTGTATAACATACACCTAAATTATAACACATTTTTCGTAATAAGTGAACCATATGCCACTGTAGTGTCGGCACTTTTGTTATATCAGACAAATGTTTTGCGGGCGTTTTATGCAACAAGCACAAACAAAATAAGGGCTGTACTGTTTTGCGGTACAGCCCTTAGCAATAAATATTCTGTTAGTTTCTTACATAGTCAACAACAGACTTTATGAATGCACGTCCCTCAGGTGACTTGGAAAGCTTATCAAAATCGCATGAGCAAACTACCACCTTGCCGCCGTCCTTTTCATACTCGTAGAGGAGCGAAAGATCGTGGTTGCGGTCAAAGTTGTCGATAGTTCTCACGATAACATTTTTCTCGCCCTTAAAGTCGTCAAGAATAACCGAGCGTGAGTTCTGAACTATCTCCCACCACTGAGGCGTTGAGTATTTTTCACCTGCAAAGCCTGCAAGAGCAGGGTGTTCGGTGTCGATAAGAAGTCCCATTGTGCCAACAGGGTCAGGCTTTTTCATCATCTGTGAGATGATACAGAACATATGATAGCACCAGAAGTCCTGACAGTAGAAGCCCTCGATAGAATTTTCAAGCTTTGAGAGGTCAGGCACGATAAGCACTGTCTTGCCCTGTTTCAACAGACTTTCAGCTTCGTCATTTACCTCGTTAAAAATGTATGCGCCGCTTATATCTGTCTTTTCAACTGTCGGTATCACCCAAAGGTCATAGTGATTGTGTATATCAGTACCCTCAATTTCAAGTGCAAGCACAGCCTTTGTGTTCTTTGTTACCTGTGGGAGAGTAAACTCTACATCGCAAATGTCAGTGTAGTTGCCTTCTGATACAAAATCTTTTTCCACCTTGCCAATGACATCACCGTTTTCAAGAGTGAGAGTGCAAATAAGCTTGCCGTCTTTAAGGTCAGGTCTGTAATTGCAAAGCTCTGTGTGCGCCTTGAAACTGCTGACAGCTTCAAAAACATAGCTGTCAAAACGCGCCATTACAACAGCATCATTGCAGAACTCTCTCCACTCGCTGTCTGTGATAAGTCCCTTGCTGTCCATGAATGCGTCAAGTACACCCACAAGGGCAGTACCCTGACCGCTGAAATCCTGAATATCAAGTATCTGGAAACCGCCAAGAAGTCTTGAGCGGAAAACAGCCTCCATTTCTTCTTTATAGCACTGCACAGCAAGCTTGCCTGAGCATTTGAAATAATCCTCAGCCAGCGGAAACAGACCCTTTTCTTCAAGTCTTTCTCTGAATACCTCAAAGTTTCTTGCTTTAAGCGAACCTGTGTATTTTTCTATCTCCTTGAAGTTCGGATAAGTTTCATACTGACCTATCTCGTGAGTAACGATAGGCACTTCAGGGATAAAATCTGCGTCAGCTTCGCTTGCCTTGACGGTTTTCATGGTCGTGCCGTACTGTATCTGAACAGTGCCGTCCTCTGAAATTTCCGTGGAGCTTGCCTGCTTCTTAGGTCTTATAATGCTGTCATAATCGTGATTTGCCGCAGGCTTGTCAGTCTGAATATGACCAAGCGGAGCGTCACACATAGCGTATGAGCCTCTTATAAGCCTGTCGTTTGCAAGTCTTACGCCAACAAAGAAATCGTCATTTTCTATAACGTTAGGAAACCACTGGAAATTGTTTGAACCTTGTGTGTAAAGGTGTCTGTTGTCAAATTTCTTATAGCCGCCTATGATATCGTTGAGTATCTTCTTTGAGCCCCAAAGCTCGTTGCCCATTGACATCATGCAGTATGAAGGGTGATTGCCGAAGAATTTCAGCATATTGAAGCCCTCTTCAACGAGGAAATCCTGCTCCTCCTGATTGTGGTTTTCCTCGCCCTCTTCTGTGATAGTTCCCCAGAAAGGAAGCTGTGGCTCCATATAAATTCCAAGCATATCCGCGGCGATAAACGCAGACTCAGGGGGACAGCAGGTGTGATAACGGTAGTGGTTCATGCCGTATGACTTTGATATCTTCATTACCCTCAGCCACTCGTCAAGGTCGGTAGGTGCAAAAGCGGTCTTAGGGAATATCATGCCGTCATGTTTTCCTCTGAGAAAGGTTTTTTCTCCGTTTATGGTGAACTTTCCACCCTCAGTCCTGAACTCACGCATACCGATGATATGCTCGCTCACGTCGCCGTCAATGTCTATTTTCAGCTTGTAGAGATTTGGCTCATGCTCACTCCAAAGCAGGCAATTGTCGCCCATTTTGTATAAAGCGTCAAGCTTGCCGTTTGTGTATTCAAAGCTCTGCACAGCAGGTGTATGGTTCTTTTCGCTGTTGAAACTCTCAGCGCTTATGACAGCTTTTCCACTTTTTCCGCCTGTTATTTCAGCAGTCACCCTTACTGTCTTGTTGTGGATATCGCACCAAAGCATAACATTTTCAGCGTGGGCGTTTTTGTAGCCTATAAGCTCGATGCGTCCTGTGATACCATTCCAGTTGGTTTGAGTGTCAGGTGAAGTCAGGTGTCCGCCCTTGGTCTTGTAGCCAACATTTGAAACGCAGATAGTCATTTCATGTATGCCAGTACCGATATACTCGTTCAGGTCATAGATGTGCGGAGTGCAAAGGCTCTCCTGCCTGCCTATCTTTTTGCCGTCTATATAAAGTTCAGTTATTCTTGTTCTTTCAAGATAAAGTTTAAGATTTTCACATTGCAGAGCAGAGAAGTCAACGTTTTTTCTGAACCATGCAAAGCCCTCAAATTTATATGTGTCTGTAAGAAAGCCTGTTTCTCTCTTAGTATTGTATTCGCCTTTTTTAGCGTTGGAAGTGGTGTTTGGAAGGTTTATTGTATCATCAAAAACAAGGTCAGTACCCTTACATTCCTTGTCAAGGCACAGCAGCCACTCACCGCTGAGGTCAAGCTTGTTTATCATTAAGCAACGATCCTTTCAAGTTCAAATTTTCAATATTATCATTATAGCATATGCCCTTACCCTTTTCAACCGTAATCCTTTGATTTAACCAAAATGCTATAAAATTTTGTTGTTTTTAACAATAAAATATGATACAATAAGATTAAAAGAAATCTGCTAACTGGAGGTGCAGGAAAAATGCTTGAAAATACAGACAGGAAGCTGTTGTGGCTGTGGCTCGATGTTGCGTTCGGACCTGCGGACAAGCGTTTGTGGGACGTTATGTCATATTATGACAGCGTTGAAGAAATGTGCGATGATCTATTGTCACTGCGCTGTGGATATGTTACTCAGCAGGAGGCTGAAAAGATAGCCTGCTGTACGTTCTTTCAGGCGAAACAGGTGGCTGAATACTGCGAGAAAAAGGGTATATATATCCTCACCCCTGACGATCCTCTTTATCCTGAACGGTTGAAACAGATAGAATGTCCACCTGCTGTGCTTTTCTGCCGTGGCGATGTAAGCTGTCTGTCTATTGAAAAGAGCGTTGCCATTATCGGCACTAGAGAACCAAGCGATTATTCTGTAGCCGTGGCGGAGGAGTTTTCAAGTTTTCTTGCAGAGCGAGGGGTAAACATCATAAGCGGATTTGCCATGGGTATCGATACTGCCGCACACCGCAGTGCGATGCGTGCAGGGGGCAGCACTGTGGCTGTTATGGGCTGTGGGCTAGAATATGATTATCCTCGTGGCAGGACGGGCTTCAAGCGTGAGATAGCAACACATGGGGCAGCCATATCAGAATTTTTTCCGCAGGCAAGACCTGTTCCTGAGAATTTTCGTATAAGAAACCGCATAGTTTCGGCACTTTCACATTGCGTTCTTGTGGTTGAAGCAGGAATACGCAGCGGCACGCTGAATACTGTAAATCATGCTTTATCCCAGAATAAAGACGTTTTTGTTATACCGCCTCATGACATTTTCAGCGAGAAATACGCAGGACAGTGTGCGCTTCTCCGTGACGGAGCGGTAGAAGCTTATTCTCCAAAAGATATCCTCTATTTTCTCAATAAAGCCAAAATGTAGAACTACACTTAGTTAGTGTTTAATATCATACCTGTACCAAATCAACGATATCTACGTTAGTTGTAGGGGGGCGGCTCAATTTCTGTTTCGCAGAAATGCGGCGTGCCGATCATATGTTTTTTACACTCTAAATGAAAAAGGCTGCGACTTTTTGCCGCAGCCTTTTGTGATATTTGAAATTACTTTGAAAGTGGGCTTTCTCTGTAGATGATGTCCTCTCTCTTTGGTCCGTTTGAAACCATTGTGATAGGGAAGCCGATATGCTTTTCAACGAAGTCGATATACTTCTTGCAGTTTACAGGAAGATCTTCATACTTCTTGATGCCCCTGATGTCTGACTTCCAGCCGTCGAGAACTTCGATAACAGGCTTTGCCTTTTCAAGCTTTCTTGTTGTAGGGAAGTCTGTTGTTACCTCGCCGTCTATCTCATAGCCTACGCATACAGGTATCTTGTCAAGATAGCCAAGAACGTCAACTACTGTGAAAGCAACGTCTGTTGTGCCCTGAATACGGCAGCCATACTTAGTTGCAACGCAGTCGAACCAACCCATTCTTCTAGGTCTGCCTGTTGTTGCACCGAACTCTCCGCCGTCGCCGCCTCTCCTTCTCAGCTCGTCAGCCTCGTCGCCGAATATCTCAGAAACGAATGCGCCTGCGCCTACTGCGGAAGAATAAGCCTTAACAACAGTTACGATAGTCTTTATCTCATAAGGAGGTATACCTGCACCGATAGCACCGTATGCTGCCAGTGTAGATGAAGATGTTACCATTGGGTAGATACCGTGGTCAGGATCCTTCAGTGAGCCAAGCTGACCCTCGAGAAGAACGTTCTTGCCCTCTTTGATAGCGTTCCAAAGGAATGCAGATACGTCGCAAACATATGGTGCTACCATTTCTTTGTACTCCATAAGAGTATTGAAAAGCTCATCAGCGTCGATAGGAGGCTTATGATAAAGGTGTTCAAGAAGAATGTTCTTCGTTTCAAGAACTCTCTTGATCTTTGTCTTGAGAGCTTCCTCGTCGAACAGTTCCTGTACCTGGAAACCTATCTTTGCATATTTATCAGAATAGAAAGGTGCGATACCCGATTTTGTTGAGCCGAAGCTTGCCTTTCCGAGTCTTTCTTCTTCGTACTGATCGAACAAAACGTGATATGGCATTACCATCTGCGCTCTGTCGGAAATAAGTATCTTAGGCATTGGAACGCCTTCGGAAGTTACCTTTTTAAGCTCATTGAAAAATACAGGGATATTAAGTGCAACACCGTTGCCGATAATATTTGTTGTGTGATCATAGAATACGCCGGAAGGCAAAGTGTGCAAAGCGAACTTTCCGTAGTGATTTACAATAGTATGTCCTGCGTTAGCACCGCCCTGAAATCTTACTACTATATCAGACTTTTCAGCAAGCATATCGGTAAGCTTGCCCTTACCCTCGTCGCCCCAGTTTGCGCCGACAATCGCTCTAACCATATTAATTTTATCCTCCTTGCCATAAAACAGCAAAATTAGTAGCAGATATTTATCAAAATCAACACTGCCACTAGGATATTATAGCACAAAACATTCTATATGTAAAGGCACTTATAAACATTTAACATTTTTATAACATTTAGTGTGCTACCATACTGCTGTGATAAAGAATAAAAAGTTTTAATATATCTTGCAAAAATCAGATTTGTGTATTATAATATAGTGTAACGGCTCGTGCTGTGAGATAACAAAATAAAATACGAGGGGATAACGATGACAAAAAGAAAACAATGTGCGGCTCTTGCGCTTGCATTAACGCTGACAATTTCTATGTTCGGCTGTGAAAAAGACAAAGAAACAACACAGTCGTCTGCGGTGTCGCAGATAAAGACAAGCGACTCAGCTCAACCAAGCAATGTGAAGGTCAAGGAATACAAATTTCCGGAGTTTCTGAATAAAATAAAAAGCCTTGACGAGCTTTCACGAAAGCTTTATACAAGCTTTGACAGCACTCAGTATGTTGCCGAGGTTGAGGAGCAGCCTTTTGAGGAATATAAATGTGAAAAGCTTCTTGCAGATCTTTTCTTCACTTATCGTGACGGCAGAGCAGTGGGACTTCTTGACAAGTCCGGAGACGTTGTGCTTGAAGCTGATGAGTACACTGAAATAACTGTGGTTAGCAATGGTATTCTACAGCTTTCTTATGATAAAGAACGCAACGCTCCTATGCAGTATATGAAATATGACAGCGACGGAAATTTAAGTGACTATAAGCATAAGAAATTCTCCGCTGACAGCCTTTATACATATGAGTCGCAGGCTGATGACAGCGGCACGGACGCTGTTTATTCACTTATGATTCCTGACGGTAAAAATGTTGTGTCATCAGACGGCTCGGATAAGTGGGATTCTGTTGAAGAAATATCAGCCGACAGCATAGATACAAATAAGGCGTACAAAGGCTTTTATAAGCTCACAAAGAATGGCGGCATATACTATGCTTGCTTTGATGACTTTTATAATTATGATATCTACGAGGGCGCATATGCAAAGGTTTGTGTGAAAGTAGGCGGAGAATACGGAGAATGCTATCTTGCCGATCATGATGATTACACCGAGCTTGTGAAAATGATAGACAGCTTCGGAAACGCTTCATATAGGACGGCTCCGTCTAAAGATCCGGGACTTGATTTTATACAGATAACTCTAGGACTTAAAGAGAACACCAAAACAGAGATAACTATTTCTTCTGACGGCTATTGCCTGACGGACACCATAGAAGCTGCTGAGGGTGAGGCTGTGAACAAGTATTTCTCCTATCTTGACAAGGAAGATTTCGCAGATCTTATACTTTGGTGTGAACAGGTGCTTGCTGAGGAGTATCAAAAATAGATTTAAACTTTTTATAAATAATTTGCAGGATAGCGTAAGTTTCCTGCAAAAATTGTTTTTTTAGCTCTTGCAAGTTGTTGACATTAGGTATAACTTGTGCTATTATATTAAAGGTGTGGCGGTTTTCCTGCATATTTTCAATGAACACTGCAAATACTTCTCTTGTGACGAAAGTTACTAATGAAGAACGGGAGGTATCTGAGTGTCTGAACAAGAAGAAAATGTAGAGAGCGAAAAGCTTGCTGAGGATATAAGGCAGATAAAGGAAATGGGTTCTGTCACATTGCCAGACGCAAAGCATGTTATACACTGCCTGAACATTATCGGTCAGGTGGAGGGGCATTATATTTTGCCTGCACAAAACAAGACCACCAAGTATGAGCATATCATACCTGCCCTTGTTGCTATCGAGCAGGATAGAAGCATTGAGGGGCTTGTGATAATCCTCAACACTGTGGGCGGAGATGTGGAAGCAGGACTTGCCATTGCAGAGCTTATTGCCAGCATGAAAACGCCTACTGTGTCAATGGTTGTGGGCGGAGGTCACTCCATAGGCGTGCCGCTGGCGGTGTGTGCGAAAAAGTCATTTATAGTGCCAAGCGCCACAATGACCATACACCCTGTCAGAATGAACGGGCTTGTGCTGGGAGTACCTCAGACGCTTTCTTATTTTGACAAAATGCAGGAAAGGATAGTTCGCTTTGTGTGCGATAATTCAGCCATAAAGCCTGAGCGTTTCCGTGAGCTTATGATGTCAACGGGCGAGCTTGTAATGGACGTTGGTTCTGTTATCGACGGGGAGCAGGCTGTAAAAGAGGGGCTTATCGACAGGCTCGGAGGGCTTTCCGAGGCGATAGACTGCCTTTATGATATGATAGAAAACAGTTCTGAAAAGGAGAAAGCTGAAAATGTTTCAGACAATAATCGACCTTTATGACGTGTTCAGGACTGACGTAGATATCGGAGAAGAGTTTGAGGGTGATGATACTGCTGTGGACACAGACCCGGCACATTATCTCAGCCGTGACGGCTTTTATCTCTGACAAATAACAAAATTTCGGAGGACAGCAATGGGTATCATCAATGCGATTTTTCAGGCTATAATTCAGGGCTTGACGGAGTTTCTTCCAGTTTCAAGTTCTGGACATCTTTCACTGTATCAGCATTTTACAGGAAACAGCGGAGAGGGAGCTTTGTTTTTCTCGGCGATACTTCACCTTGGCACGCTTGTAGCAGTATTTGTGGCTTTCAGGAAGACAATATGGGATATGATAAAAGAGCTTGGCGTTATGATAAAGGATATTTTTACAGGCAAGTTCACTCTTAAAAATATGAATCCTCCAAGGCGTATGATAGTTATGATAATAGTTTCCTGCTTCTGCCTTGTACCGTTCCTGCCATTTAAGGGCTGGTTTGAGGGCATTGCAGAGGATTCAAGCATTTTCGCAGAGGGTCTTTGTTTCCTTTATACATCGGCAATACTTTTTATGTCAGACCGCTGTGTAAAGGGTAAAAAGACTCAGGGCGATATAGCTTATAAGGACGCAATAACGGTCGGACTTTTTCAGGGAGTTGCACTGCTGCCCGGCGTTTCAAGATCAGGCTCGACTATCTCAGCAGGACTTTTCTCAGGCATGAACAGAGAAACATCGGTAAAGTATTCTTTCATTCTGGGCATACCTGTTATACTTATGAGCTGTCTGCTTGAAGTCAAGGACGCAGTTTCAACACACACTGATATAGATTGGGTTAGCTGTGCAGTTGGATTTGTAGTTGCCGCATTTGTGGGACTTTGTGCTATCAAGCTTGTAAACTGGCTCGTTAAAACGGATAAATTCAAGGTGTTTGCTTATTATACCCTTGTGCTTGGCGTCATAGTCCTTGTTATCTCATTTATCGAGATGTGCATGGGTCACCCTATATCCTTTGCAAAGTAATGACATAAGATAATACAGTTTCTGTGAAAAAGCTTGAAATTCTGTTTTCAGGCTTTTTTGTAGGTTATAAAGGCAAATAACATTTTGCCTTTATTTGCTTAAATAAGACAAATACCGAAAGGAATGGTAAAATAAATGGCAGCTCAAAAGAAAGGCTCAAAGCCTGCGCCAAAGCAGACAGCGGCAAAGAAAAAGCCCGCACAAAAGCCTGCGCAAGCTGCAAAAAAGAATACAAAACAGCAAAAGCCTCAGAGCAAGCCGCCACAGTCAAATTCCATGACAGCAGTGAGAGAAAGAGAGAACAGACGCTTCTGGTCTTACATACTTTTCTTTTTCGGCATACTTGAACTGCTTATCACGTTCGTGGAGGGCGACGGCTTGTGGAAATGGCTCCATGAGCTGAACCGAGGACTTTTCGGCGTGACAGTATTTCTGTTTGCACCTATGATAATCTATGTTGCCCTTATGATAGCTTCAGATGTGACACACAACAAGGTCATAGCGAAGGTGGTGGAGGGAAGCGTTCTTATGCTTCTTATAAGTGGCATGGCTCAGATAATCCAAGTTGGCTCTGTGGACGGAAGTTCGTTCTGGCTCAAACTTGTGGGGCTTTTCAATGATGGAAAACAGCTCCGTGGCGGCGGACTTGCAAGCGCATTGCTTGGCTGGCCTTTGCTTTCGCTTTTCAAGAGAGTTGGCGCAGGTATCGTTATCGTGCTTGTGGCGTTCACTTTTATAATGCTGCTTACAAATGTTACGCTTCCACAGCTTCTAAAGGCAGTTTCAAAGCCTTTTGTAAAGAGCTATGAAGCGGTGAACGAGGAGCGTATCGAGCGTGCGGCTCAGCCTCCGAAGCCTCCAAGAGAGAAGAAAGAGCCAAGGCGTAATGGTAGGGTTGATATTGCAAAGTTCTATCCTGATGATGACCCTGACACTGCGGCGGAAGCCTTTGTGCCTGTTGCAGAGGAAGAAGCTGCCGACAGGGTGGACGCCTCAAAGATAGATATGCCGGTCCACCCTGTGAAAGCTCCTGTGATAACACATGAAAAGCTTGAAGAAACGGCTAAGACTACTGATAATGAGGAGCTTAAAAAGATAATAGAAAACGCAATATGCGACAGCAGAGAAGAAAAGAAGTCCAAGGACGAGCCTGTTAAGCCACCGGTAGTGAATGTTGATAAGAATGGTCAGACAACGTTCTTTGAGAAAGATAATAAAATATCTGCTTACGTTTATCCGCCTGTGGATATACTCAAATATGCTAAAAATCCTGTTGCTTCCGAGATAGTCCAGCAGGAGATACAAGAGAAATCTGCGAAGCTTGTGGAAACGCTTGAAACATATGGCGCTAAAACAAGGATCGTGGGCATACACAGAGGTCCGTCCGTTACAAGATATGAGCTTCAGCCTGCAGCAGGCGTAAGAGTGTCGAAGATAACGGGTCTTGCAGACGATATTGCACTTAACCTCGCGGCAATGAGCGTTCGTATCGAAGCTCCTGTGCCGGGCAAGGCGTGCATAGGCATAGAAGTGCCGAACGATCATAGAGATACGGTTTCTCTCCGTGAGCTTATCGACAGCGAGGAATACAGAAAGGCAAAGGGCAAGCTTACCTTTGCAGTGGGCAAGGATATCGAGGGTAATATCATTATCGGCGATATCGCCAAGATGCCGCATATGCTCGTTGCAGGTACAACAGGTTCAGGTAAGTCTGTTTTTACAAACTCTATCATACTTTCTATACTTTACCATGCGTCCCCTGACGAAGTAAAGCTTATTCTTATCGACCCTAAGAAAGTCGAGTTTCCTATTTATAATAAGATACCGCATTTGCTTATCCCTGTTGTTACCGAGCCTTTAAAGGCGGCTGGTGCGCTTGGCTGGGCAGTAAATGAAATGAACAAGCGTTATCTTATGTTCGAGGCGAACAATGTAAAGAACTTGCAGGAGTTTAACGACATGGTTCTTGAAGAACGCAATAAGCCTGCCGAGGAGCAGGACGAAGTCCGTGCAAAGATCGACCTGCTGCCGCAGATAGTTATTGTGGTCGACGAGTTCGCCGACCTTATGATGGCTGCGAGAAGCGAGGTAGAGGACTCGGTTTTAAGACTTGCACAGCTCGCTCGTGCGGCAGGAATACATATGATAATCGCAACACAGTCCCCTAGGGCGGACGTGTTGACAGGACTTATCAAGTCAAATATCCCATCGAGAGTTTCTCTTAGTGTATCCAGCAACGTTGACTCACGAGTTATACTTGATGAAAGCGGTGCAGAGAAGCTTCTTGGAAACGGTGACCTGCTTTATAAGCCTGTTGGCGTCAAAAAGCCTATAAGAATGCAGAGCGGCTATGCAGCGACTTCTGAGATAAGAGAGGTTGTAAACTTCCTCAAGAACGAGCATACCGCAGAATACAGCGACGAAGTTATCGCAGAGGTGGAGGAGAATACTCCACAGCCAAAGGACAGCGATTCGGCAGGCAGCGATAATGTTTCCGTAAATCCTGATGATGACCTTGTAAATCAGGCAATATCCATAATCGTGCAGACAAATAACGCTTCCACTGCGTTCTTGCAAAGAAAGCTAAAGCTCGGTTTCCCTAGAGCCGCCCGTATCATGGACGAGATAGAGGAAATGGGCATAATAGGACCACAGGAAGGCTCTAAGGCACGAAAGATAAACATAACAAAAGAAGAATGGGCTGAAATGCAGGCAAGAAGATAGCTCAGGCGGAAAGGGATAACATGGCAGGCAGATCTGCAAAAAAGAAAAATTCGACAGCACCGCTTAAAAAGGCGGTAACGCTCATAGCGGTTTTTGTGGTGCTGCTTTTTACAGTACTTGACCTGACAGGGTTAGTTTCTTTCGACAGCTTGCTTATCAAGGCAGGCGTTGAGGACAAGCCGGCGGAACACGCTCAGACAGAGGTGCATTTTATCGACGTTGGTCAGGGGGACAGCACCCTTGTGATATCACAAGGGGAGGCTATGCTCATTGACAGCGGCGATAAAGATGACAGCAATAAAATAGAAAAATATCTTGAAAAGCAGGGAGTGACAGAGTTAAAATATCTCATTGCCACTCACCCTCACGCTGACCATATTGGTGAAATGAGCGAGATAATAGACCAGTTTCAGGTGGATAAATTCATTATGCCGAAAGTCAAGGCTGATATGACGCCCACCACAACGATATATGAGAAAATGCTCAAAAGCATAAAGGCAAAGGGCTTGAAGATAACACAGGCAAAGCCTATGGAATTTGAGCTTGGAAGCTGTAAGGTGGAGCTTTTCACACCAAAAAAAGATTATGATGATCTTAATAACTATTCCACCCTTGTGAAGATAACAGACGGTGAAAACAGCTTTTTGATAACGGGGGATTGCGAGACCACTGAGGAGAAAGATATACTTTCTCAGGGTTATGATGTTTCCGCAAAGGTGCTTAAAGCAGGTCATCACGGCAGTTCCACTTCTTCGGGGGTCGATTTTCTTAACAAGGTCATGCCGAGATATGCTGTTATATCCTGCGGCAAGGGCAACAAGTATGGCCATCCACACGAGGAAACTGTCACAAGGCTGAAAAAATATGCTTCCCATTTGTTTATTACAGCAGATGTGGGAACGATAGTTTTCAGCTCAGATGGCGAGGGGCTGAGCGTTTCTGCTGAAAAGGGAGAAAAGTGATATGGAAGAGATTTTTATAGTTGACAGGATAGAAAACGGCTATGCCGTGTGCGAAACTGAAAAGGGAGAAAAAAAGGATATACCGCTTTCTGAAACAAAAGACGTTCACGAGGGTGATGTGCTTATCTTAAAGGACGGCGTTTCTATCCCAGATAAGGACAAAACAGAAGCAAGAAGAAAAAGGATACTCGCCCTACAGGAAGACCTGTGGGCTTGATTATATGCTGAGAGGTATAGATAGAAATGGAAAAAGATTTATTTACGCTTATCAATGAAAAGCTTTCAGGCTTATCAAAGGGACACAAGCTTATTGCGAACTACATTCTCTCCCACTATGACAAAGCGGCTTTTATGACGGCTCAGAAGCTTGGAAAAACCGTGGGTGTCAGCGAGTCAACAGTAGTAAGATTTGCCTCAGAGCTTGGCTATGACGGCTATCCTGCCCTTCAAAAAGGCTTGCAGGAGCTTATGAGAAACAAGCTTACAACTGTTCAGAGAATAGAGGTCACTTCCGACCTTATGAGCAGTGACAACGTGCTTGAAAGGGTGCTCAATCTCGATATCGACAAGATAAGGCGTACTTTGGAGGAAACTTCAAAGGAGGACTTCAACAACGCCGTTGACACTATCGTATCCTGCAATACCCTTTACATAATGGGTACGAGAAGTGCGGCTTCTATCGCTTCGTTCCTTGCTTATTATCTGGGACTTATTTTCCCTCATGTAAAACTCGTTCAGAGTACAACTACTTCAGAGCTTTTTGAAAAGATAATGAGAATAGACGAAAAGGACGCCATGATAGGCATTTCTTTCCCTAGGTATTCAAAACAGACCGTCAAGGCTTTGAAGTATGCAAAGAGCAACGGTGCGAACGTTATAGCTATAACAGACTCAAAGGCTTCGCCTATCGCAAAGTATGCAGACAGTCTGCTTCTTGCAAGAAGCGATATGGCATCGTTCGTTGACTCCCTCGTTGCACCGCTGAGCCTTATAAATGCACTTATCGTTGCGGTATCCATAAGAAATATCGACAGAGTGTCCCAGACCTTTGAACGTCTTGAAAAGGTTTGGGCTGAGTATGACGTTTACGCAAAAAGCGAGGAAGATACACAGTGAGAAGATTTGACGCAGTTATAGCTGGCGCAGGTGCGGCAGGAATGTTCTGCGCTGTTCAGCTTGGCTGGCGTGGAAAGAGCGTTGCTGTTATCGAGCATAGCGGCTGTCAGGGCAGAAAGCTCATGATAACAGGGAAGGGCAGGTGTAACGTCACAAACAACTGCACCGCTGACACTGTTATGAAAAATATCCCACGCAACAGCAAGTTCATGTATTCAGCACTGAGCAGATTTGCTCCAGAGGACGTTATGAGCTTCTTTGAGTGCCTTGGTGTGGAGCTTAAAACAGAGCGTGGCAACAGGGTTTTCCCTGTGAGCGACAACGCAAAGGATATCGTAAAAGCACTTGTGAAAGCCTGCGAGGACAGTGGTGTTCAGTTTATCGACGATGAGGTAAAAGAGCTTATCATAAAGGACGGCAGAGCAGAGGGCTTTAAATGCGAGCATGGGGATTACTACGCTGACAGCGTTATCGTTGCAACTGGCGGGAAGTCCTATCCACGGACAGGCTCAACAGGCGACGGCTATAGACTTGCGAAGTCTGTGGGACATAAGGTCACGGCAATAACTCCGTCACTTTGCCCTGTAGTCACTTATGAGCGTGAGGAATGTGCTTCTGCAATGGGGCTTTCTCTTAGAAACTGCACCTTGACGCTTCGTGAAGAGGACAGAGATAAACCAATTTTTCACGAGCTTGGGGAAATGCTTTTCACACACTTTGGTCTGAGCGGACCGCTCGTGCTTTCGGCTTCGGCTCACCTTGGTGATATGAACAAGTCAAGGTATTATATGGATATCGACCTCAAGCCTGCACTGAGTCATGAACAGCTAGACAGCAGGATACTTCGTGATTTCGGTGATTTTCCAAACAGAGATTTTCAGAATTCACTGGGTAAGCTGCTGCCTTCAAAGATAATACCACTTATAATAAAAAGGTGCGGCATCGATCCTGAGAAAAAGGTCAATCAGATAACCCGTGAGGAGCGTGAAAGGCTTGTTTCCACAGTGAAAAAGCTAACGTTCACAGTGAAGTGTATGCGTCCTGTAGAGGAAGCTATCATAACCCGTGGAGGAGTTGATGTTTCACAGATAGACCCACGGTCAATGGAGTCAAAGCTGTGTAAAGGACTTTACTTTATCGGTGAGGTGCTTGACGTTGACGCTTATACAGGGGGCTTTAATTTGCAGATAGCGTTTTCCACGGCGTATAGCTGTGCGGATAAAATAGGATAAGGAGATTTTGATATGGGAATAAACGTGGCTCTCGACGGACCTTCCGGAGCAGGAAAGTCCACTATCGCAAAGGCGGTAGCGAAAAAGCTTGAATATGTATATGTAGACACAGGTGCGATGTACCGCTCTATAGCTTATTATGTTATAAGCAAGGGTGCAGACCTTTCTGACCCTGAGCAGATAAAACCCCTTCTTGGTGAGATATCCATAAAGCTTTGCTACACAGAAGCAGGGCAGAGAGTAATGCTCAATGACGAGGACGTTTCAGACAAAATAAGAACGCCTGAGATATCCATGGGTGCGTCAAAGGTGTCTGCTATACCTGAGGTAAGAGAATTTCTGCTTGAACTTCAGAAGAATATCGCAAAAGAAAACAACATCATCATGGACGGCAGAGATATCGGCACTGTGGTTTTGCCAAACGCTGACGTGAAGATATTCCTCACAGCCGCACCTGAAGCCAGAGCGGAAAGACGTTTCAAGGAGCTTCAGGAAAAGGGCGACAAGTCTACATATGACGAGGTATTGCAGGATATAATCCAGCGTGACTATAACGATACTCACAGAGAGATAGCACCGCTGAAAAAGGCTGATGACGCTGTTGAGGTGGACTCTACTGAGTTGACTCTTGAAGAGTCTGTTGAGGCTATCTACAAGGTAATAACCGACAAGACTAAAAAAAAAGAGCGTAAGATAAAAGAGATAATGCCTGTCAGACCTGTGAAAAAAGAACACAGGCTTGGTCATTTCCATATGTTTTGGTACACAGTGCTGAGATATATCGTTATCGGACTTTATCATCTGTATTTTAACATCACTTTCGAGGGTACGGAAAATATCCCAAAGGACGGCGGGAATATATTCGCATCAAATCACAGAAGCTATCAGGACCCTGTTTTTATCGCACTGCCAACAAGAGTGCCGCTTTCTTATATGGCTAAGGAGGAGCTTTTTCATCAGAATGTGTTCTTCACCCTGCTTATAAAAGCGTTCGGAGCATTCCCTGTCACAAGAGGAAAGGGCGACACTCAGGTCATAGATACATCTATAGAGAAGCTTGAAAAGGGCAGAAACCTTGTCATCTTCCCTGAGGGAACACGTTCAAAGGACGGCAAGGTAGGAAAGGGCAAAACGGGTGTTGCATTGGTGGCGGCTGTGGCTCAGGTGCCTGTGGTCCCTGTTGGTATCAATTTCGAGGGCAAGCTCAAATTCAGAAAGCGTGTAGTTGTAAGATTCGGCAAGCCTATAGTGCCTTGCGAGATAGGCGTTACAGCCACAGACCCTCATTCTCTTAGGACTATCAAGAACGAGATAATGAAAAATATCACGGAGTTGGTACATTAAATGTTAACAAAGTGTAAAATTTGCGTTGCAAAGACCGCAGGTTTCTGTTTTGGTGTAGACAGAGCCGTAAAAATAGTGTATAATGAATTAGATAACCGAAATAATGTTGTAACGTTAGGCCCAATCATTCACAATCCAAACGTAGTTTCTGACCTTGAAGCAAAAGGAGTTTACTCCACCGATGTGGATAAGGTCACGAAAGACCAGACAGTTGTTATCAGATCCCACGGTGTTGGACTGGACGTGTATGAAAAGCTTGCAAAGGTAGGTGCGGAAGTAATTGACGCTACCTGTCCCTTTGTGGCAAGGATACACAAGATAGCAGCCGAAAAATCGGGCGAGGGATACGTTATTCTTATCGCAGGTGATGAGGCTCACCCGGAAATAATGGGTATAAGAGGTCATTGCAGCGGAGAGAGTTATGTGTTCAGTTCATGTGACGATTTTGAAAATTTGGTGAAAGAGAAAGATTTTTCGTCAAAAAAGGTTGCAATTCTGGCTCAGACAACGTATAATAAGAATATGTGGAGAAAGTGCGAAGAGCTTTTTGAGAGGTATCTGCCTGAGGCTGTGGTGTATAACACCATCTGCAGTGCCACTTCTGAAAGACAGAAGGAGGCGGCGGAGCTTGCGAAGGCTGCCGACATAATGATAATAGTCGGAGGGCTGCACAGCTCCAATACTCACAAGCTTAAAGCCATATGCGATGAATATTGCAAATGTTGGCTTGTGGAGGACGCCGAAGGACTGAGGGCATGTGATATTGACTTATCAGGTGCAAAATTTATCGGGATTTCTGCTGGTGCATCGACGCCGGCTTATATAATCAAGGAGGTACAACAGACCATGAGTGAAATGTTGAACAATGTTGACGAAGAATTTAATTTTGAGGAGGAACTGGAAAAGACTCTGAAAAAAATACATACGGGAATGAAGGTTGAGGGCATTGTCACCGATATCAATAACGGTGAAGTAGCCGTAGATATCGGAACAAAGCACACAGGCTATATTCCTGCATCTGAGCTTACAGATGATCCTACTAAGAAGCCAGAGGATATCGTAAAGGTAGGCGACAAGATCGATCTGATCGTTCTTAAGACAAATGACCAGGAGGGTATCGTTACACTTTCTAAGAAGAAGGTTGACGCAGTTCTTGGTTTCCAGAAGATAGTTGAGGCTAAGGAGGCTGACGCTACACTTACAGGTACAGTTACAAACGTTGTTAAGGGCGGTGTACTCGTATCAGCTAACGGTGTTAAGGTATTTATCCCTGCTTCACAGGCAGCTCCAAGAAGAGATTTCGATCTTAACGATCTGCTCAAGCAGTCAGTAAGCTTCAAGATCCTTGAGGTAAACGAGGCTAAGCAGAGAGCAGTTGGTTCTATCCGTGCAGTAGCAAGAGAGGAAAGAGCAGCAGCTCAGGCTAAGTTCTTTGAGACAGCTCAGATCGGTTCTGAGGTAGAGGGTACAGTTAAGTCTATCACAGATTATGGCGTATTCGTAGATCTCGGTGGTGTTGACGGCCTTATCAGAAGAATGGATCTTTCTTGGAACAGGATCAAGCACCCTTCAGACGTTGTTTCTGTTGGCGATAAGATCACTGTTACTATCAAGGATATCGACAGCGAAACAAAGAAGGTTTCATTGACATATAAGAAGGCTTCTGAGAATCCATGGGAGATCTTCAAGGCTAACTATGAGGTAGGTCAGGTAGTTAAGGCTACTGTTGTTTCTATCACAAGCTTTGGTGCTTTTGCACAGATCATTGACGGTATCGACGGTCTTATCCATATCTCTCAGATCGCTAACCAGAGAGTAAACAATGTTGCAGATATCCTTTCTGTAGGTCAGGTAGTTGATTGCCAGATCACAGAGATCGATCTCGACAAGAAGAGGATCAGCCTGTCTATGAGAGCTTTGCTTCCTGCTGATGACGAGGCTTCTGAGGACGCTGAATAAGCAATAAAATTCATGGGGGCGAGTGATCGCCCTCGTTTTTTATTTTCAATGAAATAACGGCAGCTTTGTTCTGTCAAAAAATCCTTAGAAAAAACTAAAGATTTACCGAAAAGACTTAACTTTTTGATTCGTATGTGGTATAATAATATCAGATCAAATAAAGACGAAAGGTTAAATTTATGGATGAAATAAAAAACACGGCAGTGAAAAAACGCAAAAAGAAAAGATACACTAATCCTGCTGTCAGAGTTCTCAAAATATTAGGCACAGCTTTGCTGTCGATATTCCTGATACTCATTATCACCTGTTCTATATTTGCAACAGTTCTGACTATTTACGTCCTTAACTTTGCAGATACCACAACAACTATCAGCCTTGACAAGACGGAAACAAGCAATATTTCGAGATTTTTGTCTGTCAACCCTGACTATGATGAAGATGATGAGGATTCACAGGAGTATGACCTTTATTATGCTCTGAAAAACAGCAATAAGCACGTTGTATGGGCTGATCTTGAGGATATCCCTCAGTATGTTCAGGACGCTTTTGTGTACACCGAGGACGAGAGATTTTATTCTCATGACGGCGTTGACTTCAAGAGAACGTTCGCTTCATTTGTCAATGTATTCATTCCGATATACGGCGGCAGACAGATAGGTGGTTCGACTATCACTCAGCAGACTATCAAGAACATCACGGGTGATGACTCCAGAGATTCTATCCATGGTATCGAGCGTAAGATACGAGAGATCTTCCGTTCTATCAACGTGGAAAAGACCTACACAAAGGAAGATATCCTCCAAAGCTATCTTAACCTTGTGCCACTGACAACTCAGGAGTATGATATCATCGGTGTTCAGGCTGCTGCAAACTTCTATTTTGGCAAGGACGTAAAGGATCTTAACCTTGCTGAGGCAGCATCACTTGCGGGTATGACAAGCTGGCCTGCTGCAAACAACCCATATGATAATATGAAAAACAACAAGCTCAGACAGAAGTATACTCTGGATCATATGCTCGATAACGGTGCAATTTCTGAGCAGGAATATAACGAAGCCCTCAACTATGAGCTTAAAATAACAGGCGATATAACCTACACAAGCTCAACTATATATGAGGACGAAACAAAAGATCAGGGTCCGACATCTTATTTCATGGACGCTGCTATCAATCAGACTATACAGATAATCGCTGACTATTATGGCATTTCATGGGAGGACGCTTCCGCAAGACTTTATGACGGCGGATTTACTGCATATACCACTGTTGACAGAAGTATGCAGAAGAAGGTAGAAAAGGAAATGCAGAAGCAAAGTAATTTCACCACCTATGAAATGAACAAAAAGGACGATACTCTGTGGTCAGGCTTTATTGCTATGGACTACCAGGGCAATGTTAAGGCTATCGTTGGCGGACGTGATAAGAAAAAGGAGTCGAGAGTTTATAATATTGCTACTGATGCCAAACGTTCACCAGGTTCTTGTATCAAGCCTATTGCGTCATACGCTCCTGCATTGGATCAGGATCTTATGACATGGTCAACGCTGTTCACTGATGAGCCTATCACTATTAAGGTAAAGGGCAAGGACAAAAAGTGGCCTGTAAACTATTCGGAAACAGGCGACAGTGCAAACTGGTCTTATCAGCAGCTTACAACTGTAGAAATGCTCACAAGGTCGCTTAATACGCTTCCTGCGCAGCTCATCAAAAAAATGACACCTGCTTATTCCTATAACTTCCTTAAGGAAAAGCTTGACATCACTACGCTTGCAGACTCCGACGCTGACTATTCACCAGTAACTGTCGGCGGTCTTACAAATGGTACTAAGCTTGAGGAGCTTGTAGGCGCTTATATGATATTCGGCAACGGCGGTAAGAAGTATGACGTTACCTACGTTTCAAAGGTAGAGGACGCTGACGGAAACGCTATCTATGAAAAGAGCGACGGATACAAGCAGGCTATCAGCGAGTCTACCGCTTACGTTATGAACAGAATGATGCAGAACGTTATAACTCAGCAGGACGGTACCGGTAGATATGCTAAGCTCAACAATACTGACCTTGTCGGTAAGACAGGTACTTCATCTGACTGGTTTGACCTCTCATTTGTAGGCTGTACTCCTGACTACGTTTCAGGTATCTGGATAGGTTATGAAAACCCAGCCACTATCCCTACGAACGAGTATCAGAATATCGGTGCGATTTGGAAGAATGTTTTTGGCGATATTGCTGAGAATGAGAAGCATAAGTCATTTGACAAGACTTTCAAAATGCCTGATACAGTTGAAAAGCTCACCTACTGCACAAAGACAGGAAAGCTTGCGTCAAATTCATGCTACAGCACAGCGACTGGATATTACAAGAAGTCCAATGAGCCTGAGTATTGCAGCGGAAATCATTAAAATTAAAGCCTCCATAACTCTATGGAGGCTTTTTTGAAAGGAAATCATTATGGAAAATAAACTGCGAATGTGCGTTCCATGCCATTTTGGGCTTGAAAGCGTGCTTGCATATGAGATAAAAAAGATAGGCGGTGAAAATCTTACCACAACTGACGGCAAGATAAGCTTTGAAGGTGGCTTTGACGTGCTTGCAAAGGCAAATCTTTGGATCGCCACAGGAGAGCGTGTACTTATCGAGCTTGGAAGCTTTAGAGCGGAAAGCTTTGAACAGCTTTTTGACGGTGTTATGAATCTTCCACTGGAGAATTTTATCAGCAGGGAGGACGCTTTCCCTGTTAAGGGTCATGCCCTTAATTCAAATCTTCATTCTATCCCTGATTGTCAGAAGATAATCAAAAAAGCCTGCGTTAAAAGACTTGAAAAAGCCTATGGCATAAGCTATTTTGAGGAAACTGCGGCGAAACATCAGATACAGTTTGCTATCCATAAGGACATTGCGACTATCTATCTTGATACGTCTGGTGTAGGACTTCACAAGCGTGGCTACAGAAGAAATTCCAACGACGCACCTATCAAGGAAACACTTGCCGCAGGTATAGTTGACCTTGCAAGAGTACGTGCGGACTCAGTTGTGGTGGATCCTATGTGCGGTTCAGGTACATTTCTTATTGAGTCGGCATACAAGGCACTGAAAGTTGCACCTGGTCTGAGAAGAAATTTTGCGGCAGAGCAGTGGTCACAGATACCTGAAACAGCGTGGCGCAATGCAAGAGCCGAGGCTATGGACGCTATCGACAGGCAGGGTGCATTCAAGGCGTTTGGCTTTGATGTTGATGATATAGCGGTTGAGCTTACAAGAAACAACGCTAAAAAGGCAGGAGTAGGCTCAAAGCTTACAGTAAAACAGCAGGATATCTCAAAATACAGCCAGATAGAGGGTTCGATAACAATTGTTAATCCCCCATATGGTGAGCGTATGCTTGAAATAAAGGAAGCCGAGGAGCTTTATAAGAAAATGGGACAAAGACTTTGCCCGTCAAAGGAGAACCCATGCTATATAATCTCCCCACATGAGGAGTTTGAGGTGTTTTTCGGCAAAAAGGCTGACAAAAAGCGCAAGCTTTACAACGGCATGATAAAATGTAATCTGTATATGTATTTCAAGTGAGGTGCGTGGTGGGTTTGAAATTATCAGAACTTGACGGAATCGTATTCGATATGGACGGCGTTATTTTCGACAGCGAAGTAATAGGTCTTGAAAGCTGGGAGCGCCTTGGAAAGAAATATGGTCTGACCAACGTTCACGAAAATGCTATGAAGTGCATTGGCAGAAGCACTGTTGATACAATGGCTATCCTAGAAGCCGCATATGGTGACAAAGTGTCAATACCTGAACTTTATGACGAAGCAAAAGCCATTTGTGCTGATATTATCGCTGAGCGTGGTTTGCCTCTGAAAAGCGGAGCAAGGGAGTTGCTTTCTTATCTTAAAGAGCGTGATATAAAGGTGGGACTTGCTTCATCAACGTCTTACAAAGGGGTTATCAATAATCTAAAGGGAGCAGGTCTGCTTGATTATTTCCATGTGATTATTGGCGGAGATATGATAAAACATTCAAAGCCACAGCCTGAGATATATTTACTTGCCTGTGAGAAGCTGGGAGTAAGGCCTGAGAAAACTATTGCTGTAGAGGACTCTTACAATGGCATAAAGGCGGCTTACAATGCAAAGATGATACCAATAATGGTGCCAGATCTTATTGCACCGACAGATGAGATATTGTCAATGGTGTACAAGATAATTGACAGTTTGGACGCTGTGCTTGAATATTTTAAAGCATAAACAAAAGCACAGTAGTGATATAGAAGTTTTTTCTTCCTTAGTGTAGTCGCATAACACCGTCGGTTATGCGACCTTTTTTTTCATATTTACCTGTTTCAACGGATATAGTCGATACCGCCACATCAAAGCGGAAGTGTATCTCAATATCTTGCACACGCTTTCCGCTGGACTTGTCGGGTTCGTGGACGATGATCTTATCAATCAGTTCAGCGATACGCTTTTCAGCCTGTTTCAGCGTTTTCTTTGCTTTTATAAGTTACGAGGATTTACGCTGAACGGAATTGCTCATAGCGTTCTGGATAAAATCTTCCTCATTCTCACGCACCGTGGCAAGGAGCTTGTTCAGCTCACCGAGGACGAACTCATTCAGGACACAGGTGCGGATATAATGGACGGTGCATTTATACTGTTCCTTTGTGTAGGTGGAGCATCTCATGTGTTCCTGTTCCCATTGATGACACACTCCTTTGTTTTTATTATGCTTTGATTGTTTTGTATGTGTCAAGTTTTATTATACAGGATTACATATTGTTTTGCATAAATATGTAACATCGACCATCATAGTACGCAGCTTAACAATAGGGGTATCAATAAATGAAGTCACACTCAATATTTTTGTACCATCTCCAAGAATCAGAATAAATCTGTCGAGCTGGTTTGCTTCGTCCTTGACTTTGTTGCTGTCTACATTCGGAAAACCAGTATGAAGGAAGGTATTTCTGAGATTATATACGATTTCACCACACATATACGGATTACCTCAATCGTCTGACATATACTTTCCGAGATACTTATTATGCCACTCAATATAGCGCTTTGCAGTAGATGTTTCGTTTGGATATTCTGCTGTACCGCATATATCAGGCAATGCAAGCGACATAGCTAATGCAGAAAAATAGCTTTTATTCTTTAGGGCATTCGCTATATCGTTGACATATAGTTCTACCATAAATCACTCCTATTCACATATTTGTGGCTTTTTCAGAGAGCTTCCAGACAATTAGTATTTCGTTAGGGTTCTGTCAGTTATGATATGCGCCACAACTATGATTTGAATTTATATGGAACGGGAAATAGCTGTTTCAATAGACTTTGGTTCAAAAGTATACTCTCAGAATTTTACTTTGATGGTTTAATAAGATGGCTCACCAAAACATAACGAGTAATGTAACTATTAATCCTATAATACCTATTCCACCGCCAATGGCTATTGGTAATGGAATATAAACTGGAAATAAGTTTTTATAGGCATTTTTAGTAGCAAGTTGATAATTGATGATTTGATTATTATTGACATCAAATTTTTCATAAAGAAACATTTTTTTACATTAAATTTTTCCTCTAAGTTATTTTGATGATCGCTGTATTCATCAGTAGTAATAAATGCTAATAATGTGTTTGGTGAAAAAGCTTTCGTTTCCTTATTAACAGCATTAACATGTGCATTTGAAACTATAAAATCAATCTGATGACTGTCAATACTATATTCGAGATTAGTACCGTTATACGAGGTTTCTTTAATCCTCATAACACTATTCATAAGCTGTTTGGTAGCATCATATTGATTGTTACAGAAGTAGTCATACAGAGATAGTATTCTGTTCTGATCGCTGTTATCGTAGAATACCGCATTAACATACTTGTCATCATTTCCTTCAATCAAACGATATATTCCAAAAAAATAATGTCCATTTTCATCAGTGGCTAAAACTAAACAGCGACCTAACTCGTGTGATAAGGTGTATTCTACTGTTTTAGAAATCAGATTATCCGAACTACTGCTCTTCTCAGATAAAAAGCTTAACTGTTTATTTTCAATATCGTATCTACTCATGGTAAAACCATGACTCGATCGAAATGAACACTTGAAATATACTATCATAAAACCTCTCCCTACTATAAATAAAACCATAAGTATTCGTAATCAATTCGTATGTCAATTTTGGAATCTACACTAAAATAATCATATGCAATGAGTAGGGGAACTTTTCCTGATAATCTGTCAAAATTTGAGATAATAGAAATACACTTATCAATATTTTTCTTTCGTATACTAAGTGGCTCTTGTTTTTTTTGAGCATTGGCACAAGAAAGATATATCTCAGAAGAAGTAACCTTACGAGCCATCATCTCCAAAAAGATGGTTCTACTATTATGAGGATTTGGGCTAACAACACTTACTTCTGGAATGCTTGCAAAAATAGCATTAAATGATTCCGTATCTATTTCATATCTTTCTGCATCACTTGATTTCCTTATTGTAAGTTCAAGTCGATTAAATAAATCACGATATCCATCTTTTTTGTATTCTTTCAATAAAAAAACTGTTAAACGCTTTATTTCTTCAGCATCTCCTAACCAGCCGATAGTCATATAATAATCGCTGTCAAGACTATTTTCGTTAGAAATAGGAACACCACGCTTTTTCTGGATCTTCTTTTCTAATTCCCTAGATTTTTCAAGTTGTCCGACCATGAGTAAGTATTTTTCTTTGCTTGAAGATTGCCAAAGTGCAAGCTGCCAACCATTATAATTTTCGCACCATTTAATGAATTCAGCGTTAATCGAGTTACTCTCAGACAGCTCAGAGAAGAGTAACGATTGCTTCTTTTCTTTTTTGTCTGAGGTAAAGTAACTATACTGATAACCATAGCGAGAACTTCTACAAGAGCAGTGTGTAAATACAAGCATTACTATCAGCCTTTCTTACGGATCTCAGCTTTCATTTCTATTGATTCAGGATCTTGAAGCATAACAAAGCCTGGATAGTCTGCTGTACTAACGTTCTCTGCAACCTTATTCAATTCATTGATATAGTCCATATCCTTTGGAATATTAAACTTGTCTTGAAACCATTCAATAATTGTAGCACCGACTTTTTTCTTACCCTTGTTTGCATCATATGCTTTTGCATAATAATTATCAAAGATTTTCTTTTGAACAAAGAGCATTGAATAGATAAGAGGGCGATCGCAGAACTCAGGTGCAAATTTATCAGGTTCACAATATCTATATTGAATATGCTCAGTAAGAAGCTCTTTACCGTTATCTATCGTAAACTCGTCAAACTCAATGCCGCCAAGAGTAATAACAGGGAGAATCCCTACTGTGAAATACTTCTTATTATTTGGACTTGTAAGGAAATTTAGCAACTGTGAATACTCCTCTTTGATTCGATCAACAATTGCTGTCATCCTCTTTTGATAGAAAATGGAACCAGAATCATTGTTCTGGTGATAATATTTTTCACACTTCATTGGTACAAATAACACCATTTTTTTGCTGTTTACCATAGCATCTGGATTCATGTTGTTAATAATAAACTCCGTAACGGGCTGAACAGCATTCAAACGGTTGTATCTACCATTTTCTTCCATTAAAAGAACTGTGTCAATTGCGATTATTACAACTTCGCTCCTTTCAATTTCTTCTCCTACCTCGTCCTCTTTGGTTCTATTGTTTATCCACTCTCCAGAACAATCAACAAATCTTATAACTCTCGGCTTTTCTTTCTTTCTTGCTATTGAAAGCATGAAATCAATTTTATCAAATCCTTGAGTTTGACTAAAATCAGATACACCTGGAACTGCATCATTTATCATATGTGATGATCTAAAAAGTGCCTTCATATGCTCTAAGGAATCATCAACAGCTTTTCCACCCTTTTTAGACATTGCAAGGTTCGTTCCAGCTGCAACATTTGAAAAAGAATTATACATAGAAGCGAGCATACTTGTCTTGCCAACTCGCCTTGCACCCAACATCATTACCTGTATTTCAGGCGCAATGATCTTGTCAACCGCAGGAGCATCTTTTTTTCCGAATAAACCCATAATAAAACCTTCCTCTTAAATATTGCTTGTGAAATCTTGTTTGGTTATCTTTGAAAGAGAATCAGAAAGCTCAGACCAATCTCTGTACAATTCACTAAGTTTCATATCATCTTGGAACTCACTGCTCCATATCTCTATCAAATGCTCACTATAAAACTTCTCCCATGTTTTTTCCGCATCTTTCATGTTTGCCTGATACGAGAAGTTCAATCTATCATAGAACTCACTAATGATAGCATAGAATACGCGATTAGGTTCACGGAACAACTCGTCCTGAAACTTTTGAAGTAATTCTTCCTTAACATCTTTCAACTTTCTGCTGAGACTTAATCGAATCTTTTTGGCTTCATCCTCATCAGACAAGCGTTGATCGTCATAACAAGTAGGATTGAGCTTATCTATGCGATCTCTAATACGATGCATTAAAAAGCCGCGAACGGTAAGAGAAAACTCAGAAAGCATTACAAAAGCGACCTTGAACTGATCGTATCGTGATTTCGCTAAATATCTCTCTGCAAAAGCAGTTAACCATTCATCAGTAGTATCGAAATCAGAAACTGGCAACAAATGACCGAGTTTACCACCATTATCCTCTGTAAATATATCGACGATTCTTCTCTTAAAGGCAGCAACCTGAGCATCAAATATTTCTTCATCAATATTAATAAATTCTCTTGTGAACTCAGTACGGAGCTTGTCCAAACGCATCGTGTAGACATCAATACCACGATTTTTGCCGCCTTTTTTTAGTTGAGTTAGCAGTTCAGCTTCGGATGGAAGAAGATTAACTGAGTTTTTTAGTATTTCAACAACTTTGTTTTTGAAAGCAACACTTTCTTCATCCTTTTTATCAGACAGTTCGTCCTTATACTCTTTCAGCAATTTCATCAAACCGCTATCATAAAGCTCGTTCCATCTATTATCCAAGAAATCCGTAGTATCAACAACATCAGTTGTACCTTGAATAAGTAAATTCTTAATGATACCCTGAATAGCCTTAAATTCAGAATACACCTTGTCTGCAAGTCCCTGCATTTCAACCATGATGCCATCGTCTACAGCATCAATATTATTGATGAGGGTTCTAAGAACTGTTGGCAAAAACTGCTCATTCACTTCACGCTTGTCAGCAGCGTTTACGATGCAGCTCTGAGCAATACTCCAATCATTGTAGTGCTACAATAGATATTGGACAAAATTAAGAAAAAAGAAAAGAGAGAT
>OGMO01000117.1_pt1 | contig 82495 bp, 75 predicted proteins | sample 1573241 | NCBI WGS metagenome assembly OGMO01 (sample SAMEA2581896, study PRJEB24529) | metagenome | biome: Human gut stool | place: China | collected 2011 | reverse complement strand
ATGTGTTAAGCACGCCGCCAGCGTTCATCCTGAGCCAGGATCAAACTCTCATGTTAAAAGTTTTAATCCAGCCAGAATATCTGGCTTTTCTAAATCAGAAACAAGTTCCTACCGGAATCTTGATTCAGGTTTTACTGTTTTTAAGGTTTGCTTTATTAAAAGCTGTTCGTTCATCTTTCGATGACTTGAAATTCAAAATCTTTCAAGGTTATTCACTGTTCAGTTATCAATGTTCTTTGTTGTTTTCAGCAACTCTGATATATTATCACATTCAGAAGTGTTTGTCAACAACTTTTTTATTTTTTCTTTTTCAACTCTTCCGAGCTGATATGTTGTCGTTTTTGACAGCTTTGATATTTTATCAAATCGCCTGTCGTTTGTCAACAACTTTTTCAAAAAAAAATCGAACAACATATATTGCAAATAAGAGCGGAGAAAGAGGGATTTGAACCCTCGCGCCGGTTACCCGACCTATACCCTTAGCAGGGGCACCTCTTCGGCCACTTGAGTACTTCTCCAAAGTCTTTATTTATCAATATGATATTGTTCGTGCGCCGTAACGCATGAATAACTATACTAAATCTTTCCTGATTTGTCAACTATTATTTTCACATTTCTGTTTTTTATTCCCGGAATACGGATTTATAATTATTTATATCACAGAAAAGGCATTTTAAATGCCAGTATACTTTTACCATATCTCTCCCGGATATTTCATATTCCATTCTTTCCTTAAACCTGTCATAATATCCATGACATCTTTTGTATCAGATGTTCTGAGTTTCTGAACATTTCCTGTATTTATTGCCTGTTCCATATCTTCCATTTCATATTGTAAGGCCTTTTTTGTATCTCCTGCTGTCACAATATGACGCACCCCGGACTCAGCTTCCACAATCACCGCCTGATCTGCCCGCGGATATTCCATGATTTCAATATATCCTTTTTCACAACTGATGACTGCACGTTTTGGCTGTTTTGAATGTAAGGATAAAGCAAGCGTTGCCATTTGTGATTCTTTGTTCATCAGTAAAATGCCTGCCTGTTCATCCGCGCCGGTAGGTGCAAATTTTACCTGGCTCAAAACCTGATCCGGTTTGCTCTCCATAAAACTGCGTGCAATACTGAGTGCATAGACACCGATATCTAACAATGCCCCACCTGCAAGATTCATATTAAAGAAACGGTTATCCATATTATATTCTTTATAACTTCCAAAATTAAGCTGGATCATCTGGACTTTTCCAAGTGCAGGTATCCCTTCTTTCAACCAGTCTGCAATCTCTGCATGCTCTTCTTTCAGATATGAAGAAAATTCTCCCGTTTTCCCCGCATCGATAAATTCCCATAATTTTTTATAAAGCGGCATATGCCAGATTGTCATCGCTTCTGCAAAAATAACATTATTTTCCTTTGCAAGCTGCAATGCTTCATCCAGTTCAAGACTGTTTAAAGTAATTGATTTTTCACATAACACATGCTTTTTATTTTTCAGTGCTTCCCTGACAAATTCGATATGGGTGTTATGCGGTGTAGTGATATAGATCACATCCACCTGTGGATCAGTAAACATCTCATGAAAATCATCATATACTTTTTTTACCTGATATTTTTCCGCAAATTTAACTGCCTTTTCATGAGTACGGTTTCCCACTGCATAGAGTTTTTTCCCCATGGTATTTAAAGCCTGCGCCATCTCATTTGCGATCACACCAGTTCCAAGAACTGCCCAGTTTAAATTTCTTTCCATAAAATTCTCCATTCCTGTGCTGCTTTCCAGTGAAAATCTCTTTTTCATCTGCATGTCGGTGCATAAACACAAATCCTCACATGTAAAAATTTTATTCTTAAATGGATGCAAATTCCCTGATCGCTGTTTCATAAAGATTATTCCCCTGGCTGTCAATGACAACGATAACCGGGAAATCTTTTATCTCAATCTTGCGGATTGCCTCTGCTCCAAGATCCTCATAACATACAATCTCTGATTTTGTGATGCATTTTGATAAAAGTGCTCCTGCACCACCGATCGCCGCAAAGTAAACTGCATGGTTACGTACAATCGCATCAATAACTTCCTTTGTGCGTTTCCCCTTACCGATCATAGCCTTTTCTCCAAGGTCAAGTAATGTCGGTGCATATTTATCCATACGTGAAGCTGTTGTTGGTCCTGCCGAACCGATTGGTCTCCCTTCTCGTGCCGGAGACGGTCCCATATAATATATTGTGCTGTCCTTAATATCGATCGGCAGTTCTTCTCCACGCTGCAGTGCCTCAATCATTCTTTTATGTGCAGCATCCCTTGCTACATAAATCGTTCCTGTAATATAAACATAATCACCAGATTTTAAATCTTTTGTGACTTCTTCCGTAATCGGTGTTGTAATGTGTTTATCCATGATAACCTCCATTCTTACGCTGCTTTTAAGCGCATCACAAGTTTGTGCGAAGCACAAATCCTGCGTGTGAAAAATGTATTTTACATTTGAAAAGTCTTAATCTCAGACTGTCCTTACTACATGACGGTTTACATGACAACAGATATTAACAGCTACCGGAAGTCCTGCGATATGTGTCGGATAAGTATTGATATTGACTGCAAGTGCTGTTGTCGTACCGCCAAGTCCGCCCGGTCCAATGCCAAGTTTATTGATCTTTCCAAGCAGTTCTTCTTCCATATCTTTCACGTAAGGGATATCGGAATGTTCGCCAACCGGGCGTGTCAGCGCTTTTTTTGCAAGAATTGCACATTTTTCAAACGTACCACCGATCCCGACTCCCACGACCATAGGCGGGCATGCATTCGGTCCTGCATCTTTTATGGCTGTTAATATGGCATCTTTCACTCCTTCGATACCATCTGCCGGCTTTAACATGAACACGCGGCTCATGTTTTCACTTCCGAATCCTTTCGGTGCAATCGTAATCTTTACTTTATCTCCCGGTACAATGGAATAATGGATAACTGCCGGTGTATTATCTTTTGTATTTTCACGGATCAATGGATCTTTTACAACAGATTTCCGTAAAAATCCTTCTGTGTATCCCTGACGCACGCCTTCGTTAATGGCATCCTCGATCGCATCTCCCTCAAAATGAACATCCTGTCCAACTTCTAAAAAGATGACTGCCATTCCGGTATCCTGACAGATCGGTATCATCTCTTCATCTGCGATCTTTAAGTTATCCTGAAGCTGGTTTAAGATTTTTTTACCAAGTTCGGATTTTTCTGTCTCAACTGCCTGCTTCATTGCAATGTCCATGTCTTTGGAAAGATAATGATTTGCTTCAATACACATCTCTTTGATATTTTCTGTAATTATCTGGGTATCGACTGTTCTGATCATGTTTTCTCCGTTTCTGCACTGCTGCCCGCTGTGCGTTTATTTTATTTTTGTTCCGGCTTGTCTAAATGAAAATGTTTTTTAAATTCCGTCAGAGTCTTATCGTTCTCTCTTGACTTCATATCAGGGAATGCCTTCATAAGACGCTTAAAACCAAAGTTCTTCTCCTCAAAAAGATGTTCATATTTTTCGGAAAGTTCGGAAAGTTCCGCCTTTTGTCTTTCGCGGTTTTTCTTCCACTCTTCGGATTTTTCAGTCCAGGCATTTTTCTTAGCTTCAAAACTGCTCTTAGCTTCCATAATATTTTCTTCCAGCACAAGTCTGGCATTTGCGGCAGTATCTGTAATTTTTTCCTTGGCTGTTCCGGCAGTATCTGTAAATTTATCTTTCGCTGCGCTGGTTGTTCCTGTAATCTTATCTTTTGCTGCACCAGTCGTTCCTGCAATCTTATCCTTTGCTGTTCCAGTTGTCTCAACAATTTTATCTTTCGCTGCACCAGTCGTTTCTGTGATCTTTTCTTTGGCACTGCCCGGAATCTCCATCAGGTTATCCTTTGTTTCCGCTATTTTATCCAGCAGCTCCGCATGTGTCTTCTGGAATTCTTCTGATTTTTCTACGATGTCCGTCACGTTCTCATAAATGTTTTCTCCGATCTCATCAGACAGTTTATGTATACGTTCCGCCATTTCATCCATAACTTTGAGTCGTTTATTAAATTTCAGGATTGTTGCAACGGTAATGCCGCAGTCCACAAAAAAGACAGTCATGATAATACACAGCAATATTACGCCTGGAATATGCGGCATCAGTGTAATTCCTTTATAAATGATCGGATGCAGAACATCCATGATAAATGTACATGCAAGTCCCCAGTAGATGGAAAATTTGAGGCAGACATAGCCATGAATATTAAACGGCTTGTCAGAATAATCCCACCACTGGTTATGAAATACTTTTTCAAGCAGATATCCTGTAATATATTCCAGAATGGATGTCAGTAAAAATGAACCGATAAACAATATCAACAGATTTTCTTTCAATGGGGTTAACACCGCAACGACGATCACAACGCCACAGCCATAAATCGGACAGTAAGGCCCATTTAAAAATCCACGGTTTACAAAAATTCCACGGTCTAAGGCTGCATAAGATACTTCTGTACACCAGCCGATAAAGGCATAAATGATAAAAATCCATACGAGTTCATAAAAATTATGCGGCATATTTTCCCTCCATGTAAACAGATCTATTTTTCAAAAAATGAATTTTGTTCTGCAAAAATAAATTGACATAACTAAAAAAAGCAATAAATTATAAATAATTATAACTTATTGCTTTTTATGATTCAACTGTTACCGTTTCACCAACGCCACATTCTCATATCTGCTGTTACCGGATTTCTTTAACGGATCGCTGATATCTCCCCATGATGTTCATAGTTTGTAATCTCAGTCGTATGGTTATTTTCATCTACAAACACAACAACCGGTTTCTGCTGTTTTGCCTCTTCCGGCGTCACATCTGCATATGCCATGATGATCACTTTATCATTCGTCTGTACCATACGGGCTGCTGCACCGTTTAAACAGATGACTCCGCTGCCGCGCTCTCCTGCGATCGTATAAGTTTCAAAGCGTGCGCCGTTGTTTACATCCACGATCTGTACTTTTTCATATTCGAAGATTCCGGCATCCTCTAAAAGCTGGATGTCTACGGTAATGCTTCCCACATAGTCAAGCTCCGCCTGTGTTACGGTCGCGCGGTGGATTTTTCCTTTTAACATTGAAATTGTCATATTTTCCTCTTTTCTAGTCCTCGATCATAAAGTTGTCGATCAGTCTTGTTTTTCCGATATAGACTGCCATTGCTGCAAGTATGCCGTGTTCGATTGTATCGATCTGCTGCATTGTGGATAAATCTACAATTTTGACATAATCGATCTTTGCCAACGGTTCTTTTTCAATTTCCGCGGTCATTGCAGCAATCACTTTCTTACAGTCACGCTCGCCTTCTTTTACCATTTTTTCACCAAGGAAAACAGAACGGCTCAGAACAAGTGCAGCTTTTCTCTCTTCCGGAGAAAGGTATGTATTTCTGGAGCTCTTTGCAAGACCATCCTCTTCACGGATGATCGGGCAGCCGTGGATGGATAATGGCATGTTTAAATCTTTGACCATACGTTTGATGATTGCTAACTGCTGCGCATCTTTCTGTCCGAAATATGCATTGTCCGGAGTCACAATGTTAAACAGCTTGGATACAACCGTACATACTCCACGAAAGTGAACCGGTCTGCTTAATCCACAAAGTTCTTTTGTGAGCACATCCATATCCACAAAGGTATAGAAGTTATCCCCATACATCTCATCCGGTGTCGGATGGAAGATCAGATCAACTCCATGCTCCTCACAGAGTTTTGCATCATGCTCTAAATCTCTCGGATAACTTTCTAAATCTTCATTTGGTCCAAACTGGATCGGATTTACAAAAATACTGACAACTACTTTATCGTTATTTTTGCGTGCCGCATCAATAAGGCTCGCATGTCCCTCATGTAAATAGCCCATGGTCGGAACAAAACCGATCGTATTTCCTTCTTTTTTCCACTCTTTTACCTGTTCTCTTACTTCATTTATGGTTGATACGATTTTCATTTTTTTGTCCCCCTAATATAATTTTTCGATCACGGAATCGTCTATTTTAAAACAGTGCTCTGCTGACGGAAATGTTCCCTCTTTTGTCTCTTTGATGTATGCTGCCATTCCCTCGCGCATTGCATCACCGACATTTGCGAATACTTTTACGAATTTTGGACGGAAATCACCGTACATGGCAAGCAGATCCTGATAAACAAGCACCTGACCGTCACAATCTGCGCCTGCCCCGATACCGATGGTCGGAATCTTAAGTGTCTCCGTGATTTTCTTCGCAAGTTTTGCCGGTACACATTCCAAAACAACCATGCATGCACCTGCTTCTTCCACTGCTTTTGCATCCTCGATCAGTTTCTGTGCTGCTTCGATATCTTTGCCCTGTACTTTAAATCCGCCAAATGCATTGACTGACTGTGGTGTCAGTCCAAGATGTGCAACGACCGGGATCGATGCCTGTACGATTGCTTTGATATGCGGGGCAAATTCTACTCCACCCTCTAATTTGACTGCGTTTGCCCTGCCCTCTTTCATCAGGCGTCCCGCATTGACCACCGCATCATAGACGGAAGTCTGGTAGGACATAAACGGCATATCTGCAACAACAAATGCATTTTTTGCTCCTCTGGTCACTGCTGCCGTGTGATGGATCATATCTTCCATGGTCACGGATAATGTATCATCATAACCAAGCATGACCATACCCAGTGAATCTCCGACTAAGATCGTGTTCACGCCGGATTCATCCATGATCTTTGCGGTCGTGTAATCGTAAGCCGTTACCATTGTGATCTTGTCGTGTTCGTCTTTTTGCTTCTGCAAAGTCAGTACTGTGTTTTTCATTTTTCATTCTCCATTCCTGCATGTGAAAATCTTTATTTTTCACACGATTTTTTAATTTTTGTCGGCATGAAAACTTCTTTCATTGCCGCATAATCTCTATCCGGATTTTTCTGCTCCGCAATCTCTAAAAGCTGCTTTGCATTTTCCAGATAGGCTTTTTTCATGTCAGCATTCAATGCATCCAGATGTTTCTGTACGGTATTTTTGTCACCGCGCTCCACAGGTCCGGTCAGGGAAGCAATACATCCCTGTGCATGGATATTTTCCAGATTGCCTTTTGCAAGCCGGTACAATTCCTCATTTGCCTGTTGTTCCGTAAAACCGCACTCTAAGAACAGTTTTTGCGCCATAAAAAATACCGCCGTCATATGGTTTGATGCCAAAGACGCCGCTGCATGATATTTGATTTTGTTTTCCGCAGAAATAAAACAGGTACGGTTTCCCATCTGCGTAAACATGTCTTGGATATTGGAGATATTTCGTGCATCCCCCTCAATGGTGAACAGTACATCACCAAGCGCCTGCCAGGATGTTTCCCTGTCACTGATGGCACAGAGTGGATGAATAGAATAGGCCATACTACCAGTACGATCTATATCAGAAAAGATGTTCGAACTGTGAATCCCGCTGCAGTGTGCAATGATTTTACCATGGGTATACGGTCTTGCCGACTCCCAGACTTCCCTGATTCTGTCATCAGGTACGGTAAAAAAGATCATGTCGCTGCTGCTAATGATTTCTTTGATACTTTGATATTTCTTTGTGTGTGTAAAATTTGCTGCCCATGCGGCAGACTCTGGGCTTAGACTATAATAACCTCCTACTTTCCTGCCCTTACTGATAAAATATTTTCCGAGTGACACGCCGACTTTCCCGGCGCCAATAAAACTGATCTGCATGCGATCCTCCCCTTTTTTTGGGAACAAAATACAGACTCTTTTACGAGCATGAATTTTCTCCTCCGGTGGAGCAGCATGCGACTGTCTCATTCCGTCAACTGACGGATACAAGCGGTTTTCCTTGTTTTATTCTCTTTTTCTGATAAAAAATATGTTCTGGTATGATTTCCTTGTATACGGAATATCATCCAGAACATACTATAACACTTCACAGCCTGCGGTTCAATTGTGAATTTTTTATCAGGCAAACACAAATTTAGATATCTTACATTTTCCTTCCACCCGGATCTGAACCGTTTCCGGTACTCCTGTCTTTATAAAATCTTCCGGCAGGTCTATTTCTAACATCCGGTAGCAGTCTACCGGTTCTGCAGTAATTTGCACTCCGTTCTCACCCGTCACAGTGATATGAGCTGTTTCGAGTACCTTTAACGTGATATTTAACTTGCGCGGTTTTTTATAAAAGACAAAATCATGATAAATCAACATTCCCTCTACCGGACATTCCCCGATCATATCCGGATCATCCCCGGCAGAACCCGGAATCACACAGGAGGAACCGTTGATTCCCCGATGCAGGAACATGTGGTCATACGCATCATAACAATCAGCAGCAGTCGTCTGGAATGGATTTCTTTTTCCGGCATGTAATCCGTCAATCATAATGCTCTGCTCTAAACGGATGTCCTGTGAAGATGCGCCAACCATAAACTGATAGTTTCCGTCCTCTAAGATCATACGCTCTGAGATCACATCATAATACTCTAACTCCCACAACTGTACTGTAAAGTTAACTTTTCTGACTTCTTTCGGTTTTATATTATGGACACGCACAAATCCAGCCAGCTGTTTGATCGGTCGTTTTACACGGGAATCCTTTTTATGCACATAAAGCTGTACGACTTCATCCCCGGTTTTTTCTCCGGTATTCCTGATAAAGCAGCTTACTTTGACGCAGCCCCGTTCTTTTTTGATCTGCATTTTTTCGTAGGAAAACGTCGTATAGGACAAACCATATCCAAACGGATAGAGCACCTCTCTGTCAAAATACTGGTAAGTGCGTTTTCCCTGGATGATATCATAGTCATTCATATCCGGCAGGTCTTCATCTGAATGATACCATGTCATATTTACTCTTCCTGCTGCCGATGCTTTTCCAGTCATTACATCTGCAATTCCGTGTCCAAGTTCCTGACTGCCCGATGCTGACAACAGGATTGCCGGAACCTGTTTCTGCAGTTCGCCAATTGCATACGGATAATTACTAATCAAGACCACGATGGTGTTATGATTTGCCGCTGCAACCTCTTTTACCAGTTCTTCCTGCTCCGGTGGAAGTGCGAGTGTGGTGCGGTCTACCTCTTCTTTGCTGTTGATAACCGGATCACAGCCAATGACTGCAACCACATAATCAGCTTTCTCTGCTGTTTTTTCAGCAGCTTTCTTTCCATCTTTTACGATTTCTATCTCAAATTGCGTTGACGGATTATCCACGCAAATGGAAAAATAACCTGCTTTATCCACAAAGACCTGCTTTTTATTCCAGCTTTCCAGTGTAAAACCGTTTTTTTCTTTCTTAAAATTCCACGATTCACGGACAAACCATCCAAAGGCTTCTTTTTTATCTGCCTTAATGATATCTGTATTCTCCTCTAAAGTGACAAACATGCCATTGCTTTTTGCCACCAGTGTCATGCTACCGCATCCCCAGTCATTGAAAATAAAGGTTTCTGCCTGTTCTTTTTTTACCAGTTTTAATCGGCTGTTTTGATCCAGTCCCACATAACATTTTTCACCATTTTGATCTATCAGATAAATTTGAATCTCAGAAAGTCCTGTTTCATGACTGATTTCTGCATTAGGAAATACTTCCCGGATTCCATCCAAAACCGTCACCGCATACGGTGGAATACCACAGTACCAGTCCTTGTACCAAACATCTGCGAGTGGACCAACCACTGCTATCTTTTTTTCTGTTTTTTCGTCCAGCGGAAGTATACCATTTTCATTTTTCAGAAGAACAACCGCTTCATCTGCCATTTTGCGTGCAAGTTCTTTGTGTTCCCCGTTGTTGATATATTCTTCGCCCATGTTCTGATATGGGCAATCGCCCTCTTTATCAAACATTCCAAGCCTTATCCTTGTCCGGAAAGAATTGCGCACCGATTCATCAATATCTTTTTCGGTGATCCAGCCATTATCCAATGCCTCTCTTGCAGCGGCATAAACAAGTTCGCCATCATCCGTGAAACAGTCAATGCCCGCCTTTAATCCATTTGCCAGTGTTTCTCCATGTGTCCGGTAAAAATGATGGTCGCTCACTGTCTGGGAAAAATCACCCCCGTCACAGACCACATGTCCCGGCAGCCCATAAGTGCCCTTTAAAATATGGCGCACCTCATCATTGACGATCGCAGGGATTCCATTGATCTCATTGTAGGATGTCATGACTGCCTCCGCACCGCCCTCCATGATCGCCTTTTTGAAAGGTTTTAAATAATATTCGTTTTTATTTCTCCGGTTCACAGAAGATGAAATCTTAATCCGGTCTTTTTCTACGTTGTTTGCGTAAAAATGTTTTAACGTCGCACCACAGCGGATATAAAACGGATCTTCTCCACGCATACCGCGGATATATGCGCCTGCCATCTCTCCGGTCAGATATGGATCTTCGCCATATGATTCTTCAGTTCTTCCCCATCTTGGATCACGCTCCATATCAATCGTCGGCGCCCAGCGGCAGAGTCCGCCTCCACCGTTTCTTGTATACAAAGCTCTGGCTTCCTCACCCACAGCACGCCCACATTCTCTGATCAGCTCCCTGTCAAAACTCGCGCTCATACCGATCGGCTGGGTAAAAGCTGTTGTCGGTTCCGGCTCTCCTTTATTAAATGCCTGGTCATGTCTCGCCTCAATCCCGTGTGCAGCCTCACCGCCCATATAAGTTGCCCGGATTCCAAGCCTCGGAATGTCAGGGCATCCAGTTGTCAGACAGTGTATTTTTTCTTCAAGCGTCATTGCCCCTGTCAGATAGTCAAGACGTTCTTCTATCGAAAGACTGTTATCCCACAGCGGTGTGTTCTGTTCAAATTTTATATTTTTCTCCATTTTCTGCCTTGCTGCTGTAAGAACCTGTGTTCCATACAGCAGTCCCCCTCCTGCAAGTTTCTCATTTTCTTCAATGTATCATTTCTTTTTTTAGAAAAATACCTGCAAATGGAGCGGTGTTTTGCAATAAAAAACAGATCTCTTACCGGTTTTGTAAACTTACTTTTTCATTCAGCTTTGTGACCTCTCTCTTTGCCCTGCTGTATAATGTGATCCAGATTCCAACATAGATTCCGATAAATATTGCAAAATATACAACGACCCCTGCAATGCTATGTTTCATCCAATACATCAGATATGCAACCGGAAATGTTGCAATCGAACCTGCCAGCAGATGAGTCACTGTCTGCCGCAGCAGGCTCCAGTCATCCATCTCCCATATCACGGACGCGCCTGCCCAGACTGCACCGTACAGCAAAGATGCAATCATCTGCGCCACGACCGCATTAATTTCATTTCCACACTGCTCCACCAATGCCGGGACGACCGGATAATAATTTCCGTCACCGTATATGAGTGAATAAAAAATTGTGATTACAGTACTGATTGCCAGACCGATCGGCGCACCTATAAGCGCTCTGCATAAAATTCTTTTTTTCATGATAACCTCCATTCCTGTGTGTGAAAAATATATTTTTCACACACACCACCATTTCTATAATCCCAATACCTGTTTGATTTTTCTGACGTAACGCCTTGAAACATACGTTGCTGTTTTGTCTGACATCAAAACACAGATCGTCCCGGAAAAACTTAAGTCAAATTTTTTTACTTCTTTCAGGTTAATGATCTCCGAATTGGAGATGCGGATAAACATTTTTTTGTTCAGTCTCTCCTCTAACTCATACAGCCTTGCCTTTAACCGGTAGCTGCCGTCTTTTGTCTTTGCATATACCCGGTCGTTTTCTGCATAGATCCGTATTATTTCCGTCTGTTCTAACAAAATGATTTCGCCATTCTCGTGAATCGCCGCAAAGACTTCCGGTTTTTCCTCCGACAGCAGCTTTACGATCTGCGATACTTCTTCGGTCATCCTGTCTGTATGGATGATGATCTTGGGTTCTTTGCAGGATTCATCGAGTTTTATTTCTATTTGCATTTTCTCACTTCCTCCTTTCTGATGTCATTATAGGCAATGGCTTAGACGTTTTCTACTGATTTGCGGTAAGTGGTCGGTTTGGGTCGGTGGATGGAAAAAAAACAGGGTGCTGCCACCCTGTTTTTTCGTGTCTTGTTTTGATAACTTATCAATGTTTTTCCCTGTCTCTTAACAATTCTTCCACTCTGTCCTCAAATTTTTTCGCTATTTTCTGCATATATTCTTTTTTCAGGTTTTCCACATTTCCGTCCCATCTGTGTTCCCTCACTTCATCCGAATGTTTCGATGTATATTCAAAATGCACGGATGTGACCAATGCCGGTTTGCCACCATTATCTATGAGCTTTGTCTCAATTTTTCCTACCGTACAGATTGTCTCATCGTCTGAAAGTTCTTTTGCATGCTGTATACAGTCTTCGATAAATCCGCTTGTCACTTCATTTGCATTCTGTAAAATATGATTGACCCGTTCTGCATATTCCTGGCTTTGTTTCATAGATAAAATAACTTTTCTATCTACATTGATGATATTATTTTTATTCTGGTCGCCATCTTTTGCCACTTCAGTCGCTTTACACTCTTCCTCAGATTCAACCAGATTCAGGTTCAGATTTTTATATGAATTTACCATCTGCTGAAATAAGTCTTTTACTCCATCATCCTGAATCTGTTCACTCTCAGACTGCAGTTTATCCTGCATCGGATTGTGAACAGATGAATTGGAAACAGTCGTATATGTCCAATGGCTGATTCCAGACTGCTGCCCTGCATCTTTATTTTCCGGCAAAAACTCCTGCTCACCTGCTAAAGTCACAGATTTTTTAGAATTGAAATAGTTCCCTCTTGTGACTTTACTTTGAATTGATCCTACATCCATATCAACATTCCTTTCTACTTTTGCCAATGTTGTCTATCAGATTCAACCAAAATAGTATACTTTCGATTCTCAATACTTAATCCAGAACACTTTGCTCCATTACATAAAAAATAATATCTATCATATATTACATCTACATAATGTTTGCTTCCTACCGGTACAACAATGTTACATACTGGACATGTTTTCCCCGGACCATAATTTAATGTATCTGTATATATTCTTCCCTCAAATCCATAACTTTTATTTGATACGCCACACCTTGGACACCTTGCATATCTTGCAGTCCATGCACTTGCAGTATTTGTCATCCCAAATACCATTACTAATACCATCATACAACAGACTAATTGTTTTGAAAATAATTTTTTTCTCATTTGTTTTCCCCCCTGTTTTGCAAACAATTTTTATAATTACATATTTATGATACATGATTTTATTTTTTCAGACCATACCATAACTGGAAAACATTATTTTCCAGTTATGGTATGGTCTTTTTGCTTATTTTTGTAATATATTAAATTGAAATAAGATTTACAGGAGTATCTAGTTTTATGAAAAATTTCTATTACTTTCTAAAAAAGGCTATAATTATATTGTCGTTTTTATGTTTACTATTTAATTTAAAAAATTACCCACAACAAAAAACTCTTTTTTATATATCTACATTAAGTGGCGATACCATTTGGGACTATAACGAGTTTTAATTTAAATCTTTTTCAAACATATGCTGATAAACTTCTTTTAACCTTCCTGCCATTTTATTATCTCTTCTGGCACAAGCTAAAAGATATGCCTGCTTTAAATATTTTTCCGCCATACATAATTCTCCACGATTTATCTGTCCACACTCATTCTGTTTTTTTAGAATACAAGCTCTGTCACTCAAAAGAATATGCAGTTCCTTCCCTTCATCGTTTTCTTTTGCCATATTCAAACATTTTTCATTGAGTGTAATTGCCTTATGATATTGTCGTTTTTCAATATACGCAACCGATAAATTTCGCAAAATAATAAGTTTCATATGTTCTGCATATTTTCCAAAAATATAGTCCTTTTGCAAGCATTGCAGCAGTCTCTCAAAAATATACACCGCCTCATCCACATCCCCGGCATGTGCATAAGCATTTGCAAGGCTCATCAGATTCATGATTTCCTGTTCGGTAAACGGGAAATCTTTTTTCAGACATTCCTCATAATCCGGAAGTGTCAGCCGGACTGCCTCCTGCAATTTTTCGATTGCTGCCTGATTGTCACTTCTTTTGCAGTAATAGTCCATCAATGCTTCTGACTTTAAAAGATACTGCCTGGTGATCACATTATCATCCGCTTTCTCTTTCATCCTGCCTAAATATAAATCTGCTTTTTCATAGTCATAATTCTGCATTGCCTGCTCAAAAAGTTTTCGTTCCTCTAACAGTTCTAAGTTCTTCCCAACACAGATGGCATAGCTCTTTTCCGGTACACGCTCCATTTTTGCCATGAGTCTTGCATACAGTTCTCTTTTTACGCGAGTCTTTCCGCTCTCGATACGATACAATGTCTGTACCGAACAAATCTCATCACTCAGTTCTTCCCTGGACATTCCAACAAACTCTCTTGTCATCCGTATTATATCTCCGGCTCTGTAGTTTGACATACTAATCCCTCACCATACTTTTCTGCATCCCGTGCCTTTTCATCCTGCCCCTCCAACTGATACAGACACGCAGCAATCTTACATTCTTCCATCGCTTTCTTTAACAGCATATTTTTATCCGCATTTTTTGGCGTGAGCTTTTCTCTCGTTTTTGCCCGCAGAAAATAGATGTCTGCAAGATGATAAAAACCCGCTCCCTCACTGATACATTGAATCGCTTTTTCTGTGTAAAACATAATTTTTCTGTAATCATTTTTTCTCTGTTGTATGGAGATCAGCTCTAAAAAAATATCCGTACTGACTTTTTCTTTTTTGCTCCCGGACTGATACCCACTGACATACGCTAAAATATTTAATAATTCCTGTTCTGCCATCTCTGTCTTCGGCGAATCATAGTTTATGAGCAGCAGTATCATCTCAATCTCAACCGGACTGTACAGACGCACCTTTTCCATTGATTTCCTAAACTCAGGAATTGTGAGACAGATTCCTTTTTCTAAAATCCCACACAAACTGCTTCCAGTATTCTTTTCTGCGATCATGGTACGTGCTTCCTGATAAAGACAATATTGTTCATGTACAGATTCATCCTGTGGCATGACTCCCCGGTATTCTCTAATCTTCTTTTTCGCAGTTTTTACCTGATTGTTTTCCACAGATTTTTCAATCTGCTCCCTCATTTTCCACAATTCGTAATCTTGTTCACTCAAAATTGTTTCAAACAGAGTGACTTCTTTTCCAATCCTTCCAAGCAGTGTCTGTCCAAGAAGTGAATCGACTTCCCTGTTCCCCTGTTCCAATCTCGACAAAGTGGTAACAGAACAGATTCCTCTGCAGATATCTTCCTGCCTCAGGTGATACTTCTCCCTGTAATATTTTAATACTACTTCCATTGTCTTTTGTTCCATAACCCACGCTCTTTGCAACTTCAGATTTTTACGCTTTTCATTGTTCCTTTAATATTCCAAATCTGCACCAGAACATCTCCCTCTCTTTTTCCCTGCCTTTGAACCACTCGTCTTTGATCTCATCCTTCTGATTCAGTCCGATATTTTTTACTGCTTCCACCGCAGCCTCACGCTGTGACATTTTCCGGTTTCCGGTAGTCATGCAGTTTGCACCATCTGGCGTATCATATGCCAAAAAAGTCTGGTTGAGATCCATCAGATCAAACAGGCGTACCGGCTGGTTTGTGCGGTTGTCCACCAGAAATCCCCAGTTTCCCCAGTGGCGGTCCGTGTTACCAATTAGGTAATCGAGCAGGTTCATCATGTAGTAGGAATATGCATCCAGCTTTAACACGAAATCCATAACGTGAATGTCATGATTTGCTGCATAGATTTCAAATGCCTCCATTGATACCATGCTGTAATCCACCGACGTAATGATCCTGCTTTTTGAAACTTTCTGTCCGTCAAACATACTTTCCTCATAGAGCACCTGTCTGCAGTCAAAACAGCGGCAGATCTTACTTGCGAGGATTTCATTTTCCACAGCCCTGCTGTTTCCATCTTTCAAAAGGGAAAACAAATTTTTTTCCCTGATCCACGCTTTTGGAAACACACCGTTGGTTGAAAGATCGTCCGCGATCAGGTAACTGTTCTCTACTGTCATCTGTTTTCCGCGCAGGGAAATATCTACAAGTGCATTATCCAGATGATTTTCAAAAAGATTGATCTGCGCAAATGTGATATTCTCCCCTTTTTCCCTGACCCAGAAAATATCAGTCAGTGACAGACAGTGATAGGACAGCGCTATTTTGGCACGGTCACGGTCGGTCTGCGCCTGCAGTGCTCCGATACTGTTTAAAATTTCCTTTGCATAGACACGGTCAAGTGTCAGAACACGGGTTGCACACCAGTAATAAAAATTTGTGAGGTTATCCATGCGGATATCGAGATCATCATTTTCTGCTGTATCCTCCAGATAAATTGAAAAGGGCAGAAACGCCCTGTCCAAAACTGTGCATACTCCGTTCGTCCCAATGTCTGCTACTATCTTTTCGCCATGCATTAGTTCATACACTGTTTTTTCCATTCAGCTTCTGCCCTTTCTTCACTATACGGTTATCTATTCTTCCTCATCCTCGGAACCATCAGCCTCTGCGCGCTCTAACAGTTCTTTCATCAGCTCGTCGTCTGTCTCTGTATTTTCTACCGATGCCTTTTTTGCATTTTCCGCAGCGATGGCTGCACTTTCCTTTTCTTCCTCCTCACTGAGCAGTTCGGATGTGTCTGCATTGTCGATCAGACTCTTATCCTCACGCACTTTTGCGATACTTGCCACCGTGACATTCTCGTCTAAGTTGATGAGTTTGACACCGGAAGTAATTCTTCCGAGCAACGTTGTATCACTGACTTTGATACGGATAATAATTCCTTCGGTGGTGATCAGCATCAGTTCATTGTCCTGGTTTACCGCTTTCACGCCGACAATATTTCCAGTCTTTTCGGTGATCTTGTAACATTTTACACCCTTACCGCCACGGTTCTGCGTGGTAAATTCGGAGATCAGTGTACATTTTCCAAGACCTTTTTCTGAAACGATCATGAGTGCATCCCCCTGGGACTGCATCTGCATACCGATAACTTCATCCCCATCCGTAAGATTCATACCGATGACTCCCATGGAAGTACGGCCTGTTTTTCTTACATCTGTCTCTTTAAACCGGATACACTGACCATATTTCGTCACTAAGAAAACATCCTGATTGTTATCTGTCTTTTTTACCTCGATCAGCTCATCATCTTCCCTTAAACTGATCGCAGCAAGTCCTGTCTTTCTGACATTTGCATAGTCGGTGATCGGTGTTTTCTTCACAATGCCTTTCTTTGTCGCCATGAACAGGAAATGTCCTTCCGTGTATTCACGAATCGGGATAACTGCCGTAATTTTCTCGCCCGGCTGGAGCTGGAGCAGGTTTACGATTGCAGTTCCCCTCGCGGTACGGCTTGCCTCCGGGATCTCGTAAGCCTTGATACGGTATACACGTCCGGTATTGGTAAAGAACATCATGTAGTGATGGGATGTTGTCATCAAAAGTTCTTCGATGTAATCGTCATCAATCGTCTCCATTCCCTTGATTCCCTTACCGCCACGGTTCTGTGCGCGGAAATTGTCAAGGCTCATGCGCTTGATGTAACCTAATTTTGTCATGGTAATGACAGTGTTTGTTACCGGAATCAGATCCTCCATCGAAATATCGTACTCGTCAAAGCCAATGGATGTTCTTCTGTCGTCGCCGTATTTATCCGCAATAAGCAGAATCTCCGTACGGATCACGCCGAGCAGTTTTTTCTTATCTGCCAAAATTGCACGCAGTTCTGCAATGCGGTCCATCAGCTCTGCATACTCTGCTTCGAGTTTCTCACGTTCCAAACCTGTCAGTGCACGCAGACGCATATCTACAATTGCCTGTGACTGTGCATCGCTTAAGGAGAAACGCTCCATCAAACGTGATTTTGCTTCCTGCGTATTCTGGCTGCTCCTTATGATGCTGATGACTTCATCGATATTGTCAAGTGCGATCAGCAATCCCTCTAAAATGTGGGCGCGCTCTTCCGCTTTGTTTAATTCGTATTTGGTTCTTCTGGTAACGACCTCTTCCTGATGGATCAGGTAATACTTTAACATGTCGTAGAGGTTTAGGACTTTTGGCTCGTTATTTACCAGTGCTAACATGATCACGCCAAACGTATCCTGAAGCTGTGTATGTTTGTAAAGTAAATTAAGTACTACATTCGGATTGACGTCACGGCGGAGTTCGATACAGATACGCATACCCTGACGGTCGGACTCATCACGCAGATCTGTAATTCCATCCACTTTTTTATCGCGGACTAACTCGGCGATCTTCTCGATCAGTCTCGCTTTGTTGACCATGTACGGAAGTTCGGTTACCACAATACGGTTTTTACCGTTTTGCATTGGTTCTATATCTGTAATTGCACGCACACGGACTTTTCCACGTCCGGTACGGTAAGCCTCATTGATTCCGGCTGTTCCAAGGATCATTCCTCCGGTAGGAAAATCCGGTCCCTTGACAATAGAGAGTAATTCTTCGATGTCGGTATCGCGGTCCTCCTCAACTTTGTTGTCAATGATCTTTACCACGGCATTGATAACTTCGCGCAGGTTGTGCGGCGGAATGTTGGTCGCCATACCAACGGCAATACCGGTAGTTCCGTTTACCAAAAGGTTCGGATAACGGGATGGCAGAACGGTAGGTTCTTTCTCCGTCTCATCAAAGTTTGGCACGAAATCAACGGTGTCTTTTCCGATATCAGCAAGCATTTCCATGGAAATTTTGCTGAGACGTGCCTCCGTATATCGCATGGCAGCCGCGCCATCGCCGTCCACGGAACCAAAGTTTCCATGACCGTCAACTAACGGATATCTGGTCGACCACTCCTGTGCCATATTTACAAGTGCACCATAAATAGAGCTGTCTCCGTGCGGATGGTATTTACCCATCGTATCACCGACGATACGCGCACATTTACGATGCGGCTTATCCGGACCATTGTTCAGCTCTATCATTGAGTAAAGCACACGGCGCTGTACAGGTTTTAAACCATCCCTGACATCAGGGAGCGCACGCTGTGCGATAACACTCATGGCATAATCGATATAGGATGTTTCCATCGTTTTTTTCAAATCGACGTCATGAATCTGATCAAAAATTTTATCATCCATCTGATTTCTTCTCCATTTCTAACTCGTCTCTGTCATCCGGATATCTGCAGCCGGATCACATATTTCAAAAATCCGGCTGTACCGATCTCTTAAATATCCAGATTCTGCACGTATTTTGCATTTTCCTCAATGAACTCACGTCTCGGCTCTACTTTATCGCCCATTAAGGTCGTAAATGTCACATCAATCTCGGAAGAATTTTCCTCATCGATCATGACACGTTTCAAAATACGTTTCTCCGGATCCATAGTTGTCTCCCAGAGCTGCTCAGCATCCATCTCTCCAAGTCCTTTGTATCGCTGGATCTTGTTGTTGCCGTCACGACCGATCTCAACCAGAATATTATTTAACTCGTTATCATCGTACGCATACCAGATATTTTTATTTTTCTCAATCTTATAAAGTGGCGGCGTTGCAAGATATACATGTCCCTGCTTGATAAGCTCCGGCATAAAACGATATAAAAATGTCAGCATCAGGGTCGCAATATGGGCACCGTCGACATCGGCATCTGTCATAATAATAATTTTATCATAACGCAGCTTGGAAATATCAAAATCCTCATGGATTCCGGTACCAAACGCAGTGATCATCGCTTTGATCTCGGCATTGCCATAAATCTTATCCAGTCTTGCTTTTTCTACATTTAAGATTTTACCACGCAATGGAAGGATTGCCTGGGTTGCACGGCTTCTTGCTGTCTTTGCAGAACCACCCGCAGAATCTCCCTCGACGATGAAAATCTCACAGTTTTTCGGATCTTTGTCTGAACAGTCCGCAAGTTTTCCCGGTAAAGAAGTACCCTCTAAGGCTGTTTTTCTTCTGGTCAGATCACGCGCTTTTCTTGCTGCTTCTCTCGCACGCTGTGCGAGCAGTGATTTTTCACAGATACTCTTTGCGACCGTCGGATTCTGCTCTAGGAAATAAGTGAGCTGTTCACTTACCACGGAATCGACTGCTCCACGCGCCTCACTGTTTCCGAGCTTCTGTTTTGTCTGTCCCTCAAACTGTGGCTCTTCAATCTTGATACTGATGATCGCAGTCAGTCCCTCACGGATATCATCACCGGTCAGTGCAGGTTCGGAATCTTTTAAAATCTTATTTGCTCTTGCATAGGAGTTAAATGTTTTTGTCAGCGCATTACGGAATCCGGCAAGGTGCGTACCACCTTCCGGTGTAATGATATTATTTACAAAACTATATGTCGCATCATTGTAGGAATCATTGTGCTGCATGGCAACTTCGACATACACACCATCCCTGGTTCCCTCACAGTAAATGACATCCGGGTACAATGCTTCTTTACTGCGATTTAAGTAAGTGACAAATTCCTTGATACCACCGGCATAGTGAAACTCATGACAATGATGGGATTCCTCTCTCGTATCCGTAAGTACGATGCGAAGTCCTTTTGTTAAAAACGCAGTCTCACGAAGACGCTGTTTTAAAGTGTCATAATCATAAACAGTCTCCTCAAAGATATCCGGATCTGGATGGAATGTAACCTTTGTGCCGTGTTTCTCCGGATCGCAGGTTCCGATCACTTTGACCGGTTCATCCGGTTTTCCGATATGATAACTCTGAAAATAAACCTGTCCCTCTTTATACACTTCGACACAAAGTTTGGTGGAGAGCGCATTTACGACTGATGCACCTACACCGTGCAAACCACCTGATACCTTATATCCGCCACCGCCGAACTTTCCGCCGGCATGAAGAACTGTATATACAACTTCAAGTGCTGATTTTCCAGCCTTATGGTTCATTCCAACCGGAATACCACGTCCATCATCTTCGACTGTAATAGAATTATCCGGATTAATGGTAACCTCTATGTTTTTACAATATCCGGCAAGTGCCTCATCCACGGCATTATCTACAATCTCATAGACCAAATGATGGAGTCCTCTCGCCGATGTACTGCCGATATACATACCTGGTCTCTTACGAACTGCTTCAAGTCCTTCCAGAATCTGGATCTGGTCAGCTCCGTATTCATTTGGATTTTCAATTTTCTCTGTTGCCATTCTGCTAACCTTGCCTTTCTATAACCTGACCTTTTTCAAATACCTGACCACTTATTACCTCAAAAACTTTATTGATCTCGAACCGGTTACGGATAAATTCATCCAGACCGGTACAGGTAATAATTGTCTGGGTGTCACATATACTGTTTAACAAATAATTCTGACGATTGCTGTCTAATTCTGATAAGACATCATCCAGTAAAAGTACCGGAGTATCATGGATTGATTTTCTTACCAGCTCTATCTCGGATAATTTTAAAGAGAGTGCAGATGTTCTCTGCTGTCCCTGTGAACCAAATTTGCGGATATCAACATCTGCAATGGAGAAAAGCAGATCATCACGGTGTGGTCCTACGGATGTCTGACACATTTTCAGATCACGCTGCCTTACCCGCTCTATCTCCTGCTCCATCATATCTGCCGAAACACTTGGTTCATAGGACAGAAAAAGTTCTTCCTTCCCACCTGATATCCGGTAGTGTATTTCATGAACAATTTCATTTAGTTCTTTTACAAACTGTTCCCTGCGCCTGATGATTTTTTTCCCGGTATCAATAAGCTGCATATCCCATACCGGAAGTGTATCCGATAATTCAGGACGATAAACCATATCTTTTAACAGTTTATTGCGTTGATTCAGAATTTTATTATAGTTCGACAGATCAGATAAATAGATCTTATCTAACTGACATAACTCAGCATCCAGAAAATGTCTGCGCTCTGATGGACCATTTTTTATGATATTCAGATCTTCTGGCGAAAAAAATACGATGTTCAATATTCCAAAAAGCTCACTCGCTTTTTTCATTGGTATTTTATTTACAGCGATTCCTTTGGAACGGTTGTGTTTTAAATGCATGTCAATCTGATATTGTTTGCCTTTTTTTAAAACCATAGTCCGAAGGTGTGCTTCGTTTGTTCCAAACCTGATCATCTCTTTATCTTTGCTTCCCTTGTGGGATTTGGTAGTTCCACTTAAGTAAGCAGCTTCTAAGATATTGGTTTTTCCCTGCGCATTATCACCAAATAAAATATTAGTCCCTTCATCAAACGAAATCTGGAGATTTTCATAATTGCGGAAATTGTTCAATTCAATGGATTGAATGATCATTTTGAGACTTTCACCGTTTCTCCGTTGTAGGAAATCACATCACCATTGTGGATTTTTTTTCCACGCTGATATTCTGTTTCGCCATTAACTTTTACTAAACCATCCTGGATGACAAATTTTGCGTCAACCCCGGATTCCACCAGACCGGCTTTTTTCAAAGCCTGTCCAAGTTTTATAAATTCATCTGATTCTCTGATCTGAATCTCTATCATGGAATTCCTTTCTATCGCCTTACGGCAATATCAATCAAAAAATGATTAGTTTGCAGCTGCATTGAAGTTAACCGGAAGAATCAGGTAAATAAATGTACCTTCATCATCTTTGATAAAACACGGAGCCTTTGGATTGACCATGTACAGTGTAACTTCCTCTTCGTCAATGACTCTTAATGCGTCAATGAAAAACTTCGGATTGAATCCGATCAGGATATCTTTTCCTTCTTTGGCTATATCAATATCTTCATTCATGGAACCAATAAATGAATTGATCTTCAGTTCCATGGAATCATCTGTGATATTCATGATGATCGGTTTTTTATCTCCTTCTTTGACAAGAAGAGTCGCACGGTCAATACAGTCTAACAGTTCGCGTTTGTTAATTTTAACTTTTGTTTCATAGTCGGAAGACAACATCTGTTCGATCTTAAAATATTCTCCTTCGATCAGACGTGAAACAACTGTCGTATTCTCAAACTCAAAAACAATGTGGTTGTCTGTCAGAAAAATAGATACTTCGTCTTCTGCACTTCCAGGAAGAATTTTGCTGACTTCCTGAAGTGTTTTTCCCGGAACGACAACTTTCTTGTGAGAATAATTATTTTTCAGTTCGATGTTACGGATTGAAATACGATGACCGTCGAGAGAAACAACTTTAAGGTCATTTTCTTCGATTTCAAACAATTCTCCTGTCATTAACTTGTTGTTATCGTTATCAGCAATTGAAAAAATTGTCTGACGAATGACTTCTTTTAAGGTGAACTGGGACATAATGATAGGTTCGTTACGTTCAATATATGGGATATAGGAAAAATCATCACCGGATTTACCGACAATGTTAAATTTTGCTTTTTCACAGGTGATCGTTGTTTTAAAAGATGCATCTGTTTCGATCGTGACATCACTGTCCGGAAGTTTACGGACAATCTCAGAAAAGATTTTTGCATCCAGTGCGATTACTCCGCGTTCTGCAATCTCACCTTCAATCTTAGTTTCAATTCCAAGTTCCATATCATTAGCGGTAAGTTTAATCTCATTTGCAGAAGCATCAATCAGAAGACATTCTAATATTGCCATGGTCGTTCTGGTAGGAACTGCTTTTGAAACAATATTAACGCCATGTAACAGATTAGATTTAGAACAAATTAATTTCATGTTGTAGATAACTCCTTCCTGGTGAAACGTAGTGGCTCGCCAAAACGTGTTCATAAAAAAATAAATAGAAATCCGCCGTAGTCGTCTTAGAGGCTGTTAATAAGTTGATAACCGCACAAAGCCTTAATTTTCAAGGGGTTAAAAAAAATATGAGGTGGTATAACCCTGTGAAAACCATGCGGAAATTATCTTGAAATGATGTGAATTGAGGATGAAGCTCATAAATGCCATAAACAGGTTTTAAACATGAAAATGAGACTTGTCCATACGGAATTCACTTTAATTTAACAAGATATCCACAATTTTTCGTGTATAACTTCGAAAAACCTTGATAACTTTAGTTAGGATTGATCTTTTTCTTGATAGTTTCTATTAAATTGCGTGTATTTTCGTTTGATTCATACTCGTCGGCAATTTTTTTGATACCATGAATAATGGTGGAATGATCTCTTCCCCCAAGTAACTGCCCGATCGAATCAAGTGGTATGTCAGTCATATTTTTACAGAGGTACATTGCAATCTGTCTTGGTCTTGCGATTTCGTTACTTCTGTTTTTGGAGATCATCTGATCCAGCGAGATATTGAAGTGTTCAGTGACAACTTCGATTACCAGTTGAGGTGTGATCTCTCTTGGCTTGTCCGGTGTAATAATATTCTGAAGTTCTTTCATGGCGATTTCCATCGTGATATCAGTCTTTTCAAGATTGGAATAAGCCAGAAGTTTGTTTAAGGCACCCTCAAGTTCACGGATGTTTGATTTGATGTTCGTTGCAATATAATTTAGAATCTCATCACTGAGTTTCATGTCGTCTGCTTCGACTTTTCTCCGGAGGATCGCCATACGTGTTTCATAATCCGGCGTTCCGATATCAGCAATAAGACCCCATTCGAAACGAGATCGAATCCGGTCTTCTAAAGTTTCCATGTCTTTTGGTGGTTTATCAGATGTTAAGATAATCTGTTTGCCGGCAGAGTGGAGTGCATTAAATGTATGGAAAAATTCTTCCTGCGTACTTTCTTTACCAATGATAAACTGAACGTCATCGACCATCAGTACATCGATCGTACGATATTTTTCACGTAATTTGTTCATTGCTGAGGCATTACCACTTCGAATTGATTCAATTACTTCGTTGGTAAATTCCTCGGATGTAACGTAAAGTACTTTTGCATTCGGGTTTCTTTCTAATATAAAATGACCGATGGAATGCATAAGGTGAGTTTTTCCAAGTCCAGGTCCTCCATAAATATAAAGTGGATTGTATGCTTCGCCCGGAGATTCGGCAACGGCAAGTGACGCCGACTGGGCAAAACGGTTATTGCTGCCGACGACAAAAGTGTCAAAGGTATAGTTCGGATTAAGATTAGATCTGTCCGCTTTTTCGGAAAGTGCATTTTTTTTCGGTACACTGTTATTGCCGGTACGGATATTTTTTGTCTGTTCCGGCAGAATGAACTGAATCTCGTATTCTGTTCCTGTAAGCTCTGCGATCGTTACCTTTAAAGGAAGATAATATTTTTTTGAGATATAGCTCAGGGTCATTTGTTCAGATGGAACCAGTATATATAATGTATTACCCTCAACACCGTAAACTTCGAGCGGACGTATCCAGGTATCAAAAGAAATATCACTGATATCATGTTCATGTTTGACGGTTGAGAGAATCTCGTCCCATTTTTCTAAAATTTTATCCATTTTAATCCTCATTTTTGCGTTGTTTTCTAATGAAAAGAGTATTTTCATCTGCATGTGGATAGTTTTCCACATTAACGCCTATCATAAAAAATCCTACATAGTTCTATCCTACACTATTTTTTTGCTTTTATCAATGAAAAGTTTGTACAGGGTATTTCAAGTTAGGGTAAATGCAAAAAAATCCCGATTTGGGCAAAATAGAGAGCCTGAATAATAAAAATTTGTAGAAATAAAAAAAAATATGTGTGAATAAGTCGAAAAAAGTTATAGACCGCTAAATACAAGGGGTTATACTGTTTATTAACACATTATCCGTGGATTATCCAGAAAATATCCACAAGTTATCCACAAATTGGGGATAACTTTGCAAACCCGCTAAAAATCGGCAGTCTTTAACCCACATTTTTTAACATTTCATGGGGATAACTGTGGAAATGCAAATAACAAGATATAGAAAGATAGAGTTTCTTCCTTATATATATAGTGGTCAACATTTTCCACAAATGGATAAATGTTGAAATGTAGATAAGTAAAATCCAATCAACCAGAATTTTAGTGCTTGACTTGAAACATTTTTCTGTTATAATTGAAAATGATGTTTTTTAACTGAGAATATGCGTCTTAGGACGTTTTCTATCGCACCGTCATTTTTGGATGATGGTGAATGCCAGGCAGAGGAGGTGGATATAACATGAAGATGACATTTCAGCCGAAGAAAAGACAGAGATCAAAAGTTCATGGCTTCAGAAGCAGAATGAGCACAGCAGGCGGAAGAAAAGTATTGGCTGCTAGAAGATTAAAAGGTAGAAAGAAATTATCAGCATAGGCCACATTTTTGTGGTCTTTTCTTTCCTTAAGAAGAATGGATGAATAATGAGGTGGTGCATTTTGTACCACCTATTTGTTCATACAAAGATATTTTATAAGAGAAGTAAGCAGACCTTCAAAACAGACAGAAGGTAATTGGTGCCTTAGGTAAATAATCAGAAAGGGCATACTAGGATGAAGTTTTCGGAATCATTAAAAAAGAACAGTGATTTCCAGAAAGTGTACAGACAGGGAAAATCCTATGCGAACCGTTATCTGGTAATGTATGTTCTGGAAAATCATACAGAAGGAAATCGTCTTGGCATATCCGTCAGTAAAAAAGTTGGAAACAGTGTTATCAGACATCATCTGACCCGGCTGATCCGGGAAAGCTACAGACTACATGAAGACATGTTCAATAATGGTTTGGATATTGTAGTCATCGCAAGAAGCACGGCACGCGATATCAGTTATCATGAAACAGAAAGTGCCCTGTTGCATCTTGGAGGTCTTCACAAAGTAATCAATCGTTAATTTCAGAAAAAAAGAAGATGGAATCATTTTGAAAAAAATATTAATTGCTTTAATTAAGTTTTATAGAAAATATCTTTCTCCAATGAAAACGACAAAGTGTCCGTATTGTCCGACATGTTCTCTATATGGTTTAGAGGCAGTTGAAAAATATGGGGCAATAAAAGGAGGAGCACTTGCTTTATGGAGAATTTTAAGATGTAATCCTTTTTCAAAAGGTGGATATGATCCAGTTCCATAGCGGAGGTATTTACAAGTGTCAGATATGTTATTAACAGCATACAATGGTGCTATTTTAGGACCGATCGCCAAAGTACTTGGCTGGGTAATGAATGGTATTTATGCGTTGATGTCAATGATTGGTATTGAGAATGTTGGTCTTTCTATCATCATTTTTACAATCGTAATTTATGCGATTTTATTCCCGTTAACTTACAAACAGCAGAAGTTCTCCAAATTATCACAGAAGATGCAGCCTGAATTACAGGCAATCCAGAAAAAATATAATGGAAAAAAAGATCAGGCATCTATGATGGCAATGCAGGAAGAAACACAGGCAGTATACGAAAAATATGGTGTTTCCATGATGGGAAGCTGTGTTCAGATGCTGATCCAGATGCCATTACTGTTTGCACTTTACCGTGTATTTTTGAATGTTCCGGCATATGTATCCGGTGTAAAGAATAATTTCTCTGCACTGGTTGATGGAATTATGGCAACAAGCGGATATCAGGATAAGATGACGCAGCTTGTTACAGATTTAAGAGTTATGACACAGCCGGCAGCAGACTTTACAGTATCAGATCCGACTGCACTTTCTAACTCTATTGTTGATGTTTTATATAAAATGAATTCGAATGGATGGGATACTTTAAAGAGTGCATTCCCTTCTTTAACGGATACCATTAATGCAACATATGATACAGTTTCACATGTAAATAACTTTCTGGGACTGAATATTTCAGATACACCATGGCAGGTTATGACATCTAATTTTGCATCACATAACTTTTTATTTGTAGTTTTAGCGCTGCTTGTACCGATCGTTTCTTATCTGACTCAGGTACTTAATATCAAGCTGATGCCACAGGCTGCTCCATCTAATGGCAATAATGAAAATGATATGGCTGCACAGCAGATGAAGATGATGAACCGTACAATGCCGATCTTCTCATTTGTAATGTGTTTTACAGTTCCTGTAGGTCTTGGTATTTACTGGATCGCCGGTGCGGTAGTTCGAAGTGTTCAGCAGTTCTTCTTAAATAAGCATTTTGAGAAGATCAACCTTGAGGATATCATTAAGAAGAATCAGGAGAAAGCAAAGAAAAAACGTGAAAAAATGGGAATTGCTGAAAATCAGATTTCCAATGCGGCAAAAATCAATACAAGACAGATCAATGAGCCGAAAAAAGAAGATAAAAAGTCCGGTATGAGTGAGGCACAGCGTGAACTTGAGTTAGAAAAAGCAAATGCCGCAAAAGCAAAGGCAAAAGCCGGAAGTATGGCTGCAAAAGCCAATATGGTTCGTGATTTTAATGAGAAAAACAGCAGAAAATAATAAGAAAGGACAGGGGTTTTGGATATGGAATATATTGAAATTTCAGCAAAAACAGTCGATGAAGCAATCACAGAAGCACTGGTAAAACTGGGGACAACCAGTGACAGAATCGAATATGAGATCGTTGAAAAAGGAAATAACGGATTTCTCGGCATCGGAAGAAAAGATGCAGTTATCAAAGTACGCAAGAAATATTCTGTGAATGATGATATCAAAGATTTCTTAAATAAAGTATTCGAAGCGATGGATTTAAAAGTTGAGATCGTTATGACTGCAGAGGAAAACAGCAATGTGATCAATGTTGATTTAAAAGGTGATGACATGGGCGTTCTGATCGGAAAAAGAGGACAGACCTTAGATTCTCTCCAGTACCTGACCAATCTTGCTGTTAATAAAAATGCAGAGAGCTTTGTAAAAGTCAAAATTGATACGGAAGATTACCGCAAGAGAAGAAGAGAGACATTAGAGAATCTTGCAAAGAATATTGCATACAAGGTAAAGAGAACAAAACGTCCGGTTTCTTTAGAGCCGATGAATCCTTATGAGAGAAGAGTGATTCATTCTACCTTGCAGAATGATAAGTTTGTGACAACACACAGCGAAGGAGACGAACCTTATCGTCATGTTGTTGTAACATTAAAGAGACAGTAAACAGGTTTTCATCCGTGTGTGATGAATGACACAGAAAAATTCGTGGCGGATAAAGAAAACGTCCACGAATTTTTTTGTATATTAGAGACGAGGGATCAGTTTAACAAGCTGCTCAGAAATGAGGGATTATGAGAACAGATACGATTGCTGCGATAGCAACAGCTATGTCAAGTTCAGGAATCGGCATTATAAGGATCAGTGGGGATGCGGCAGTTCAGATTGTTGACCGGATTTTTTTTATGAAAAACGGAAAAAAATTATCTGATATGCCGACACATACGATTCATTATGGTCACATCAAAGATGAGGATGAAGTGATCGATGAAGTTATGGTAGTGCTGATGCGGGCACCAAAAAGTTATACAAAAGAAGATACCGTCGAGATTGACTGTCATGGCGGAGTGTATGTCATGAAGCGTGTGCTTGAGACTGTGATCAAATACGGTGCGCGTCCGGCAGAGCCTGGTGAATTTACAAAACGTGCATTTTTAAATGGCAGGATCGATCTTGCGCAGGCGGAGTCTGTCATAGATATTATTCATGCAAAAAATGAATTTGCATTAAAGAGTTCAGAACGGCAGCTTTCCGGTTCTCTTTCGTCTGCAGTAAAAACAGTCCGTGAAAAACTACTGCATGAGATTGCATTTATTGAATCTGCATTAGATGATCCGGAACATATCAGTCTGGATGGATATCCTAAAACACTTCAGGGTATCGTGGAAGAAGCAGGTAAAGAAATCAGGAAACTCCTTGCAAACAGCGATAATGGAAAAATTTTAAAAGAAGGTATTTTAACGGTAATCATTGGAAAACCAAATGCCGGAAAATCATCACTGTTAAATACACTTGTTGGAGAAGAACGGGCGATTGTTACTGATATTGCAGGAACGACAAGGGATGTATTAGAAGAACAGATCAATTTAAATGGAATTATTTTAAATGTGATCGATACAGCGGGAATCCGGAAAACGGATGATGTTGTGGAAAAAATTGGCGTGGATCGTGCAAAAAAATACTTAAATGATGCAGACCTGGCGATTTATGTTGTGGATACATCAACACAGTTGGATGAAAATGATTTTGAAATTATGGAGCTTTTAAAAGACAGAAAAGCAATCATTCTTTTAAACAAATCGGATCTGGCTCCGGTTACTGATCGAGAATCGATCAGTAAGCATCTGGATAAAAAGATGATTGCAATTTCCGCGAAGGAGCAGACCGGGATCGGGGAACTGGAAGAGACAATCCGTGAGATGTTTTTCACCGGAGAAGTTACATTTAATGATGAAGTGTATATCACAAATATTCGTCATAAAACTGCTTTACAGGAAGCAATGAATAGTTTAAATTTAGTGGTGCAGAGTATTATGGACGGTATGCCGGAAGATTTTTATTCTATTGATCTGATGAATGCATATGAAGAACTGGGAAGCATCATTGGTGAGGCAGTCGAAGATGATCTTGTGAATGAGATATTTAGTAAGTTTTGTCTGGGCAAATAATTGGCACCAATGGGTGCCAATTATTGGAAGAATGCAAGAGCAGCATTCTTCCGGCGTGTTGGAAAGAACGGTTAAGTCAATGGACGACAACTATTGGAAGAATGCAAAGGCAGCATTCTTCCGGTGTACTGGCTTTTTTGATAAGATTTTTTAGAAAGAAGGAAAAGAAGATGCCTGCGATTGAAGAAAATTATGATGTGGTAGTTGTGGGGGCAGGTCATGCGGGATGTGAGGCGGCATTAGCATGTGCAAGGCTTGGATTGGAGACAATTATTTTTACAGTAAGTGTGGACAGTATCGCGATGATGCCTTGTAATCCAAATATTGGAGGAAGTTCAAAAGGGCATCTTGTGAGAGAGATTGATGCACTTGGCGGACAGATGGGGATTAATATTGACAAGACATTTATCCAGTCTAAGATGTTAAATAAATCCAAAGGTCCTGCAGTACATTCCCTGCGTGCACAGGCAGATAAAGTGAATTACAGCATGGAGATGCGGAAAACACTTCAGAATACAGAGCATCTTACAATCCGGCAGGCAGAAGTAGCCGAGATCATTACGGTTCCGGTAAATTCTGCTGTTACAGAAGAATTTATAAATGCAGGAAAAAAAGATGGACAGGTTATAGAAGTTAATGGCGAACTTCAGAAAATTACCGGGGTAAAGACTGTTTCCGGTGGAATTTATCATTGTAAGGCAGTTGTACTTTGTACAGGAACGTATTTGAGAGCACGCTGTCTGACAGGCGAGATGATCACTTATACCGGACCGAATGGTCTTATGGCAGCAAATCATCTTACAGATTCACTTAAAGAGCATGGAATCGAGATGTTTCGTTTTAAGACAGGAACGCCTGCGAGAGTGGATAAACGTTCTCTGGATTTTTCAAAAATGCAGGAACAAAAGGGAGATGAGAGAGTAGTTCCATTTTCATTTACAACAAACCCGGATGATGTGCAGATTGATCAGGTTTCCTGCTGGCTGACATATACAAATCCAAAGACACATGAAATCATTCGTGCAAATTTGTATCGTTCACCAATTTATGCCGGAATTATTGAAGGAACCGGTCCGCGTTATTGCCCTTCCATTGAGGATAAAGTAGTAAAATTTGCAGACAAAGACCGTCATCAGATTTTTATTGAGCCGGAAGGCATTAATACAAATGAAATGTATGTTGGAGGTATGTCATCTTCACTGCCTGAGGATGTTCAGCATGAGATGTACCGCACGCTGCCTGGAATGGAGCATGTTAAAATTGTAAGAAATGCATATGCGATCGAGTATGACTGCATTAACCCGAATCAGCTTTATGCATCACTTGAATTTAAAAAGATCAAAGGACTTTTTTCCGGTGGACAGTTTAACGGAAGCAGCGGTTATGAGGAGGCAGCTTGTCAGGGACTGATCGCAGGTATCAATGCATCTATGAGTATTTTAGGAAAAGAACCTCTGGTTTTAGACCGGTCAGAAGCCTATATTGGCGTATTGATCGATGATCTTGTGACCAAAGAAAACCACGAGCCATACCGAATGATGACCTCACGTGCAGAATATCGCCTGCTGTTAAGACAGGATAACGCAGATCTGCGTCTGACGAAGAAAGGTTATGAAATTGGTTTAATTTCAAAAGAACGTTATGACTGGGTATGCAAAAAAGAAGAGCTGATCGCGCAGGAAATTGAACGTGTTGCAAAAGTAAAAATTGGTGCGAATAAAAAAGTACAGGAATTGCTGGAAAGTTATGACAGTATTCCGTTAAATACAGGAACATTTCTGACAGAATTGATCCGCAGACCGGAGCTTGATTATGATAAATTAGCACCGATCGATCCGGAACGTCCGGATCTTCCTGCTGAAGTTACTGAGCAGGTAAATATCAGTATCAAGTATGATGGTTACATTAAGCGTCAGATGAAGCAGGTGGAAAGTTTTAAGAAACTTGAAAAGAAAAAGATACCGGAAAACTTTAATTATGATGATGTTCCAAGTCTGCGAATTGAGGCACGTCAGAAATTAAAGACTTATTCACCAACTTCAATCGGACAGGCATCCCGTATTTCAGGAGTATCGCCGGCAGATGTATCAGTACTGCTTGTGTATATGGAGCAGATGAAGTACCATGAGAAGAAATCGGAAGACTAAAATAAATTTAATGACATTGTCGGCAGATTAAAAAAAACGAAGATTTTATATAATTAGGATATTTGCATATAAAACAGAGAATGGAGATCAGAATGAATTATAATCTGGAACAGTTTAAAGAAGGTTTAAAAGAACTTCAGATTGAATTGAGTGATAAACAGATCAATCAGTTTCTTCAATATTATGAACTTCTGGTAGAAACCAATAAGGTGATGAATCTGACTGCAATCACAGAATTTGATGAAGTAGTGGAAAAACATTTTCTGGACAGTCTTTCTTTGTGTCGTGTATACGATTTAAAAGATAATGTTAAAATTTTAGATCTCGGAACCGGGGCAGGATTTCCCGGAATCCCGCTTAAAATTGCATTTCCAGATTTAGAACTGGTACTTGCAGATTCCTTAAATAAAAGGATTAAATTTTTAAACCAGGTAATTGATGAACTGGAGCTGAAAAATATTACTGCTGTTCATGCCAGAGCGGAGGAGCTTGGTAAAAATAAAGATTACAGAGAACAGTTTGATGTATGTGTTTCACGTGCAGTGGCAAATTTGTCTTCTCTTAGCGAATACTGTATACCATTTGTGAAAGTTGGTGGCAAATTTATTTCATATAAATCAGGCAGCATTGAAGAAGAAGTGGCAGAAGCGAAAAAAGCTGTTTTTGTTTTAGGTGGAAAAGTAACGGATGTGTATAAATTTGATCTGTATGAACAGAAAAGATCGTTTGTTGTGATCAACAAGGAAAAGCACACACCGAAAATATATCCAAGAAAAGCCGGGACGCCGACGAAAGAGCCATTACATTAATATTATGTTCATAAAAAAAGTGACTGTAGAAAATTTACTTTTCACAGTCACTTTTTTCATGGTAATAAAATATTCCCAGAACATACCGTCTGTTGATTCGATATAAAATTAATTTTTTTCACGATTAAAAAGCATCTGAATAACTTCAGCTAACTTATCAGGAGCTTCTAATTGTGGAAGGTATTTTACATTAGAAATATATGAAGTTTCAATAAAGGAACTTTGTTTTGCATAGCTGGTTACGATCTGAACAGAATCAGGATTGCTCCGGCTTTCCACAACATAGAATGGAATGGAAAGTTTCTTTAGTGCATGTAAAATGCAGTTGTCAGTGTACTGTCCCTCAATACTTGCCATTAAATATTTTCCGTGGCTGCCATTCATGTGTGATGCTTCGTAGTAGGCATCCAGCATTTTAGAGGAGACAAGCTGTGGTTTGTTAAAATATTCAGTATAAAATAGTTTCTGTATATTTTTTTCATGCGTTTTTACATTGTAAATAAATGTTCCGAGAACAGGAACTTCCAGTAATGTCTTCTTTAAAGTAGAAGAGTTACTTGGCGTGCGGTTAAATTTTTCAGGCATTGGCGGATTGATAGCAATGATTTTGTGAAATAAATGATTCGTCATATTTTCTGCCAACGTCACAAATGAAATGGAAGAACCCGTTGCAATTACTGTAGGGGTATCTTTTATTACTTCTTTTACAAAATCAGTAATAAGCTGAACATATAAGTAATTAGTGTATGTCAGATAAGGTTTTTCTGAACGTCCGCATCCTAAGAGGTCAATCGTATATACGGTATGCTGCTTTTCAAGTTTTTTTGCAAAACGGCACCACTCATAAGAGGAACTGAGTGGACTCAGATCATGTATCAATAAAACAGGTGTTCCAGAACCATGTTTTGTGTAATAGATTTTTCCATTCTTCCAATCAAAAAAATTACCATTTTCCGTCTTTAAGATGTTTTTCATTGAAGCAGTAAGATCGATAAAACGATTTACGAAATGAATGGTTCCGGCAGCTAATGCAGTTAACAGAAAAAAATGTCTGATATTTTTTTTCATACTCTTATTCATAAATGCCTCCATATCTGCCAAATAACAGGCTATTTTTATAATAATATTATAGCCGCTTTTGGCCGCTTATACAAATTAAATTTTTGATTCATGAAAAATTTATCTTTTCAACAAAGTGAATTTAGTATAAAATAAAAATGGTTTATTATTTATGTAATATAAAACATACGTTCGAAGGAAGTATATGATAAGTGAATATTTAAAAAAATTTCAGTCGGAGCTGATGACTAATAAGGAAGATATACATAAATCGATTCAGACACTGGAATTACAGATGAAAGAAAATAAGGCATTTATAATGCTTTTAAAAGAAGAAAATGATTCAAACTATGAATCATTCAGCCCCAGGGATGTTAATCCAAAGGGCAGAGAACAGATTTTACATTTAGAGGAGCAGCAGAAACTTTTACAGGAACAGTTAGATACCAGAAAAAAAGAATATACATCCTGTGTTACAAAGCTGAATGAATTAAATGAGGCAATTTCTGAGCTGGAACAAAAAATAAATGATAATAACTCTGATATAAGCGATGAGATATTCCGGTTAAAATTATTAGAAACACAGGAAAATGAGAGGCAGCGCATATCAAGGGAATTACATGATTCAACGGTGCAGAATCTGACAAGTCTGGTTCATAAAACAGAATTATGCAGTAAATTAATTGATATGGATAAGGTCAGATGTAAACTGGAATTAAATATCATGTCTAAAACTTTGCGTGATATTATCAATGATACACGAAATATGATCTACAATCTGCGACCAATGTCATTTGATGATATAGGCTTAGAAGTTACGATTGAACGTGCGTTAGAAAAGTTAGAGAGCAGTGAAACAAAAAAGATAAATTTTTCTGTAGTTGGTGAGTCTTACAAAATAAATCCTGTTATTGGAATTACTTTGCTAAGAATTATTCAGGAAGCCTGCAGTAATGCAATCCGCCATGCAGATTGTTCTGTAATAAAGGTAGTTTTAAACTATCAACCGGGAACAATTATACTTTCTATTGAAGATGATGGAAAGGGATTTGTATATGAGGAGAATGAGTGTAATTGCAAAGCAGATAATTCTGGATTTGGTTTGTCAATGATGAGAGAAAGAGTATATCTTTTATCTGGAAAAATAGACATTCATTCAAAAACAAATGCAGGAACGAAGATTCAGGTTGAAGTTCCAATTGCCGAATAGGGAGGTACAAAACGATGTCAGTAAAAGTTATGATAGCAGATGATCATTCAATGATTCGTGAAGGTTTAAAGCAGTTATTAGAGTTAGAAGGCGAGTTTGAGGTTATTGCAGAAGCATGTGATGGAGTAGATTGTCTTGAAAAATTAAAAACAGTTGTACCTGATATATTATTACTTGATATCAATATGCCAAATATGAATGGACTCGAAGTCCTTCAGAGAATAAAAGATATGAAAATGAAAATTAAAGTAATGGTTTTAACAGTACATAATGAGGTCGAATATCTTTTGAAGGCAGTTGATATTGGAGTAAATGGTTATTTATTAAAAGATTCTGAATCTGCAGAATTAAAAAAAGCAATCTTAGCAGTTGTTAATGGGGAAGATTATATACAGCCAAGTTTAATACCGGTTTTAAATTCCAAGATGCTTGATCGTGACAGCGACAGCAGTAAAATTGAAAGTCTTACCAGAAGAGAACTTGAAGTTTTAAAGATGCTTTCCTATGGAACTTATAATAAAGAAATTGCAGAGCAGTTAAATATTAGTGAACGTACGGTAAAGAATCACGTATCTAATATTTTTAAGAAAATTGGAGTTACAGATCGTACACAGGCAGCCGTATTTGCAATTCGTAATAATCTGATTACAATTTAATCATAGTCAATACGTTTGCGGAGTCGAAAATTACTACTAAATATATAAGATTAGTAATAAATAAAAAGCTCATGTAATGTTTCACGTGAAACATTATATGGGTTTTTTAAATTTATAGAATTTAGGTGTCAAAAGGTGATTCATAACTTTGTGCAATATGCCAATCAAAAAATTAAAAATCATCTTTTGACATCCGGATCTTTACAGAAAAATGCGCCCTATGAATTAAATTCTTTTGGTCAGGATCAAACACCTCGTGGAAAAATTAGCTGTAAACAGCACCACTTTGTCACCGCTCTAGCGTAAAAGTGAATTTAAAATGTGTGTCATTTCTTGTTCTTGGTATAGGTTATTTTAAAATTAGGTTACAAATAAGTTTAATAGCTTATTTATTGTTCCTAAACAAAACAGATACATTTGATAGTATTGTAAATGGGATAATTACATTACTACTTTACAACAAATTTGCTCAGAAAATTAAATTAGTAAATTAGCATATTAGATAAAAGAAAGTAAAAATGTATTGATTTTATAGAATCCGCAAAATTAATCTTAGTACTTTGTAATATATTACATCAAAAACTAATTTATAAGTGATATCTGACCAGACTATTATTAAATCTATAAAGATGGTTATATATAGAATGTTTCACGTGAAACATTCTCAAAAAGAGGTTGATTAATTATATTTATAAATTAATTGTTTTCTTAAAATAAATATTCAAGGAAGAATAGTGTAAAAGTAAGATTCATATATTAAAATTATACTTATATAATGGAAATTTGTAACAAGGACAAAACTAAAAATATATTTTATATTGATATCAATATAAAAAAGAAAATATTAAAAATGTTTCACGTGAAACATTTTCAGCTCATGATAATAGGAGGTACATATTATTATATCAATAAAATCGCACACAATCTGAAAGTATCAGAGTAGAATTTATATGCTTATCTGTCAAATTAAAATTTTTTATTAGGAATATATATCTTTTGAATGATTCGTGATCAATGAGACATTACATATGAGACATTAGACCTATGTTATATTATTGTAAAATATTATATTATGACCAGAAAAAATAATTTTTAACTAAAGCTATACAAAAGCTATACAAAAGCCTTGACTTTGTGTGATTTGTTGGCTGATAATTTATAAAAAAGTTTTTTACTACCAAAATTTCCACAGATAATTGTGTCTTATGAATATAAAAGTCATTTTGACCAGAAATTGTACCTGATCAAAAATGACTATAAACGGGGAAGTCCAAGTATACGAAAGAGCTACAAAAGGTTCTTTATCAGATGAAGAAGTAAATAATTTTTAATTCGATAAAAATATATAATTCTTTTAATTCCAGATGAATAATAAAAGTAAAATTATACAAAATGTTTCACGTGAAACATTTTATTATAGAAATGCATATATATAAGTGCTATAATGAAAACAATAAAAAAGGAAATGAGGATTAAAATGAGCAGAATAATAGCAATCGCCAACCAAAAGGGTGGTGTAGGTAAGACAACAACGGCGATTAACCTTGCTTCCTGTTTAGCCGAAGCAGGAAAAAAAGTTTTGACAATTGATCTTGATCCGCAGGGAAATATGACGAGTGGATTAGGTGTAAATAAAAATGAATTGGAAAACACGGTATACGAATTAATGCTGGATGAATGTTCTATCAAAGAAAGTATGGTAGATACGGTAGTGGAAGGCATGAAAATTATACCGTCCAATGTAAATCTTGCAGGAGCAGAAATTGAACTGTTAGGCATTGAAGATAAAGAATATATTTTGAAAAATGCTGTAGATTATGTCAGGGATGATTATGATTTTATAATTATTGATTGTCCGCCGTCATTGAATATGTTGACAATTAACGCCATGACTACGGCTGATTCTGTACTTGTTCCAATCCAGTGTGAATATTATGCATTAGAGGGACTCAGTCAGTTGATACACACTATTGATCTTGTACAGCAGAGATTGAATCCTGAACTTCATATTGATGGTATCGTTTTTACCATGTATGATGTAAGAACAAATCTATCAAACCAGGTTGTTGAAAATGTAAGAACAAATCTTGATACAAAGATTTATGATACATTAATACCTAGAAATATACGTCTTGCAGAAGCACCATCACATGGATTACCTATTAACATGTATGATACAAAATCTGCAGGATCAGAGAGCTATCGCATGTTAGCAAAAGAAGTTATGGAAAGGAAGAATGTATAAAATATGGCAACAAAAAAACGTGGTTTGGGACAGGGAATAGATTCATTGATTCCAAATAAAGTAAATGTAAATAAAGAATCAGAGATAATAAAGGTAAATGCAGATTCTGAGAGGAAAGATGGAATTTTTGTCAATATTAATAAAGTAGAACCAAACAGGGAACAGCCAAGAAAAAATTTTGATGAAGATTCATTAGTAGATTTATCAGAGTCCATTAAACAGGTAGGGGTACTTCAGCCATTACTTGTATTAGATAAAAAGGATTATTACGAAATCATTGCAGGTGAGCGACGCTGGAGAGCTGCAAAACTTGCAGGATTAAAAGAAGTTCCAGTCCGGATCATGAATCTTACGGATCAGGAAGTAGTAGAAATTTCATTGGTGGAGAATATACAGAGAGAAAATTTAAATCCAATTGAGGAAGCGTTTGCATATAAAAGACTTTTGACAGAATTTCATTTGAAACAGGATGAGGTTGCCGAGCGTGTTTCTAAGAGCAGAACGGCAGTAACCAATTCGATGAGACTTTTGAAATTAGATGAACGTGTTCAGCAGATGGTAATTGATGATATGATTACAACTGGTCATGCAAGGGCACTGCTTGGAATTGAAGATGCGGAAAAACAATATGCAACGGCTCAGAAAATTTTTGACGAGAATTTGAGCGTACGTGAGACAGAAAAGCTGGTAAAAAAAATCCAAAAGAATAAAGATGTTCCTGTAGAAAAGAAAAAGGTTTCAGATCCTGCAATGGAAGCAATTTATCATGATTTAGAGGAAAAGATGAAATCAATCCTTGGAACAAAAGTCGCTATCAATAAAAAGGATGATCAAAAAGGAAAAATCGAAATTGAATATTATTCTATGGATGAATTAGACCGGATTATTGATCTGATTCGTACAATCGCATAAAATACATAGAACATTTGTTCTAAATAACGAAAGGTAAAATAATGATTTCAAAGTATTTAGGAATTGATTCAGATTATATTATTATAGGACTCTGTGGGGTTCTGTTGATTTTATTTATATTGGTGATTATAAATATTGTTCAGATGAAAAAACTGAAAAAGAATTATCGTATTTTTATGAGCGGAAAAGATGCGAAGACATTGGAAGATACATTGATTCAAAGGCTCGACCAGGTTGATTCCCTGTTAGAATCAAATGAAGAAAATGACAGAAATATTAAAGTACTCTCTAAAAATATGCAGTGTACCTATCAGAAAATGGGACTTATTAAGTATGATGCATTTCATGAGATGGGCGGAAAATTAAGTTTTTCTCTTGCAATGTTAGATATGCGCAATAATGGATTTATTATTAACGCAATGCACACCAGAGAAGGCTGCTATACATATATTAAAGAAATTATTGATGGCAATTCCGTAATTGTTTTATCAGAGGAAGAGCAGGAAGCTTTAAAACGTGCAATGAATCCAAATAGCGATTTGAAAAATTCAAATGAGGAATAATAAAAAATAAGATAATGGAGAGATAATGATAATACGGCAGGTCAAATCACTTGTAGGCGGAGAAACACTGGCGGAACCGGTTATAACGAAAGAAAAAGAAATATTGATATCCGGCGGAACTGTGTTAAAACCGGAGTATTTGGATCTGATTTCTTTTTTGGGAATTGATACAGTATGTATCGAAGATCCGTATGAAGCCTTTGAAACAACACATTTGATTATCAATGAAGAAAGAGAAAAGTATTATGTCAGTGAAGTACAGAAAATTCTGGAGAATCATATATACCATGGAAAAAATTCACTGAGCAAAATGGCTGAGCTGGCAAATGAAATTGTCAGTGAAATAACAAAAGCAGAACAGCCTAAGGTAATAGATATAGAAGAACGCAATGGAAATCTTTATGAGCATACGGTACAGGTGACTATGTTGTCTCTGGCAGTTGCAAAAATGTTAAAAGTAAAAGAAGAGGATTATATTGATATTGCCATAGGGGCATTATTGCATGATCTTGGTATGCGTTATACTACGGTTCCATATATTAATTTTGATATGGATAGCAGACCGGCATCTGAAGTATTTGAATTAAAAAAACATACAATACTGGCATATTCAGCGTTAGAAGGTGAAGACTGGATATCACCGGTCTCAAAAAAAATGGTATTAACACATCATGAGAGAAAAGATGGATCAGGATATCCTTTAAAACAAAAAACAAAGGATATAGAGTGTAATATATTACAGGTGTGTGATGCATTTGATTGTATGATTTCCGGAATGGAATGTAAAAGAATCAGTGTACAGCAGGCACTTGAGACAATGATCGAGGCGGCAGACCTCTTATTTGAACGGAAAATTGTAAAAGTAATACAGAAAATGGTTGCATATTATCCGGTTGGTACGAAAATCAGGCTGAATACAGGAGAAACAGGGATTGTCATATGCCAGACGGATAATTCGATTCGTCCAATCGTTGCGGTATTGGATCAGACGAATCAAATGACGGAAATCAGGTATGACCTGACAAAAAATAAAAAAATATCAATTCTGCAGTTGGTTTAAGAATGGAGATTAGTGTGAAAAATACATTTTTCACACACAAGATTTGTGCTGGCACACAAACTTGAGATGCGCTGGAGGAAAGCGCAGGAATGGAGATAAGTATGCATAAATTTTTAAGAGCAGTCGGTCTTTCTGATATTAAGAAAGAAGAACTCGAAAAAATATGTAAAGATATAGAAGCAAAACCAGATACGATTAAGGTGGCAGAGGATTCTGAAGGAAATGAATTTGCAGAACTTTGTTATCAGTTTGGTGATTTTTTTGGCCTGACATTAAGAGGTACCTATCGGGAAGATGATACATTTGAGATGGATTATTACTATCCATATTTTTTTGGCACAATGTTATCCACAAGAGAACAGGCAGAAGTGGAAAAGCATGCGGAAAAAGAGTCCTATGCGGGGATATGTGATGAAGTCCGGATAGGTGTAACATTAATTTTCTATCTGCAGAATGTTGTTGATTTTCTGGCAGTAAAAGGATCAAAAAGATATATGAATCTGGAAGATGGTGTCATTTTAGGTGCACTTTCCACAGAGGGAAAAATTTTGCTTCCAATTAACAAAGCTGAGAAAAAAAATAAACAGAATCAGCAGAATACCACAGATCGCAATTATCTGGTTGCAGCTGCAAGAGACGGGGATGAGAATGCGATTGAAAATTTAACATTAGAAGATATTGATACATATTCCATGTTATCGAGACGCATTACCCATGAGGATGTACTCAGCATTGTCGATTCTTATTTTATGCCATATGGTATTGAAAGCGATCAGTATGCAATCCTTGGCGAAATCATGGACTGCAGGATGGAGCAGAATAATCTTACAGGTGAGAATGTATGGGTACTTGATATCTGCTGCAATGAAATGAATTTTGGTGTATGTATCAATCAGAAAGATCTGGTTGGGGAACCACAGGTTGGCAGACGATTTAAGGGCATTGTATGGATGCAGGGAAGTATAAAATATAGAGAATAAGTATAGATATTTTTGAGGAAGTATGATAGAATAAAAAAGCTGTATGTGGATTTACCACATACAGCATATATATCTTATATAAGTTCTCATAGTTAAATGGATATAACAAGCGCCTCCTAAGGTTTAATCATGGTTAAACCCAGTGAAAACACAGAGGTGGTAAATCGGAATTCGATTCCAACAGGGATTGACGAATATGTCAAAGTAAGATACAATGGAAATTCATCACGAAAGTGATTGGATTCATAGATATGGCAACCGTAGCCCAAAAGGTGTGAAAACCTTGAAAATACGGCATTTGTCTCCTTAGTTAAATGGATATAACGGGGTCCTCCTAAGACTCTATTGTAGGTTCGATTCCTATAGGAGACGCTACATTTTAGCGGTAATGAAGATAAAATCATTGCCGCTTTTTTCATGCAATTTTATCAATTTTGATGGCAAATTTGTCAGCGAAAAGTGATTGAAAAATGGATTTTGTCAGCGAAAATGAAATCTTGTCATCAGGATTTATTTTTAAGATTGTCACCCGGAGAGATAAGGTACAATGCAGGATAAGATTTTGGGGGTAAATCAGAGTTAAAATAACACAATTTTCTTGCCTGGTATAAGGCCTGTCGGAAGAGTCCGTTCAGATTAGATAATAACAATCTATTCTGGACGGGCTTTTTTGCGTGAGCAATGAGTCAAGGTCCAAGCTTGCTTGAGACTTTGACGAATGCCGCGACAGCGAGCGAGTAACGCGAGTGCGTTCAGGGAAAGGAAGTTGCCTATGGCAGAAAAAACAGAATTATTAGAAGAAGATGAAAAAATAGTTGAGATTGAGCTGGAAAGATGGAGAGGATTTGAAAATCATCCATTTAAGGTCAGAGCAGACAGCCAGATGATTGAATTACAGGAGAGTATCAGAAAGTATGGTATCTTAAATCCTTTAATAGTAAGACCGAAGAAAGATGGATGCTATGAAATTATATCCGGGCACTGAAGAAAATTTGCTGCTGAGAAAATAGGATATAGAAAGGTTCCTGTGATAATACGAGTCCTTAAAGATGATGAAGCTGTTGTATCAATGGCTGATTCAAACCTACAAAGAGAAATGATCAGCCCAAGTGAAAAAGCATTTGCTTATAAGATGAAGTACGAAGCAATCAAATGAAAAGCAGGAAGAAGAAAATGTGGTCAGGTAGACCATAATTTAGGAAAAAAGAGTATTGAGCTGATCGGAGAGGAATGTGGGGACAGTCCCAAACAGGTCCATAGATATATCAAGATAACGGATCTGATACCTGAAATGCTTGAAAAAGTAGATGATGGAAGCATGGAATTTACCCCGGCAGTGCAGCTATCTTATTTAAAAGCAAATGAACAGAAGCAAATGCTTGATGCAATGGAGTTTGCTCAATATGTTCCTGATATAGCAGAAAACTGGCAGGCACAGCAGATGATCGCAACGCTTATTCATGATATGCCGGAGGCACAGATTGAAGGAGAAATTTCTGAGAATATCCAGAAGAAAATTGACTGGATTGAATCCAGGGATAAGAGAGCTGATGAACTGCATCAGATCACGGACAAGCTGGAAAAGGGTGTGAAAGATGTATTCCAGAGTGATAAGTACAAGCAGTTTCTCAATGTGATGGCAAAATTTCCAAGGTATGTAAGGCAGGTGAGAGAATGGCGGCAACAAAACTGATAGCAATGCATCAGAACAAAGGACGGAGCGTGATGCAGTGTCTGAAAGACAGAACAGATTATGCAATGAACGGGGACAAGACAGAAGATGGAAAATATATCTCATCTTATCAGTGTAATCCGGAGCTTGTTGATCTGGAATTTGCTCAGGCAAAAAAAGAATATCTGCATAAAACATGGCGGCAGCCTAAGGGAGATGTACTTGCATATCAGATCCGCCAGTCTTTCAAGCCGGGAGAAATTACACCGGAGGAAGCAAATGAAGTAGGGTATGAAACCGGTATGAGATTCACAAAAGGGAAGCATGCTTTTATCGTGGCAACGCATGTGGATAGAGCTCATATTCATAATCATATCATTTTCAATTCCACCAATCTGGAATGCGACTGGAAGTTTCGTGACTTCTGGTTTTCGGGAATTGCATTGCAGAGGCTCAGCGACATTATCTGTCTGGAGCATGGACTTTCCATTATTCCGAAAGTAAAACCGAGTGAGAGACAGCGGAGAACTAAGTACCCGGTGCGGGCCAGTATGCGGGATGTCATCAGGGAAGATATTCTGAAATGCCTGGAGCAGAAGCCGGCAGATTTTGAAGAACTTCTGAAATTATTACAGCAGGAAGGGTATGAGATTAAACGCGGAAAGCATACTGCAATATGTGGGAAAGAGCAGAAACGTTTTATCAGATTCCGTTCTTTGGGAGAAGATTATACAGAAGAGAATCTGAAAAAGATAATTGCCGGGGAGAAAGATTTACCAGAGAAGAATGAAAAAGCATCTGATCTGAAAGTTGTGAAATCAGAAAAACGGAAGTTTGACCTGGTGGTGGATATTCAGGAGAAGATGGCACAGGGAAAGAATGGTGGTTATGTCCGCTGGGCGAAAAAATATAATGTAAAACAATTTGCCGAGTCAATTCTGTTTTGCAGCAGCATGACATTCACGATAAGGAAACTTTGGATGCTTTGGTGAATGGAAGTTCGGCCAGATATCATGAACTTATGAAAATCATCAAAGATGCTGAGGAAAAGATGGCACAGAACAAGGTTCTCAAAACTCATATTATCAATTATGCAAAGACTAGAGATACATACATTGTGTATCGTAAATCCGGTTACAGCAAAAAATTCTATGAGGCACATCGTGATGAAATCATTCTTCACAAGGCAGCAAAGGAAGCATTTTCAAAAATTCCGGACGGGAAAATTCCGAAGGTAAGAGATCTAAATGAAGAATTTGCACGACTGCTTTCTGAGAAAAAAGCAGCTTACAGCGAGTACAAAAAAATAAAAAAAGAGATGCGGGATTATCAGATTGCAAAGCAAAATGTGGAATCCTTCTATGCTTCACAGCAGACATGGAATCAGGAGGAAGACCTGAAAAAGAGACGGCAGCAGCAGAGATAAAATTACGGGCAATCATCAAAATGAAAATTGGTGGTTGCCCGCTTTTTTGCAATTCCGGCAAAGCAGAAATGTATCAGCACTCACAAAGTGAGGGCGCAGCTTGGCATCGAAGATGACATTCTAAGGGGATTGGGGATGTGCCTCCAACAAGCAAAATGCGCTCACGTACGTACGAGGGCACTGCTTGCTAACTTGCGAAACATATAATACATAGATAGTTCTTTTTGTGATATTATAGTAATTACTAGCAGAAAACATTTATGGAGGTAAATTAAGTTATGAGTACAGAAAAAATTGTAGATGCAAGTCCAACAAAAGAGTTTTTTATTTATATGATAACACGTGATATACAAACAAATGCAGCAATAGTTGAATTAGTTGATAATGCTATTGATGGAGCTAAGAGATTAAGGAAGGATGGTAATTATGAGGGATTAAAAATAGAAGTTACTTTTGATAAAGATAGATTTATTATTAAAGATAATTGTGGCGGGATAGATATTGAAACTGCGACTAAGTATGCATTTAAATTTGGTAGACCAACCGAAAGAGAAAATCAGCAAGGATATTATACAGGTATATTTGGTATAGGAATGAAAAGAGCTCTCTTTAAATTAGGGAGGAAATTTAAAATTATCTCAACTACATCTACAGAGCACTTTGTGGTAGACATTGACGTGGATGATTGGATAAAAAAAGAAGAGTGGCAATTTGATATGTATGACATTCAGGAAAATCAAGAATATCCAGAAGAACAGTGGGGAACAGAAATAGTTATTGAAGAGTTAAATTCAGAACAAAAATATAATTTTATGAGTAAAGTCTTTGAGAACCAGCTTCACAGCTACATTGAGAAATATCGTTCTGTAGAAACCGAGAAGGGATTGCAAATAATATTAAATAGTCAGGTGATAAATTTCTTTAAGGAACAGCTAATAGAAACTGATGAGATTAGAACATATAAAAACTATATAGAAGATGAAACGGGTAAAATTCGAATTGTTGCAGGTATTTCACATTATGGTGACCCTGAAAAAGCTGGTTGGTATATTATGTGTAATGGAAGAATGGTTGTTTTTGCTGATAAGTCTAGTTTGACAGGCTGGGGCAGTGAATATAGGTCTTATCATCCGGTGATGGCACCATTCCGAGGTTATGTATTTTTTGAATCTAAAGATTTATTATCATTACCATGGAATACCACCAAAACTGGTGTCGATGTTACAAATAGATTATATATGATTGCTAAAGAAAAAATGAAAGAAGCAGTAGAGCAGATAGGCAGAGTTATTAGCGAAAAGAAGAGTCAGTATGATATTGATAATCTTGATGAATTGCCATGTATGAAATCAGCCAAAACAGTTTGCTTGGACCATAATTATATTGTTAGCATTTCGTCAAATTCCGATTGAGATTTCACCTGTTTTAAGAAATTTAATAACTGTTATATTTTATTATTAAATTCTTCGCAACCCCTTGAAAACACTGGATTTGTCGCAGGTGAGCTTTCCCTTATTATTTCCCTTGTGTTATATCGTCCCATCAGTGTTTATGCACTCTGATAAGGGCAAATACAAGGGCAAGAAAAATCTATAAGACAGTATAACACAAAATAAAAGTGACATGGTGAACTGATTGAAATGCTTCTTAATTTTTGCTACTACTGATTGATTAAATGATAAGGAGATGGGATACGATGAGAACAATATTTGCAGAATACAATCCACAGTGCAACAGCATTGATGTATATACTAATACGGGCTATATACTCCGTATTGATTGTTGGGAAGCAGAAAAAAATTTAAGAACCACACCTGGATCTGATTGTGCTTTGACATCGCTTGCAATCGATGAGCCATTAGAATATGCAAGGTTATATCTTGATGGGAATTTACAGATGTGGGTAGATGCTGAAGATTCATTAGAGTTATGATTATTCCAATCAAAATCTACTAGAATTTATTAAAAATTAGCTTCATAATTTTAAAAGGACAGCCCTATTGCTATGAGGCTGTCCTTAAAAATACAATAGATAAACCTAGATTATTCTTGCTACTATCTGATTGTTAAATTTTCTGTATTCCATATTGCAAATCTCCCTTTTCGCAATATTTTATTAGTATGAATGCCAGAATCGCTGAAAAAACACGTGCCAATACCGTACTCCACCATATCATAATCTGTCCACCAAATAAAGGTGGTAAAACAAGCATAAATATCAGCATCAATACTGGTTCAATGAATGTAAGAATGTATGACAATCCACTTTTTTCAGTAGCATAAAATCCAGCTGTCGCTATTCTGGTAATCGCAACAAATGGTAATGACACTAAAAATATAGGTACAATTTTAGAAATCTCAATACTTACTTCATAAGAAGCTCCGAAAACCCCTCCAATATTTGCTCTGTTTACATACATGATAATTCCACCACAAACAGCAAGAATTATTGCAAAAATGTATGCCATTCTCTGAACTCCTCTCAGGCTTTCTTGATCCTTCTCACCATAAAAACGGCTCATTAAAGGTTGACTTCCATCACCTACGCCCTGCAATATGAGATATATGATACAGATAATATAGGATACACATGCATAAGTTGCAATAGCTTTTTCTCCCCCATAAGAAGCGGAGAATCGGTTTATAAACACCAATGAAATATTAGGAGTCAATGCTAGCCCAAATGGTGCAAGACCTACTCTGAATATAGCGCCACACATTTCTTTTACATTTTTTAAGGATACATACACATAAAACTTTTTATTATATAATGCGTATATGATTGCAATTGCTGCAGTCACACCCTGTCCGGCTATTGTAGCTGTGGCTGCACCTTTCATGCCCATTTCATATATCCATACAAAGATAAAATCCAGAACAATATTGGTTATGAATCCACCAACCATCGCAAACATTGACCAGAAAGAGTTTCCATAATTTCTAATGAATGGCATCATTCCAGTTCCAAGAATCTGCAATATTGCTCCAAGTGCTATAATTTTGATATAATCTGTCGCATTTGTTAATATAATTCCATCTGCTCCAAGCAATCCTAAAATTTTAGACGAAAAGGAGTAAATAATTATGGTACTGATAACACTTACTATTACAAGAAGCCACCAGCTTGTAGCAATAAATTCTTCTGCCCGTTTTCCTTTCTTTTCTGCTGCATTAATTGAGTAATAAACAGCTCCTCCCATACCAATTCCTGTTCCAAGAGCCTGAATCAAAGCCACAATCGGATATGCAATATTAATAGCCGAAAGTCCAGCATCTCCTATGGTATTGCCTACAAAATATCCATCCACTATCGCATATATTCCTGATAATGCAAATGCTATAATAGATGGAATAACATATTTAAAAAATAATGATTTATGATTCATTTTTCTTACAATCTCCTTCCTTGAAAAGTCTGATAAACAGCTCTGTATTATCATTAAGACTTTCTATATTCTCTAATCCCATTTTTTCGATTACATATATTTCTTTTGAGTGCAGTTTTTCTATGATATCTTTCGTATATTCCATTCCTGATTCTGTGAGGCATATCAGCTTATTTCTCTTGTCTGAATCATCAGATACCATATTGATGTATCCTTTTTTCTGAAAATCTTTTAGTATCGTATTTACCGTTTGCTTAGGTATATTCCATTTTTCACTTATCATTTTCTGCGTGCATCTTCCATTACTTTCATAAAATGAATACAAAGCAAAAACTCCATTTGAAGACAGTCCCTGATCCTTTGACCATTCCTCATACATTGCTGTACATTCTTTCCATAAAGCATAATATCGTTGCAACTGTATTATCATATTATTATCTTTTCTCATCTTTTTCCTCCTTAAATTAGTACGAATCCGGACTTTTGTATTATAGTCCGAGTTCGTACTAATTGTCAAGATTTATTTATATACTTTTTCTTTATATAAACAATCAATAGTCCCTTACTAAGGACAGGAAGATTATGAAATTTCCCTGTCCTCTTTTAATAATATCCTCGTTCTTCCATCCAGTCTTTCACATAACATCTGATTCCAATATAAATAATATGCGACAGTAATAGCAATACAATAAGATTTATCGGATTAGCGTTTTTAATCCATTCTCCAAAGTAAATTACAACAGCTGTACTCGTTATCGCTACCACGATACTGATGATATCCCAACAATATTTCCGGTAGATTTTTCCTACCTGATAACCAATCCCGATTATCAGCCACCCGGTTATTACGAATAAAATTGCCATGACAGTACCGGCAATCAGCCAGTACACAATCCCGGAAAGAATACTGTTAGGTATTCCACTGCTTAACTGTCCGAAAGAGTCTGCACCTGTCACAAACTCCCGAAATAAACTTCCCATTCCTTTTCCTAACGCACCGAAAAAGACGATACAGTCGTTAAGGAAAACCGGCGAAAGAATCGCAGTAAACAGTGTTGTTGTTATGCTGTACCATGCCAGTAGAAACAAGATACTTTCATAACCAATCGTCATATTTTTATATTTCTTTTCTAACTGGCTTTTACGGCTATCGCATTTTTCTTTTGCTTTCCGGTAAGCAGTACGGTCACATTTTTCACATTTCTCATAAGGCACTTTTTTCTCAACAGCTACCTCTACCGTCTTTTGGTGTGTCTGTGCATAAAGTTTTTCCTGCTCTGCTTTTTCATACTTAAATTTCCATGCCACGGCTTCTGCGTCGGCTCTTTTCCTGCTGTCTGTCTCGCTGGTCAATCGTTCCTCTGTTTGCCTTAATCTTGTCCGCAATGCTTCGATATTCTCGGCTCTGTTTTCGCTGTTCAATTTCTCGTTCAAGGTCAGCGATTCGCTTAGCTGCCTGTTTAGTTCCTGGATTGTCTGGTCTTTCTGATCCAGTTCGTCCTGCATCTGTTCGGTCATCAGCAGAAGTTCTTCCACCTGCCCGACGTTCTCTAAGTTTCTGCATTCGCTCATCGATCTCCCTCGCTTTCTCTATCTGCTGTTTAAGGTCAGCAATTCGCTGTTCTGTTTCTGCAATAAGCTGTTCTCGTTGTTCAGCTTCTGCGTTAATTCCTGCCATTGCTGATTCTCGTTTTCCAACTGTTCGATTCTGGTTTTCTGTTGCTCGATCTGTGAGAGCAGTTCTTCTGTATCTGGCAAAAGATTTAGCAGCCTGGATAATTCGCTGTTTAAGCTTTTTAAACTCTGGTTCTGCTCCTGAAAAGACAGGAGCTGCCTGTCCCGTTCCTGCAATTCCTGTACCATCTCTGCCATAAGATTCTGCTGTTCCTCGATCTGGTTTATCATTGTCTCCATCATGGGAATGACTTCCCGGCTTTCTTCTAATGTCACGCAATCGCTCCTTCCATTGTGTTAATGCACTGGATACTTTTCCAAAAGAAATCTGTATTTTATCCAGCAGTGCATTTTGTCTTTTTATGATCTGGTTTTCCTCTACTTTCCATGAAGTAGAGGATGTCTGTCCGTTTTGAAATTTCTCGTCAATTTTTCTGGCATCTGCGCCCTCATGGATCGTCGGTATCTCTAATTTTCCCTGCCTTGCATAAGAACGGTGGTCAATGTGATTTTCCGTTTTCAAATGTGCATTACAGACGTTTGCCCATTCGCTCCGCCATAGCTCACAATTTTTCGGATTGTTCCACCCGGTAGCATCGGTTAATACACGTTTCCACTGTTTGCGGTTCCTTGTCCCGACTTTCTGGACTCCATTTTCATCAAGTACGGGGATTCGGATTCCATGACGGTCAGGGTTCTTTTTATCCTGCCACCAGTCCGGATGGGATTCATCCACCACAATATTTCCATTTTCATCTCTGACAAACTCCCAATCCTTGATTTCTTTGTTCCCCCATGAGTGGTCTGGATTGAATGGTCGCATCGTCACAAGTAAATGCACATGGGGATTTCCATCTCCTTTATCGTGGATACTCCAGTCCGCACACATTCCCTTATCTACAAAGGTCTTTTGAATATATTCAGTTGTATAATCAATCTGTTCCTGTCGGCTCCATTCTTTCGGAAGTGAGAACTCAAATGACCTGCCGAGTTGTGCATCTGAACTTTTTTCTATCCTCAAGACTTCATTCCATAAACGCTGCTTCTGAAAAGTAAGTTTGAATTTTTCCAGTGCAGCATTTTGGTTATCTGCCCTTTTATATCGGACAGATTTCTGGAACCGTCTGATATTTTCAGCAGGTACATTCTGCCATTCCTGTGGTGCATTTTCACACATCAGCAGGCTGGTATAAACGACTTCTTTTTTTGAAGTATAGTAGCTGATCCTGCCTGTTTCTTCATTTTTCATCACATCGCCATTGAGATAAGCAGACGCCGATATGATGGATTTTCCTTTGCTGCGTCCAACAATCTTTACTGTATAATGAAAAATCGCCATGCTCCGTTTCCCCCATTCTGCCGTATCCGGCTTTGATTTCCGGCAGGTAACGTTTTTCCTAAAAGAAAATGGTATCTGCCGGAGCACCCTCTGCGTAAGAGTGCCCTGTGCATAACAGCCTGCATGGAATGTGCCCCTCTGGCGAAGAGTGCCTCCTGCGGCATGAGCAGGTCTGGCTGAAAGCCCCGCCGACGGAACGAGCCCGGCAAGCATAAGCGCAGACCGGTTGCCACCTGTGGCAAACTTATACGGACGACCTCTGGTTGTCCATAAGTGCGCCCTTCATAAAAAAGCAATGAAGGGAATGGAAACTCCACTCCCTCCGGCATTACACTTCCTCCGTATTTGCAACTGGCTCTTTCTGCATTGCCTTTGAGAAGAATTTCCCATTTGCTTCCTGCCTTTTTAAGAAGCCGATCAGCTTTGGGATATCATCTTCCTCAATCGCAGAACCCAGTACCGATTCCACTGCACCGCCAATCTGGCAGAGCCTGTGTGTCCGTTTTTTGGTTTCCACATCTTTCTGACGTTTCTTCAGTTCCCGTTTCTGTGCTGCATACTGTTTTGCTTTCTCAAGGCTTTCCTGTTCTTTCTTTTCCAACTGGAGCATACGCTCCTCATAACTCTTTGTTGATCTTGCCATAAATATCATCGTCCTTTCTTTTTTTCCAAACATAAGTTTCCTGTTGTCTGTCAGACGAAGTACATGGTATAATCTGCTTGCGTGTAGGTATATCATGACTCCGGTCTGATAGAACCTTTGGCGGTTTCTTCGGGAACCGCTTTTTTAAGTTGAACCGTTTCTTGTGACTGCTTTCACATTTCCCTTATCCCTCAAGTCCCTGCCCTCGTTGGCTTCCATAAAAAGTTCCAGCATATCCGTTTTGATCAGGACTTTTCTCCCAACCTTCAATACCGGAAGTTTCTTCCACTCTACCAACTTTCGCAGGGTGTTCCTGCCAATTCCCGTATAATCAGCAGCTTCCTCAATAGATAAGGCAATCTTTCTTTGCGTCATATGACCACCTCCTTTCGAATTGCATTATGCAATTTCATTTGTGCTGTCAGTATAGCGTGTTTATATTGCTTTGTCAAGCATTATGAAATTTTTCTGCTTTTCTTAAAATTGCATATTGCAATATATTTTGTTGCGTGGTATAGTAATGACATACCGAAAAAGGAGGCACATCAGCATGAAAGATAAAGAACTACGCAAGCTGATCGGCAGCAGGGCAAAACAGCGCCGTCTCGAATTAAATCTGACACAGCCTTATGTCGCAGAGAAGATGGGAGTTACCGCTTCCACAATCCTGCGTTATGAGAATGGTTCGATTGACAATACCAAAAAGATGGTACTGGAAGGTCTTTCGGAAGCACTTCATGTATCGATTGAATGGCTCAAAGGGGAAACCGATGAATATGAAACTGATATTACGGATAAGAAAGAATTGCAGATTCGTGATGCGATGGGCGACATTCTCAAACAGTTTCCTCTTGACCTCAATAAAACAGAAGACGCTTTTTCTAAAGACTTACTGCTGTTAATGTTAAAGCAATATGAACTGTTTCTGGATTCGTTTCAGTTCGCCTGTAAAAATTACAAAGGCAGTACCAAAGATGCGGACATTGCCAAAGTAATGGGATTTGAATCGAAAGATGAATATAATGAGATTATGTTTCTCAGGGAGATCACACATACTGTCAACGCATTTAATGATATGGCAGATGTTGTAAGGCTCTATTCAAAGAAACCGGAAGCGGCAGAACAAAGGCTTGCAAATCTTTTATCCGAAGTTATGTATGACGATTCTGAATCGGTATAGTAAGATAATCGGAGTTATGATACAATGAGCGCAAGCGAGTCAAGCTGTTTACAGATTTGACGAGCGGCGAATTGGCTTATGGACTTGTCCATAAGATGCCTACACGCAAGAAGCATTTCAGCAGTTCCGATTGTCTGATATCGAAAGGAGACATACGATTATGGCAAAAGGATCTGTTAGAAAAAAAGGAAAAAAATGGTACTATCGTTTCTATGTAGAAGATGCAAGCGGTAAAATGGTTCAGAAAGAATACGCCGGAACCGAAAGTAAAAGTGAGACGGAAAAGCTTCTCCGCAAGGCACTGGAAGACTACGAAGATAAGAAGTTTGTTGCAAAGGCAGATAATCTTACCGTAGGGGAACTTCTGGATATGTGGGCAGAAGAAGAACTGAAAACTGGGACACTCAGCAACGGTACAGTGGAAAATTATCTTGGTGCAATCCGATGTATCAAAAAACACCCGATTGCAGACCGCAAACTGAAAACAGTTACTGCCGAACATTTACAGGCATTTCTTGATCTGCTTACATTCGGTGGTGAGTTTCCAGACGGGAAAGTAAAAAAGGGATACAGCAAAGATTATATCCATTCTTTTTCCGCAGTGTTACAGCAGTCATTCCGTTTTGCAGTATTTCCAAAACAGTTAATCAGTTTCAATCCGATGCAGTATATTAAGCTGAAAAAGCAGGCAGAGGAAGTTGACCTCTTTTCCGATGATGAAGTGGAAGAAGGCACACAACCGATTTCGCATGATGATTACGAGCAACTTATCAAGTATCTGGAAAAGAAAAACCCACCTGCCATTCTACCGATTCAGATTGCGTATTATGCCGGGCTCCGTATCGGAGAAACCTGTGGTCTTACATGGCAGGACATTAACCTTGAGGAACAATGCCTGACCATAAAACGCAGTATCCGCTACGACGGCATGAAACACAAAAATATTATCGGACCAACGAAACGGAAAAAAGTAAGGATTGTTGATTTTGGAGATACGCTGACTGAAATACTGAAAGCTGCCAGAAAAGAACAGCTCAAAAACCGGATGCAGTATGGCGAATTATATCACCGCAATTACTACAAAGAAGTGCATGTGAAAAACAGGGTATATTATGAATACTATCATCTTGACGGAACACAGGAAGTCCCGACAGATTACAAAGAAATCTCCTTTGTCTGCCTGCGACCAGATGGCTCTTTGGAACTGCCGAGTACACTCAGCATTGTATGCAGATCAGTGGCAAAGAAGCTGGAAGGATTTGAAGATTTCCATTTTCACCAGTTGCGTCACACTTATACCAGCAATCTGCTTTCCAATGGAGCTGCACCGAAAGATGTACAGGAACTGTTAGGACACTCTGATGTCAGTACCACAATGAATATTTACGCTCACTCAACAAGAAAAGCAAAACGGGATTCCGCAAGACTTCTTGATAAAGTAGTGAGCAATGCTTAACTAAAAATTTCCCTTATTTCCCTTGCGGATTCCGCATAAGGGCAAAGATAAGGGAAAATACATATCATTTCACTATCTAAGAGGCTGTAAGCCTTGAAAAATAAGGAAAGTTCAGGAAATCTCTCCACAAATTCCGATTTTGAAATAACAGAAAAATCACCTTTGGAGGAGGTTACCACTGTTTCTTTTAAAGAATTGAAGGTGAAAGTAGAAGCTGCAAAAAAACATGCCAAGGTAAGTAATAAAACAGATTTGGGCAAAAAAATTTTTAATTATTATTGGGATATGGAGGAACTGTGATGGCTGGAAGTGGTGAAGTTGTTAATTATAATATACGTCCATGTAAGAATATTGAACGTAAGATGATGTGTGAAATGATTTCATGCTTAGCAACGGTAGATGAGTTAAGTGAGTATAGATATATTGGAATGGGGGCTAAATATTTTGTTGATTTTATTCAAATGCATAAAAAGTTTGGTATAAAAGAGATGTATAGCTTGGAAACCATGCGAACAGATGAAGTTAAGAAGCGTTTTGAATTTAATAAGCCCTTTAATTGTATAAATTTAGTTTTTAAAAATTCTACAGAGTGGTTAAGCAGTACAGGATTTAGGTGGAAAGATAAAAAAGATATAATATGGTTTGATTATGATGGAAGTTTTACATCAAACCAATTAAAAGACGTTGAGTTTTGTGCAGGAAAAGTACAGTCGGGGAGTATGATTTTTGTAAGTACAAGCTTAAACTTTGGGTTGGATTTTGATGAATTGGATCCAAAAGAAAAGTTGGCAAGGTTTTGTGAACGTGTAGATAATGAAAGTTATACTAAACATTTACAAGCAAAGAATTTTGCAGCTCAAGGTTTATATAGAGAATTAGCTAATACATTTTCTCTTGTAATAAACGACTCTTTATTGAGAAGAAATATTGTGATAGAAAATGATTCTAAAAAGATGTATGCAGAGAGGATAGCATATTTTGCATATACAGATTCATTGACTCCAATGGTAACTTTAGGATGGATTTTTTTCAGTGATTATGATAAGGAGAAGATTACACAATGTGGAATAGACCGGCTTTCATTTTATAATAAGACAAATGTACCTTATGATATTTCTGTTCCAAATTTTACATACAAAGAACTTGCAGTATTAAATAAAAATATGCCAAATGTAGAATACCCTATAGTAGATGCTACGTTTTTTTCTCAAGAAGAAGTTGAGGCATATAAAAAAATATACCGATATTACCCGACAACGGTAGAAACAAATACTGTATTATAGAAATTTATTAGCAATGGGGGAATGGTAATGGATAAGAAAATACTTAATGAATTCATTGATAAAATTTGTGATATGACGGGGATGGAGTGTTATGAAGAAGAATTGGATAATCATGTAGGCAAAATAGAATTGCGTTTTTGGGGATCAAGTGAAGTTGGTGTACAGGTTTCATCACATTTAGACAAATTTTCAATATATGTGCCTTTTTCTTTCGAAGATTATGGAAAAGATGAAATAGAAAGCGATAATTTTGATGTTGAAGATCTTGAGATAGAAAAAAGAACGGCTTTGCACAAAAACTTATTTTATTTGTGGTGCCAAAATCGAGAGCTTATATATCCTATCACAGAATGGGATGATGGAGCCTATATGTGTCCAGGGTATGTGGCATGGGTTGGCTATTGCAATATTCCATATTGCGATGATGCGGTTTTGAATTTTGTGAAATTGGTAAATGAATATGAAGAGGTGTATGGTCATTACGCAAATCAGAAATTACGAGAAGAAATTGTTTCATTGCTTTGCAAAAACAAGGGGATATATGTAACTATAGGAAGAAACATAATATTAGGAAAAGAAGCTAAGATTTCTTTTTCGGAAAAGCGGATTAATTGTAAGAACAATGTTATAGATATTTATAGAGGGAAGGAGTATGTAATTCTCAAGACGGAGGATGAGAAGTATGCTTTAAGAAGTTGTCTAGTTGATTTGTTTTATGAAACTATTGAGATGTGTGAAATGTATAACGATGTTGGGATGTGCTGTGATGGCAGTATAGTCACTATGTTTTCAGATCATATTGCATTTTCCATGCCTGTTATGAAAGATGTTGGAGTGTTTGCGAAACAAGAAGAAGCTTATCTGTTGATGAATTTAAAAAGAATTTTACCATTTTCAACATTGGATTATCAGGAAGGATTTTATAAATATTGGTTGAGTTTAGCTAAAGATGGGTATACAGAAAGTAATGGAATAATTTTTACAGAGGGATTAACAGATTCTATACATTTGCAAAAGCATTGGGAATACATCAAAAGTGATTATCCCCAAAGTAATATTTCTTTTTGGGATTATGGTATGAACGGAGAAAAGAACTATAAGCAAGAAATGGGTGGATCCGAATTGCTAAAAATGTGTAGGGAATATGCAAAAATCAAACAAGATAAAAAAATGATATTTATTGCAGATTGTGATGATTATAGAGTGGCAAAGGAAATGGGAAATAATAGAGATAAAAAATATAAAAGTTGGGGAAATAATGTTTATTCATTTACACTACCAGTACCTTTACATAGAAAAGGTAATGATAATATATGTATAGAACATCTATATACTGATGAAGAAATAAAACAAGAATATATTTGTAAGGATGGCATAAGACGACGGTTGTACATAGGAAAAGAATTTGATGATTATGGAAGAAGTATTGAAAACAGACTTTTATGTACCAAGACTTCTTTTTGTGGAGAAAATAGTAATAAGATAATAGATGGAACCTCAGATGCGAGGGTGATTTGTTCAGATAATTTGGATGCAACAAATTATGCTTTAAGTAAAATAGAGTTTGCAAAAAAAACTATTGTGAATACGTCAAAAGAATCCTTTGCAGCATTTAAAGCGGTATTTTGTATCATCAATGAGATTATTAATGATAACTAACATATTTGATCAAAGGGTAAGGTGTTCGAACATACATTTTACTCTTTTTTATTTCTGATAGGCATTCTTATCAAACAAAAATCACTCTGTGGAGAGTGTATTGCGGCGGAATTAAATTGTGTTGTAGATATAACCTGCTACAGGTAGAGAAGTCAGCGGTTGCAGGACTATTTGTTTGGATTTAGAGATACAATATTGAGAATTTGACATTCTTAAGGTTTTGAAATATTAATATATTTTTCGAGCTATGACGTATATTGGTATGAAACTTAAGTTTTTCCAATTTAGTTATAAGGAAAATTAATTCAAATTTAATGTGCAGTTATGTTGTGATCACTAATTTCCTTAATTTTACGGATATGGGATATGCGAATGGGTGAATGAGAATGAGTAAAATTCGATTATAAAAAAAAAATTACAGAAAAAAGCTAATAGTTGCGTGAAATCAAAGTGTTATATTGCAATATGATGAAAAAAAATCTATAATAAAATCAGTGAGAATTGTTTTGAAATATTATGGAGGAAGTATATGTTCATTAGTTATAATAATTTGTGGAAAACATTAATTGACAAGAGCGTAAAAAAAGGTGAGCTATGCAAGCAAACCGGTATAAGTAGCAGCACATTGGCCAAGATGAGTCGAAACGAAGCAGTGTCATTATCTATTATTTTAAAAATATGCGAAACGTTAGATTGCGCTATTGAGGATGTTGTGACAATAAATAAGTAGGACGAGTGAGGTACAACATGGGGAATTGTAAATTTACAAATGAATTGAACCGTTTACGAAAATCATCCAGTGACTCGATTGATAATGTTGAAAAGTTTGATGGATTTAAGGAATACATGCATGTTACTAGAACGGCAGAGGAAGATTTAAAGTCTATTTTACGAAAAATAAATTTATCTGGGAAAAAGAGTTTGGTACTTCTTTGTGGAAGTGCGGGAGATGGAAAATCTCATTTACTGTCCTATTTGAAGAACTCTGATGAAGAGAACTTAATTGCAAACTACACGGTGTATAACGATGCCACTGAAAGCAGCGCACCATCAATGACTGCTATACAGACATTAAGAGTATTGTTGAAAGATTTCAGAGACACTGATTTGGCGTTGCCTGGTGAAAATATTATCTTGGCAATTAATCTTGGTGTATTAAGTAATTTTATAGAATCGGAATTCGGAGATGAATTCAGCAAATTAAGAAATTATGTAGAAAATAGTAATATTCTAACTTCACAGGTTAATGTAAATGATTATGATGAAAGCAGTCCTTTCCAACATGTAAGCTTTTCTGATTATCATATGTACAGTTTGAGAGAAGATGGGATTCATGCTGGTTACATAGAAGACATCGAGAAGAAGGTTTTTGATAAAACTGATGAAAATGTTTTTTATCAAGCCTATTTAAATCATTGTACATCGTGTCCGCTTGCACAGAAGTGCCCGGTAAAAAATAATTATGAATTTATGATGGATGATAAACGCCAGAAATATATTGCGGAGTTATTAGTTAAGACTATTATTCAGTATAAGGTAATTTTAACGACTCGAGAAATTTTGAATTTTGTTTATGACATACTTGTAGCACAGGATTTTAGTTTTACCAAATATCAAAAGCTAATGGTTGATGATACAGCTTTTCTGAAAGAATACTTAAAGCATATAACTCCATCATTGCTTTTTGATTCAGCAGATGTCACTACATTAATGAATTTGCTTCAAAAGTACGATCCGTTATTAATGAGAACCGAAGCTGGTGATGCGATGGCTATTTCATATTACGTAAGTGGTAATATATGCAAGGAAATTAAGACGGCAGTAATTAATCTGCCATATGCAAATGTGCTTTGTGATTCAACTTTGATTGCCAAACTAAATAGTGACAAGGTATTAAAATCTATGGTGTTCAATCTAATTGTACGTTGCGAATTTATAGAATCTGAGGACAGAACGGATGCTGTTTACGAGCAATACCTAAAAGATTTATATTGGTACAATGCTGGAAAAGGAAAAAAACTAGGGTTACTGTACAATATGGTCGAAAAAGGTGTTGCGCAGTGGTGTGGAAGTGATGAAGATGGAAACTTGTGTTTAGAAGAAAGAAGGTCAGGATTTTCTATCTTTGAAAGTGTCAAATTCAAAGAAATGATTTCACACATTCCTAATCCTGAAAATACTGATGAACTCCAGAGATTTATTCCTTCGATTGTTACTGCATTTGAAAATCCTGATGGTGGACAAATTCTTTTGGATATTGATTATTCATTATATGAATTAATATATAGATTGAATAAAGGATATATTCAGACAGCAGAAGACCGAAATAATCATGCAGATTTTATTAGTTTTATAAACCGTATTTTACAGACAGGATCTCTTACAGAATCTTTATCAATAGTTTCTTCTGATGATAAAAGGGCAAGTATATCCAAGGGAATGTTTGGATATAAATTTAAGGTGGTGAAGTAATGGCGTATTTATTTGATGTGGATACATTCATAGAAAGCTTTAATGCAAAGACAAGCGAAAGCAAATCAACGGATTCAATGAGATTAACTCATAGAGCGGACAATCATTTTAAACTTTTTCCATATAAAGCATCAGGAAAAACACAAGCACCTATTGTTACTGACTTGGAAGATGTTGTAAGTGGTTTCTTCAGATGCGTGTTAAACAAGAAAACAGAAATGGTAAAGTTTGATGAATTATGTGATGCATTGATGGAAGAAGTGGATGTTGATGACGATGATGTTGATTATTTCAGAGATTTGATACAGAGCATATTTTTTAAAGGTGAAGACTTTATTGCAGATAATATTGGATTATATCCTTATCAAACGCAGACAAACAACAAAAGTGCAGACAATTTGTCAAAGTTTTTGTATTCAGTTTTAGGCATCAGTAAACAGGACTGTGAAAAAATAGAAAAAGCAAAAGAAGGATATCGTTTTAATGTTTTAGAAGATATGGTAATTAATACGATTGAAGCGAAGAAAGTATCTGAGGCAGAAGAAAATGTTCCGTATTATTTAGTTAAGGATGATATCCAAAAATTATTTAGGGAAGATTTCTATTTCATGATTGACACAGGAATGACTACATTAGATGATTTGGCTAATCTATTTGCCGTTTATTACTTTTTTTATGTTTCGCAGGTATGTATTGTATTAGATCATTTTTGCTCAGGAAAGAGGACTGATAAGGTCCATTTATACTATGCGCTTGACTGGGAAAAAGTATCTAAGAATCGTCTTTGCTGCGTTGAGGGATGGGATAAATTACAAGGTAGTATTTCCCATATGTTTAGTCATGCAATTACCCTTGAAATACTTAATCAAACAGCAGAGAAAAATATGATGGATTATATTGCATTTGGGCAGATGGTTTGTGAAGATTCAATATTAGATATAGAAGTTGCTGGTGAAATTGAAAAGGCTGAAGATACGTATTGCTCCTATGTTGGTGATTATAAGGACTTTAATAATATTCCAAAACAACAAGGAGCTTCAAAGACTGAAGAAGCGATTAGGCATTTGTATAAATGTGTGGAAGCTCAATTTTTAAATACAGAAAGAAAAAGAGCAAATCAATTTTACAATGAAAAATTTTCTGAGTTCTGTAAATCCCGTTGGGTGAAGAATAGAAAGAAATCAGGATTGGTCCTCAATTTGACGGAAAGGGATGTAATTTTCTTGACAAAGATTTGTCTTAGGAATGAGGAAAAAATACGTCTCGTTGATTTGTATAAAGAATATGAACGTAGGGGAATATATTTGGACAATACCTCAAAAGAGTATTTACAAGAATTCTTTACTAAATTGAACCTGATTGATAAGAAGAGTGATAGTGGGGATGCACAGTATGTTAAACGAATTTTATGATTTTATAGCAAAAAAAATATACAGTTTCTATCAGACTGAAGCATCTGAAGGAACTCTTTTGAAAGGTGAAAGTTTTTGCCTGAAACTGGACGATGAGGATATGGTGGTTGAGGTTACCAAAGCTTTACGACAATTTGCTCAAAATAATAATTCAATTGGGGAGTATAGATATGCTTGTGGTGATGGTAGTGAATACAAAACCTACACATTAAAAGTACTTGATGACGAAGTTATTATTGCTGCGCAGATTGATGGAATGACCAATGACTTTTTGTGTGCAACGTTAAGAAATGCAGCTAATGATGCACAAAAACCAATTTTGATGATTTCTTCTAATCCAATTGACAGTGCTAAAAGTGGATCCCGTGATATGTCAGCTAGTGGAATGCCTTTCCATGCAGAACAATTAATGCAAGAAATCCATAAGATGGTTAATGATAGTACTCAATTAACAGATACAGAAAAGCGAATTTTGCAGTTTGAATTAAAGAGAAGAGATTCTGATGTCTTTAGTGATAAAGCATCTATCTATGAGTACAAAGATTTATTAGCAATTATGAGTAGTGGGAAAATTGATAATAACAATTTTGCAGGTTTTAGATTATTTGCTGTGGATGGAAAAACGGATTATCTGACATATGGAAATAGTCAAATCGATAAGGAAATAAAAAACAATAATGATTTATTTGAAAAAATAGATCGTGGAATTCGATTCGGAAATTTAGAAGTAGAATTATCCAAAGTTTTTGAAGAAAATACTATCCTTAAAATTGAAAAAGCGCATAAAGATGAGGGAGAATACTGGAGCCGTTTATTCACATATGCGGAATTGCTTGCTGCGATGGAGCGCAAAAAGTCAAAGATGGATAATCCACTAAAAATTGAAAATGAGGATATTACTGTATATGGAGATTTACCACTAAATGTCATTAGTCAGGATCAAGCACTAATTATCAGAAATGAAGGTTCTCAAACAGCCAAAAAGAGAACAAAGAATCTGATTATCTTTAATCCAGAAAAATATTGCAAGATACATATTCAAATGACATGCAATGCTAAAATAAGTAACAGTGGAATTATGGCAGATGATTCCGAAATGACAAAGGAAGGTAAACAGATTACATTTACATTTAACAGAGAAGGTATTACGTTCCATAAATTAGAAATTAATGATGCAGCTAATGGCATAACATATATTTTTAAAGTTTGTATTATCGATATTGCACCCGAGTTTATGTATCAAACAATTAAACACTGTGTATCTATTGATTATAAAAAAACAAAGAAAAACAGTAGAGTAAAATTGGCAGGGGTTGGAGTAAATCTTATATTCAATAAGAATGGAAGCACCATAAATTCTTGTAAGCTGGAAGATAATGAGGTTTATGCATGTAAGTATGATGAAAGACTGCTTCTCTTTACGTCAGAGGAGGAATTGTCAAATTTCGGAAGTGGGATAAAAATTGATATTAACTTTTCAGGGGTGGTTGTGCCATTCACTTTATATCCGGATGAAGTGAAGAGCATAGAAATCACTGGAAGAAAAATATTAAGGGAAAAAATAGCAACGGAAAAAAGCTTCGAATTTGATGCTGGAGCGATTTTAAGCGACACACAAGAGTATTTTGCAAAAGCAAACCTGTTACGTGAATTAAGAACAGAACAGCAGATTATAGATAATGAGATATTATGTGGTAGTGTAAAAAATTTCTATGTGTCGGATTGTGTGAAGATTGAAACCTCAAATCTGAATTTGTCAGCAGAACTTAGAAATGCGTACTTGGAGATGCTTCGGGTATATAAAAAGAAAAAAACTATTCCTACGCTTGCATATATTGGTACAGATTTATTGGAGGTTATATTTAAGTATATTGCTGCATTTGAAAAGTGCTTTTCGAATTTACAAGACGGGGAGAATCTTTCTCATGAACAGGAAGATGCGCTTTTATTAGGTACAATCTCAGTTGGCCGTCGAGCTGAGGAGATATTGATGACGCCATTTCATCCGTTGAATATGAAATATCAGCTTGCGTTAATTCAAGAACGAGGAATGGAGTATGCAACAGATATTGTAATCGACCGATTGAATTCAGTAAATTTGTTGCCTTATATTCAACGATCAAAGAAAATATATAAGGTATCAGATCAATTGTTTTCACAAGAATGGAAGTATTATGCGCCTGTTGAAAATAAAAAATATAGAGGTAGCAGAAGATATGTTCCAAAACTTGTGGAGGAAAAGATATCAGAGTTTCTGTCTCATTTTAGATATATTTTTGAAGATATTAACAATAAAGTTGTGAGAATAAATCTTATAAACATGGGGGATTGTAGTGAAGTGTTTATTGGGTTGACTCAATACTTCATTCATGCAATTAATAGAAATGCTGATATTGATAAGCTGAATCGGTTTGAAATTCATATTTACACTGACGATGTTAGAGGTAATATTTTCTCAAATATTAAAGAATATGTATCTTTAAAAGAGTATCTAGCGGAACAGAAATTATTTGTAGTTAATGGTACGACAATGAATACTCTAGAAGGCATCCTTTCAAAGAATATTCAGTGTTATTTTCACAAGGATAATGGAAAGAATTATGAATATGCTCATATTTCCTTTTATGAAATGGAATCTGAGATAACTTCAGAACAAGCAACAATGAACCAGATTGAAACCGGTATTTCATTAAATGGCATTTTGTCAGGAATTCCGTCAAGTAAGTATGGTCATAAATATAGAACTGGGTATGGTACCAAATATGCAAGCCAAAGTCCGTTGGTTAAAATGGCATCTCTTTACAATGCATTAATGCAGGTTGAGTCATCAGGAAATCCTTATCATGCAGGTACATCCATTTCTACACAGATAGATGAACAGGCTGAAAATAAAATGGAGTACATTTATGCAAGTTCGAACTGGGTTGTTTTTGTGGATCCTAAGGTAGATTTGGACTTCTTTAGTGAAAAAGAGGCCACTAGTGATTTGTTGATTATCCATTATAGCGATCAATACACTTCGAGCAGCGGGTATGATGCTATTACGGTTACTCATAAATCGCAACAGTATTCGCTTGTTATTCAAGAATATTTGAAATTAAAAGGTGTTGTTGCAGAAATTCAGGATGTTCACAAAATTATAAATCTGTTTAATGCAGTAAATGGCGATTGGTTACTCAGACTTGTTTCTTCCAAGAGAGGAAATAAGGATTCAACTTTTAGTAGAGAGAAAATAAGTATCGTTGCTGCAATAAAATTCATGTTGGCATATTTAAAACACGAAGATGTTATTTGGGTGCCGATATCTCTCGAAGAAATGTTAAGAGTATCTGGTGGTGCCGGCTTATCCAAAGATGAGGGCGTTTTGTCAGCTAAGAATTTGGGCTTTGACAAGGGACCAACTAGTGATGACTTATTATTTATTGGATTGAATGGGAGTGGAGATGTACCAAAGATTTATTTGTATCCTACAGAAGTCAAAACTGGAATTAATGATAATAGTGTAATAAAAAAAGCATTTGAACAGGCTTCAGCGACTGCAAATGGGCTCCATAATGCATTTAATCCAGGTGGAGATATTATGGATACGATTCTATACAAAGTAAATCGTAACTTCTTAATGCAGATGTTGGTGACCAGTTGCAAGAAAATGCAAGTATATCATGTAGATGACTCTCAGAATTGGGATATCATTCTTAATGACTTCCGAGAAGCTATTCTAAACGAGCAATATGAAATGTCTGAAGATATTCAAGAACTGTTGGGAAAAGGTGCAGTACTGTCCTTTAGAAAGGCTTTAGTAGAAAGACGAACATCTTTTAAAGAAGACTCTATTAATTTTATTGAGATGCCAGAAAATGATGAATTTGGACTAATTTTAAAAGATGTAATAGATATCTTTGCAGAGATTTCCAATGGAAAAGAACCTGAAATGATGTTACTTGAGCAATGTGCGGTAGAGTCTTTGACAGGAGATTTATCAAAATTATCTGTTGGAAAGCTGGAGGAACAAGAGGATATAGATAATCCAGAAGGCGGTGCTGAAAAAACAACTGAAGATAAAAATGATGATGAAGAGCATCATGATTCAGTAGATGATAGTGCAACGGAAACTGAGGAAGAACATGAGAATTTAGATATACCTGGAATGAAAATTCTTTTTGGTAAAAATGATCAGGACGGTAAGCCTGTACTATGGATGCCAAACGATACTTCTCAATTATTCCACACAAATACTGGAATTATTGGAACAATGGGAACTGGAAAAACACAGTTTACAAAGTCTATAATTACACAGTTATATATGCAACAAAAATATAATGTTGATGCATTGGATTTGGGTATTCTTATATTTGATTACAAAGGGGACTATAATGAGAGTAAACAGGACTTTGTCGAAATGACAAATGCGAAAATTCTCAAGCCATACCATTTGCCGTTTAATCCTCTTGCCTTAGTGAAATCTGCTGTATTTAAGCCATTGTTGCCGACACATACGGCAAACACATTTAAAGACACAATATCAAAGGTCTACAATCTGGGACCAAAGCAGCAAGCAACTTTACTTCAATGTATTATGGATACATATACTGCAAGTGGAATTAATCCAAGTGATCCGAGTACATGGGATGGGGAGGCACCAACTTTTGATCAAGTTTACAATCGTTATGCTAATGATGATGAAATAAAAAAGGGTGATTCACTAGCGGCTGCGTTAGATAAACTACATTTATTCCAGATTTTTGAAGGCAATCCAAGCGCTACAAAGTCACTTTTTGAAATACTTAATGGAGTGGTAGTAATTGATTTGTCAGGATATGATTCTGATATTCAAAGTTTGATTGTTGCAATTACGTTGGATTTATTCTACTCACAAATGCAGGCATCTGGTTCTAGTAAGATGGAAGGAAACTATCGACAGTTAACAAAACTGATTTTGGTGGATGAAGCAGATAATTTTATGAGCGAAGGCTTCCCGACACTTAAAAAAATACTTAAGGAAGGAAGAGAATTCGGAGTAGGAACCATTTTATCAACTCAGTTTTTAAAGCATTTTGGAAGTGGAGATGATGATTATTCTAAGTATATTCTAACTTGGGTGGTTCATAATGTGTCAGATCTTAAAAATTCAGATGTAGATTTTGTGTTTAAGACAGAAGCTAAGAGTCAGGAAAATCAAGTCTTATTCAATGCAATTAAAGGACTTACAAAACATCATAGCATAGTGAAGATTGGAAATAATAAACCCGTATATGTTCAGGATAAAGCATTTTGGGAGTTATACCAAGAAACACATTGACTATAAAAAAAACAGGTGCTATACTTAAGTATACTACTTAAGTATAGCATTTTTGTTGGAGGTCAGAATGGATTTTGCATATAAGTTTCCAGTAGTGAGAGGAAAGCAGGCGGGGAAAGAGTTTTTCATCGCCATGGTACCGCTGAGAATGATTTCAAAAATATTTCCTAATGAAGAGGAATACGTATTGCCAGAGTATCGAGCACAAAGGAAATTGAATGAGTCAAGAATTCCAATTATAAGTAGATATATTACAGAAAACAGAGACTCATATGTATTTTCTGCATTAGCAGCATCAATAGATGGTGAATTCGAATTTCATGAAAATGCGGGTGCTAAAGATACAGGTGTCCTTGAAATATCTATGGAGGCAAGATTTTTGATCAATGATGGACAGCATAGAAAAGCTGCAATATTGGATGCTCTAAATGAGGATCCAACGCTTGGGGATGAGACAATATCGGTCGTTTTTTATGAGGACCAAGGCCTGGCGCGTAGCCAACAGATATTTACGGATTTGAATAAACATGCTGTAAAAACATCAAATTCGATTGCAGAGTTGTATGATTCGCGGGATGAGTTGGCAGTTGTCAATAGAAACGTGGTGACTAATGTTGATTTTCTTAATGAATATACAGACAAAGAAAAAGATATTTTGGGAAAATTTTCATCGAATCTTTTCACATTGAACACCTTTTATACTGCAAATAAGAGAATTGTGGGATCATCAGATATACCCAAGGATGCGGAAGCATTTTTGATTTCATTTTGGAGATGTGTTGCAGATAATATTGTGCAGTGGAAAGAGCTAACCAATCGCGAAATTTCAAAGGTTGATTTGAGAGAAAACTATATTGTGACACAAGGTGTTGTTATTCAGGCATTAGGATTAATCGGTTTATTTTTCTATAAAAATAGAGATGTTGATATGCGTGAGCATCTTGAATTATTGGGAAATATTGATTGGAAGAGAAATTCAAGTCAATGGAAGTTAAGAGTGATTAGAGCCGATGGAAAAATTATTACAAGTAATAAAGCAATAAATTTGACGGCAAATAAAATCAAACAGGAAATTGGAATAGCATTATCTAGTGAAGAAGCTACGAAAGAAAAACAATTTCTTGATTCAACAAAATTGTAGGAGATGATATAGAGACATGGCAGAGAATTGTGCGAGCTGTGAAGCAAGCAAGCAGGAAGTTACGATTACGAAAGATACTATAAATGGGTTGATGAACACAATTCAGAATCTGTATTTGTGTGATGATATACCATGGGTAATAGGTTACTCAGGAGGAAAGGACAGTACAGCTACATTGCAGTTAGTATGGTTAGCTTTGGCTGCATTACCAAGAGAGCAGGTAAATAAAACTGTACACATAATTAATACAGATACAATGGTAGAATCTCCGGTAATTTCGAAATGGGTTCAGACTTCTTTGAAGAGGATGGATGAAGCGGCAGTAGAACAAGGGCTACCTTTCGTAACACACAGATTAACCCCAGCAATGGATAATACATTTTGGGTAAATTTTCTTGGAAGAGGATATCCTTTCCCAAGAAAAAAACTTCGTTGGTGTACAGATAGATTAAAAATTCAACCAGTTAATACTTTCGTAAGAGATCAGATTGCAGAACATGGTGAAATTATCATGGTTATCGGAACACGTAAAGCAGAGAGTGCTAGACGAGCAAAGACCATGGCATATTATGAAAAGAAAAGAGTACGGGAATTGCTTAGTCCAAATCAAGCAATGGTGAATGAATTAGTGTTTTCTCCACTTGAAGATTGGAATGATAATGATGTATGGGTTTTCCTTATGCAGTATCAGAATCCATGGGGATATTCCAATAAGGAACTGTTAACATTGTACAAAGGTGCAACTGCCGATAACGAGTGTCCTATGATGGTAGAGAAAGGTCTTCCAAGCTGTGGAAAGAGCAGATTCGGATGTTGGGTCTGTACAATGGTTGAAAAGGATAAGTCAATGGAAGCAATGATATCTAACGACGATGAAAAAGCGTGGATGTCAGTTCTTCTAGAATTTAGAAATAAATTTGGCGATGAGGAACATGATCGAGAAAGAAGATCATTCCGTAAAATGGCTGGATTCTTACAGGGAAGCTACAAACAACTTCACCATGGACCATATAAAAAGGAAATTCGTGAGGAATGGTTGAAGGATTTATTAGAAATTCAAAAGGATATTAATGAGAATGGTCCAGAAGAATTTCAAAATTTGGAACTTATCACTATTCCGGAACTCAGAATTATTAGACGTATTTGGGTAAAAGAAAAACACGAATTTGAAGATACCCTGCCTCGAATTTATGAAGAGGTGTTTGAAAAAGAATTTGATGATCCAGAATGGATTGCACCAGAGGCATTTAAGAGTGATGAATGGGAGATTCTTAAATCAGTAGTAAATGAATTATATCCAGATGAAGAGTTGGCATTTGAGATGGCATATAGTTTGATTGATATAGAAAATCATTCCAATAGCTTGAATCAAAGAAAAGGTGTGACTGATTCGCTAGAAGCCTGCATTAAGAAAACATTTTACAAAAATGAAGAAGATGCTACAGAGTATTATTTGAATCAGATAGCAAGAAAGAAAGATTTGGGTGGCAAATACAATGAGAAGGCACTTGATAGCACATATGATGAGCCTACTGAAAATGATGATGAAGCAGACGAGGAATTTGAGGAATGATTATTAAACAATTGACGATGCATAACTTTGGTGTTTATGCATCCACAAATATACTTAAGTTTAGTGCAGAAAAACCAGTAGTACTTATCGGTGGTATGAATGGTCGTGGTAAAACAACAATCTTAGAAGCTATTTTGCTTGGTTTGTATGGAACAAACTCAATTGGATATACCGAAAGTAAGTATACATCGTATGCTCAGTATTTGAAATCTTATGTGAACAAAGCGGATGGAACATTTGAATCATATATTGAGATAGAATTTGCAATGGATAAGTCTGAAAGTGAAGTCTATACAATTAGAAGAGAATGGGAAGCAAAGTCATTAAGAACCAATGAGCAAATTAATGTAAATAAGAACGGAGTAAATAATAGATTTTTGACAGAAAACTGGCCAATGTTTGTAGAAAATATTTTGCCAAGTGCTTTATCAAGTTTCTTTTTCTTTGATGGTGAAAAAATAGCAGAACTTGCGGTAGAAGATACTAGTGAACAGATGAAAGAGTCTATAAAAGCAATGTTGGGAATCACGGTTTTAGATGTATTGCAAAGTGATTTAGGACGAATTATCAGTAGGATAAGTAAAAAAAGTGCAAATAATCAGGACTTACAGAAACTTGAAGAGCTTCGAGCAATAAAAGATGAGGCGGAGACCGCACTCCTTAACTTGGATAATGAGCTTGCTACTTTACAGGAAGAAGTAAAGGATATGAATACTGAGTTGGAAAAATTAAATGTAGAGTATTCTGTTAAGGGTGGTGGTATCTTAGAGCAAAAGAACCAATTAATGAGACAACGCAGTGATAGCTTATCTGAAATAAATGTATGTCAAGAACAATTGCTTGATATAGCGGGAGGAGAGCTTCCGTTATTACTTGTTCTCCCTTTGCTAAAAGACATCGAAAGTCAGTCAAAAATAGAACAAGAAAAAAAGGTTGAGAAAATAGCACTTGATAAGGTAACTGAGTTTTATCAAAGATATCATAAAGAAGAGGGTGTAATTTCTGATTTTATTGATTTTATTCAAAATGAAATTGCAGAAGATGAGACAATAGAAGAATATCAGCTTTCAGATATGAATCTTCTTCAAATCCAAAATTTACTTACCGGGAAATTATTGAAGAATAAAGAAAAATCATTAGAATTAATGAATCATAGGGATTCTTTAAAGAAGAATGTTGATGAGATTGATAACTCGTTATCTGTGGATATTAATGAAGATGAATTAACACATTTATTTGAGCAAATTAAGTCTCAAGAACGTGATATCATTGAGAAACAAATTCATATTGATGATTTAGTGAAGAGTAGGACATCTATTCATGGAAAATACATGATTGCAGAATCAGAATTTAGCAGGTTTGCAGAACATACCCTTGCAACACTTGAATCGGCAGATGCAGATGAAAGGACGGTTAAGTACAGTCACATTGCAAATGATATTATTCAGCTATATAGAATAAGATTGCAGGAAAGAAAAACGGATATTTTAGCAAAGACCATGACTGATTGTTACCATAAGCTGGCAAACAAAAAAAATCTCGTTAATAGAATTGTCATGGACTCAGAAACGTTAGATTTAAAATATCTTGACAGTAACGGTGAAGAAGTTGCAAAGAAACGACTTTCTGCAGGTGAAAAACAGTTGATGGTGATTTCATTGCTATGGGCGCTTGCGATTTGTTCTAAGAAGAAGTTGCCAGTGATTATAGATACTCCATTGTCACGATTAGATTCATCGCATAGAAAGGCATTAATTAAAACTTATTTTCCCAAGGCAAGTGACCAGACGATTATCTTATCTACAGATTCAGAAATTGATGAAAAGTACTATCTTATGATGAAAGATAGTGTAGGTGATGAGTTTACACTGCAATATGATGATGAACATAAAAATACTTCTATTAAGGATGGATACTTTGGATGGGGAGGAAAATTAGCATGATTATTAAGCAGATAAAGCTTTCCAATGTTTCAAAGGATCGTTTGGGAAGACTTAAGGGCAAAACTGGAATCAAGAACTGGAATACGTTATGCCGCTGGGCTCTTTGTTATTCTTTATCAGAGAATACAATGCCAACAGATATTCCAATTGTTACAGATAGCAATGTTGAAATGTCGTGGTTTACCTTTGGTGGTGAATATAGTGATATTTATGAAGCGTTAATGATTGCGTGGTGTAGAAAAATGAATTTACCAACAGATGAGGATACCCTGGCTAAGTACTTTAAGTTACATCTTGAAAGAGGTATTGCACATTTATCTGGAACAAATTTTATTAAAAATCTAGATGATTTGATGAATTTGGCAATAGAGGATTAATTATGAGTATTTATTTAGATTATAACGCATCTGCACCAATAGATGAGAGAGTGCTTGATGTGATGGTAGATGTATACAAAAATGTTATTGGAAATCCAGACAGTAGAACACATGATTTTGGTGATAAAGCAAGAAATGTTGTCGAAGCAGCTCGGGCACAAGTAGCTTCATTGTTGGCTGTAGATAAAGGGGAAGTATTCTTTACAAGCGGCGCAACTGAAAGTGATAATATTGCTATTAGAGGATTAATACAATATGGCATCGAATCTGGGAAAAAACACGTTATCACAACGAGTATCGAACATAAGGCAGTCTTAGAATCTGTTAAAAGTCTTAAAAATGAGGGATTTAGTGTAGATATTGTTGATCCTGGAGAAGATGGTAGAGTATCGGTAGACAAAATTACGTCATTGCTAAGAGATGATACTTTGCTTGTTAGTGTTATGCATGCAAATAACGAGACTGGTGTGATTCAACCGGTACATGAGTTGGGTGAAATTTTATCAGAGAAGAAAGTACTGTTTCATGTAGATGCGACTCAAAGCTGCGGAAAATTGGTGCCGGAACTTAGAAGCTTGAAATATGATATGTTGTCTTTTAGTGGACATAAACTTAGAGCCCCACAAGGAATAGGCGCGTTGATTTTAAGAAAAAAAAGATATAAGTTACCTCCTGTCAAGGCTATTACATATGGTGGACAACAAGAGCATGGCATTCGTCCAGGAACAGTACCGGCAGCGTTAATAGCAGGATTAGGAAAAGCCTGTGAACTCGCACAGTGCGAATATGAAGAAAACATACGAAACCTTAAAATAAACAAGCATAGAATAATCTCCATGTTTGAAAAATCTGGGTTAAAATATGTGTTTAATGGAGATCAGGAGTGTTGTATGCCCAATACATTAAATGTTAGCTTGCTTGGAATTGAATCTGAAGCATTGATGCTTTCAACAAAGCAATATTGTGGAATATCTAATGGCTCCGCATGTACATCACAGGAGTATAGTCCAAGCTATGTACTAATTGCAATGGGATTAGCACCAGAAAGAATTTCATCAGCAATTAGAATAAGTTGGGGGCCTAGAACGAGTACAAAAGAGATCGAAAAAGCTTTGGCAGATTTATTGAATACTGCTCGTGGATTAATATTCTAAAAGTAACACAAGCTGTAATCAAATCAATTAGTAGAATTAGTAGGATTTTTCTAAAGAGAATGAAGGGGGGTATCATCATATGAAAAGAATCGAAAAGATTTTTAAAGAAATAGACACTGAAGCTGTTTGGTCGATAAAACTATTAACAGTTAAATCATCAAAAAGAGAGGGCGTTATTTACTCTGCGCATCAGGTATTACTTGATCCATTGGATACACTTGAAAAACACGTATTAGAATTGAAAAAAAAATACTTAGAAGATTCTAATGCCATATTAAAGAAGTATACGAAAGTGATTGATTATGACGGTTCTGCTGAGTCCACATATGTTTATAAAATAGAAAGAAATTCGGAACTCATTAATCGAGAGCAGCAACTGCTTTTTGATGCATTAGACCGTGCAAATCAAGAGGGGAATCCTTTTGAACAAAAATATAGTGCATACGTTATTTCAGGAATTTCAGATGGTAAACCAGTTCATTTCTTTACAATGCAAAGCCCATTTGTAAATATGAAAAGGAAGCATTGGTGGGATGGAAAAAAATTTGTTGAAATGACTACGCCAGTTCTTGCGCTAAGGATGAGTGCGGATGTTATTTTTTATGATAATAGTGCTTATTTGATGACAATGGCTGGAGAAAACCTATTCCAACTTGAAAGAGCATATAAAAAAGTTAGTTCTTTTTGTATTAAACAAGTGAATGAAAGTGGAATATTAGCAGATATCGATACATTTGAAAGTGTTGCATCATCTGGAAATAATCCAAGAAAATTTGTAAGTTATAATAAGGCATATCTAGAGAAACTTAATAACAAGAAGACAAGAGAAAAGATGGGAAGGAAATTTGATATTCCATTAAAAGACGGTAAATTTGATACCACTGATAAAAATACTTCTGAAAAGGTAATAAAACTATTGTGCAAAAAAGGGATGTTGGATCCTTTTGAAGATAGTCCTGTTGAAGTATCAAGCGCTATCGCCTGGAGTTAATTATGTCGAAAATAATTATTACTATGATGTATGTTACATCATTCTTTCCTCTTTGGATTTCGATAGTATTTATTGATGTAGTAAGCATTATTGAACAACAAGATGTGAATACATATACAGAATGGATTAGTATGTTTTCAATTATTCTGGCCAATGTTATCGCATATGTCCTTATTGCAATATGGTTGTCAACAGATGGGAAAAATCCGTCATCGGAAATGAAATTAATTTCAGCAAAAGAGGAAAAAAGAATTTCCGCAGAATTTTTATTATCATATGTATTACCATTGATGGCGTTTGATTTTACAGTCTGGAGTTCAATGATAATTTTTCTGTTTTATTTTGTTTGTCTAGGATTTATCTCTATCAAACATAATTCGGTATCAATAAATATTGGACTAGAGCTTGTTGGGTACAGTCTATTTGAATGTGTTTTGTGTAAAGAAGATAATGAAGGTAACTATTCTGACCTACAGATGCTTACAAAAAAGAATTTGGTAAATCATGTGGGTGGAATTATAAAGATAAAAAGTGTAAATAATGAATTAGGAATTCATGTATCTTAGAAGGTGATATTATTTATGGAAGTAAAGAAATTAATTGGAGAAGCAACTGAATATGATAAGAAGCTTCTTCTTGAAGAGAAGAAGCCTAAGAGTTGGTGTAAAAGTGTAAGTGCGTTTGCCAATACGCTTGGCGGTTCCTTGATCTTTGGCGTTTCTAATGATGGAGAAATTGTGGGACTTCAGGACCCAGATGGAGATGCTGAAAAGATTAGTGAAATTATCAAAACAAGATTAGATCCAATACCTGAATTTAGGTTGAGATTTCATGATGAAGCTGGAAAGATACTTGTGATATTGGATGTAGTTAAGGGAGAAGAAACTCCATATTATTATTCAGGCGATGGTGTACTAGAAGCCTATGTTCGTATGGGAAATGAAAGCGTAAAAGCAACTGCAACAGAGCTCAAAAGGCTTGTTTTACGAGGGAAAAATACTTCATATGATTCACAGATTTCAACCTACAGAGTGGAAGATTATGCATTTTCAAAGCTAAGAGAAAGATATAAAAAATGGACAGGTAGTAGTTTTGATGACAAAGATTTGGTTTCGTTTGGTCTTGCCAATGAACAGGGATATCTGACTAATACAGGAGCATTGATTGCAGATGAGAGTCCCGTCCGCTGGTCGAGATTATTTTGCACGCGTTGGAATGGATTGAATAAAAGCGGTGGCACAATTGATGCATTAGATGATGCAGAATATGAAGGTAGTGTTATTTCCCTCATTGATAATGGAGAAGCGTTTATTAAGCGGAATACAAAAATGATGTGGCGAAAAACCTCAAATTCCAGAGAAGAAATGCCGGAATACGTGGAACGTAGTTATCATGAAGCATTGGTTAATGCATTGGCACACAGAGATTACCTGGTAAATGGTAGTGAGGTTCATATAGATATTTACGATGACAGAATGGAAATATATTCTCCAGGAGGGATGCCTGATGGTTCATTAATTCAAGATAGGGATCCTCTTATGGTCCCATCTACAAGAAGAAATCCTGTTCTCGCTGATGTATTTAACAGATTGGGATATATGGAGCGAAAGGGTAGCGGTTTTGGAAAAATTATAAGTGGTTATGAATTTCAGATTAATTATAATGATACTAAGAAACCTTCTTTCCGTTCGGACAGATATCAATTTACAGTGATTATGCCAAATTTGAATTATAGTATTTCTGAAGATCTCTCTCAAGAAGAGTTAGATAATAAAATTATTGAGTTAGTGCGTAAAGATAGCGGAATAAGCACAGAGAAAATAGCATTTGCTCTCGGAGTAAGTTCAAAAACAATCAAGCGGCACATTAAGAAAATGGATAATGTCCGTTTCGTAGGACATGGTTTTAGTGGAAAGTGGGAAGTTACTGATTAGCAGAAGAAATAAAGGAGGCCTGCAATATGAATAAAAATCAAATGCATCAGATATTTGCACATTATATTGATAATTTTGAGAAGCTGAATGACCTGGACCATGCAGAGTATTATAAGTGGCAGATTTGTTATAAGTTTCGGATTCTTATGGATGAGGCATTAGCAGCAGATGCAGATGATTTTGCGGATGCGCTATATCTGGTGAAGGATTGTAGCAAAAATATTATTGATAGCTATACACAGCCATTTTATGGTTTGGTGGAATTTGCTCGTCGTGAGCCGGAGACCGTTCAGCAGATGTTTTTGGATTTGTACTCAGATGATGGCGGAGATGTAAAGGTTCAAATGGAATTAATCAAAAATTTCTTTGATCAGAGCAATGAACTCCTTGAGAAGTATTTTCCAGACAGCTATTTGTATAAGCAGAATTCTCATTCGGTATCGTCTTATCTATTTTTATATGATCCAGACCATCATTATATGTATAAGGCAACCCAATCACAGATTATGGCTGATTGCATAGAGTTTTATGATGATTGGGGAACTGGAGACAATATCAAGCTTGATGTATATTATCGGATGTGCGATGAGATATTAGCAGAAATTAAAAATTGCCCGGAACTAATCGCTACGAATCAAAGCAGATATGATGGCAATTTGCATTTTGAACCAGGAGAACTGCATGCGGATCCAGAATTACATATCCTGTTGTTTGATATTATTTATTGCTCTCATGTTTATGATTTGTTTGATGGAATTACATTTGCAAGACCGAAGTCAAAAGAGAAACAGCTGATTGTTGAGCAGAAAAAGAAAGCAAAAGCATTGCAGGATACATATAAGACAGCAGAGAAAAATGCTGAAGATTTGAATGAAGCACTACAGTTCTTTGTACTGGCTATAAAAGAGGCTGATTGTGTGAAACACAAAGCATTTGGCGAATGTGATGTACTTTCAGTGGATGAAAGATATGTCAGACTTAAAATCAGAAAGTCTGGCGAAGAAAAGCAACTGGGATTAGGAGTAGTAGTTAAAAATGGAATTGTAAAAGTAGAAACAGCTGAGTTTGAAAATAAACGCATAGAATACATGGAGTTGTTAAAGAACGCAGATAATATTCCAAGAAATCTGGAATATGCCGCAAGGGCACTAAAGCCATATGAGGAATACCTTGATTGATGATTTAAGTGTTGTGTCCCTGAAGATGTCCCTCAATGTCCCTTATGGTGTCCTCTAAGGAAAGAGGTCAATAATAATCAAACAAAGGAAGATAAAATGGTAAAGAACAATGATAATGCTCCTGAAGGATGGCTTTATATAGGAGATGATGATAACGTCCGCTATGCGCTAGGAAAACCGGGAAGTTATAATTTAGTAGTTGTTGGTTTGAATCCAAGTACAGCAACCTCTAATAAACCAGATCCTACCATAAAAAGAATTGAAAAGATTATTGAACAAGAAAATTTAGATGGATGGATTATGATAAATCTATATCCAGAGAGGACTCCAAACCCAGATCAATTACCGGAAGTGCCAAACAATTCAGTCGCAAAGAAAAACATTGAAGTGATAAGGTGGATTAATCAAAACTATCATATTGGACGCATTTATGCTGCATGGGGCACTAATATCGAAAAACGAGGATATTTGGTTGATGAGTGTCAACATATTGTAGATAGTATGGATCCTGACATTCCGTGGTTTACACGTGGTATGACGAAATACGGTCATCCGAAGCATCCACTCTATGTACCATATAAAGAAAAAATGGAATGGTTTCCGGTTCAGGATTATCTATGGGATTTTGAATGAAATACATAATGCAAAGGAGGTACCACGATGCCTTTCAAAATAGTTAGAAATGATATAACGAAAGTAAAAGCTGATGTCATTGTAAATACGGCGAATCCTAATCCGATATGTGCAAGTGGTACAGATCTTGCAATTTATGAAGCGGCAGGGAAAGAGCTACTTTTAGAAGAGAGAAGGGCAATTGGAAAGATTTGCAGAGGAGATATTGCAGTTACCGGAGCGTACAATCTTGATGCAAAATATATTATTCATACAGTAGGTCCGGTATGGGAGGATGGAACTCATAACGAGTTTGATATTCTTAAAAGTTGTTACAGAAAATCATTAGAAAAGGCATTGGAGTTAAAGTGCGAAAGCATCGCATTTCCACTGACTTCAACCGGGGTATATGGTTTCCCAAAAGATAAGGCATTACAGATAGCAGTATCTGTATTTAGCAGTTTTCTTTTGGAAAATGATATACAGATAATTCTGGTTGTTTTTGATAAGAAATCCTTTCAGCTTTCTGGTCAGATTGTTGGAGAGATTGATTCCTACATAGATGCAAATTACATCAGGCAGTATCGGGATAGAGAGTATCCGGCAAGATTCGGAAGAGGCAGACGATATATGGAGCCGCTGCCAGAGGCGTTGCAATACGAAGAGAGACTGATGCGTAGCGAATCAGATGCAGATATTTGCATGGATGAGGAAGATGCTAAGTGTTCTATGCCAGAACCTTGTATGCTGTCAGCTGAGAATTCGTTAGAGGATGAATTGGAGAATATTGGAGCATCTTTCCATGATAAATTATTCGAGCTGATTGATGCATCACATATAGATAATAAGGATGTGTGGAAGAGGGCAAACCTTGACCGGAAACATTTTTTCAAGATTCAGTGTGATGAGTATTATCATCCGAAGAAAAAGACGGTAATGGCTTTGTGTATTGCACTTCATCTTGATCTAGAGCAGTCAAAAGACCTGATGGCAAGGGCTGACTGGGCATTCAGTCCGAGCAGTAAGTTTGACCTGATTGTGCAGAAAGCGATTATTGATAAGCAGTATGATATCATGCAGCTGAATGTGACATTGTTTCAATATACGAATGAGATATTGGGTATTTAGAACTGGAGGTAGAGATGAAAAAAGTATTACATATGCATAGTAATATATTTGATAGTACGCATCAAAGAGAAATAAAAAGCACAGACAATGTATTTGGCAAATTTCTTACAAATGAAGGATTATATGATGAAATAGAAATTACAGAAGATAATATATTTGAATTAGCAGATTTGATTGGAGGACATGTTAAGCTAGATGTGTATTGTCCTAAGTGCAAAGAAAATAGAGTGTTTTCTGGAGAGTGTATTCCGTATTATTGGTATAATGATCACGAACAAGAAATATATGGGAAGCCGTTAGAAGATGAAATTATATCATGGCAGTATTTACATAATATGTCTCAACCTAACGGAGGAGAGAATCAACCATGGACTTGGACAAATAAGTCGATAGAGGATGATACCAGACTGATGGTATTCAAATTTATTTGTACAATGGATGATACTCATCATTTGGATTATATCGTTCTTACATACGGAAATAAAATGAAAAAGATAGGTCAATATCCTTCTGTTGCAGATTTGTCATTCCCAGAATTGAAGGAATATAGGAAAGTAATGTCAAAGGATGATGAAAAAGAACTTAAAAGGGCAATTGGATTATATGCTTCTGGAATAGGAATAGGTTCTTATGTATACTTGAGGCGGATTTTTGAGCGAATTATTGTAACAGCAAGTCATAAGGCTATATCTGACGGAAAAATTAAAGCAGAGGATTTTGGAGGAGCGCGTGTAAATGAAAAAATCAAGATGTTATCAGATTATCTTCCTAAATCGCTAGTTCATAATGAGGCTTTTTATGGAATTGTAAGCAAGGGTATTCATGAGTTAAGTGAAGAAGAATGTATAGAATATTTTCCGGTAATGAAAAGTTTCATAATGATGATATTGCGTCAATTGGAAAAAATGAGAAAAGATGAGGAGGAAGCAAAGCAACTATCAGCAGCTCTTGGAAGCATTGCTGCAAAGATAAAGAAATAATGTAAATATTGGTTTTGAGTCAAGGGTGTCTTGTATATTAGTATAGGCACCCTATTTATTAGAAAAGTGTCGCTTTTCTGGCGACCATGCAAACAGCCGTCTGGGATATACTTATAATGTAATAAGGAAACAGGTAATACCGGAACGTTTCCTGGGACAGGAGGCAATTATGTATGGAGCAATTTTAGGTGACATTATCGGAAGCCCGTTTGAATTTGACAGAGGCGATAAAACAAAAGATTTTGAGTTATTTTCAGGAGACTGTGGATTTACAGATGATTCCGTCATGACGATAGCGGTAGCTGAGGCTTTACTTGCTGTGGGGCAGGATGCAGGCGTACCGGAAATAAAAGAAGCTGTCGTTGCGAACATGCAGGATTGGGGAAGAAGATATCCTTATGCCGGATATGGCGGCAGATTCAGTCACTGGCTGACGGAAACCAGCCCAAAGCCATATGGAAGTTATGGAAATGGTTCTGCCATGAGGGTTTCCGCAGCAGGCTGGCTTTATCCGACTATTGAGAGAACCAGGGAAGTGGCGCAGGCTACAGCAGAAGTGACACATAACCATACGGAAGGAATAAAGGGAGCGGTTGCCACAGCAAGCTGCATTTTTATGGCAAGAAACGGAGCCTCCAAGGAAGAAATCAGACAATATGTTGAGCGTGAATTCCGGTATGATTTAAGTAGAGCACTGGCAGAAATCAGACCAGCCTATCATCATGTGGAGAGCTGTCAGCAGACAGTCCCGGAGGCAATCACAGCTTTTTTGGAGGCAGAAGATTTTGAGGATGCAGTAAGAAATGCTGTTTCGCTAGGCGGGGATACAGATACTCTTGCGGCAATAACAGGAAGTATAGCCGAGGCTTTCTTCGGAATACCAGCAGTTCTGAAAGCTGAATGCCGGAACAGGATAGCTCCGGAAATGAACAGGGTGTTGGATGCATTTGATGAAGTACTTGGAAGAAATAACCTGGAAGTAGATGAGTCACTAAGTGGAAATGATCTGATAGAAAATGCCATAAGTAATCTATATGAAAATCAGGTTCATGAGAGTTTTATAGATGTGATCACAGCAATATGTTTTCGCATAATGAACGATGGACAGGGATGGGTGCCGTTTGTAACAGTAAGCGGAGAAATGTTTCCTAATCTTGATGTCAGCACCTTGCAGGAAGGTGACAAGCTGACGTTGGACCAGGAAGTAAGGCTTCGCATGGATACCGTGGCAGCAGAGGATAGAATAGAATGGCTGTACATCTTTACTAACGAGGAAGAAAGTCATAAAAAGCCTGTTCCGAATGTTGTGATGGAAATTCCGTTCAGACAGATTTTAGAAATAGGATTGCATAATGATAAGGTTGCCGGAGTTGTAATCAATCCTTTCGGCAAATATTTTAAAGCAGATAAAAAAGTCATTGAATGTATATTTGATGCGTGCAGACAGAATATGGAGGGTGAAGCATAATGGAAAGAACAATCAGAGTAACTGGTAAGGGAAAACTATCAGTAAAACCAGATATGATACGACTCAGAATCAATATAGAGGGGATGTATGAAGAGTATGATGAAACATTACGGAGATCATCCGATTGTGTGGAAATCCTAAAGGATCTTATTGAAAAACTGGGATATGAGAGAAAAGAGCTGAAAACACTATATTTTAACATTGATACTGAATACGAGAGCTATCAGGCAAGGGATAAAAGCTGGAAGAGAAGATTCAAAGGATATAAATATGTGCACCGGATGAAGCTGGAGTTCCCGGCAGACAATAAAAGACTTGGAAAAATATTATATGCACTGGCACATTGTTCTGTATCGCCGGAATTTTCTATAGAATATACAGTTGCAGATCCGGAGAAGTCAAAGAATGAGCTTCTTGGCGCAGCAGTAAAGGATTCCCAGGCAAAGGCATCTGTACTGACCGAGGCAGCAGAAGTAAATTTAGGAAAAATCATAAATATTGATTATTCCTGGGGAGAGATTGATTTTGTATCAAGACCATTGCAGGAAATGTCGCTTCGAAGCTGTGAACCGGAGGAATGTGAGTCTGCTTCCTATGATATGGACATAGAGCCTGATGATATAGATATCTCTGATACTGTGACTGTTATATGGGGATTGGAAGATTAACGGAGGCAGATGTTTATGATGTCATCAATCTTTTGTGGAGAAATTAAAGAGAACAGGCTGAGTACGTGGAAAGAAAATAAAAATCCTTATGATATACTTGCAGATAATAACAGGATAGAGAGACTTGGCGGATGGGATTTTCTTTTTATTGCAGATGAATTGTTTACGGATTGTGTACAGGTTGACTGGGGAAGTTTTGCTTATAAATGTACGAAAGAGCAGCTTGTAGAATTGACGAGGAAAACAAAATGCGTGATTTCTGGGATAGAACTGCTGAAGCCTGAAAAGATATACGGTATAGTGTTTATTGAAGAGTGTTAAAAACAAAGGCATAGCACCCATTACAGGTCCTATGCCTTTGCATTTTCCGGCAGCAGCATCCGGTCATCAATATAGTA
>OGMO01000116.1_pt1 | contig 82762 bp, 64 predicted proteins | sample 1573241 | NCBI WGS metagenome assembly OGMO01 (sample SAMEA2581896, study PRJEB24529) | metagenome | biome: Human gut stool | place: China | collected 2011 | reverse complement strand
TATCTGCAACAAAACAAGCTTCTCATACCCTCAATCTTTCCACAGCGTGGGTATCTGCAACAAAACAAGCTTCTCATACCCTCAATCTTTCCACAGCGTGGGTATCTGCAACAAAACAAGCTTCTCATACCCTCAATCTTTCCACAGCGTGGGTATCAGTAACGAAACAAGCTTCTCATACCCTTAAACTATTCACGCTGAGGCGGATGAAGGGTACAGAAAGAGTTCATCTAGTCGTTGGCAACCCTACGTTAGCAAAGCAAGTATAAATACTGCCCGGAAAGTGTTTTTAGAAATCCAAGCAGTATTTTTATGGAAGAATCCATGAAAACGCTCTAAAAATTACTGCTTCGGCATAGGATGCTTCCATTCCGGCAGTAAATATCAGTCACTGTAAAAGAAAATCACTTCAAACTTACTGCTTATACAGCACTAAATAGATTTCAGGCAATAAAGATCGGAACATCAAAACAAAAATATCACCTGGGAAGACAACAAAGTCATCCGGGCGGTATTCAACTAACTCTCAACTCACATCAATAATACATCGCTCCCTGTAAAAATCCCCAAAAATAATATACTCCGCATACGAGGTGCCACAGGTAAGCCAGCCACTGTACTGCTACGACAATCCTTCTCTTCCGGGTGTCGGCATTCGCTGTCGCGCGGAGCAGTACCAGCAGTGCTCCCACAAATGCGAAGAAGATTCCGTACATGTAGCCCCAGGAGAAATTGAAGTCCACCTCCCGGAATCCTTTTTCATACAGGAAAAATGCCATGAGGAAGCTCATCACATACACCTGCCAGGAAAAACGGTAGATGCTGTCCTTGTGCAGTTCCTTGTAGTTCAGCAGAAGTACCAGGATCGGGAATCCGATGGCCAGTCCGATAGCCAGGGGCAGATTGCCACAATACTGCGCCCATACATGGCCAAAAGTAAATCCGATGCCGCCTTCCTGTCCCTCCTGCGGTACGAACACTCCCCGGAACTGGTAGAGCAGATCCATAAAAGTCGGAATAAAACATACTCCAAGCCACACCGTGGGGACAAAATTCCGGATTCTACTGCGGAACATTCTCCACAACATCAAAATCCCCGCAGCTCCGACCAGCACTATGGTAAAACTGGGTTTCGTCATGGTCGCCAGCAGCAGATAAATTGCAAACAGAATATAATCTCTCTTATGCTCTCTGACCGCATTTGGCTGCTCATACACCGGCAGCAATTCACCATACTTAAAAAATGCAAGAATTGCGAACGGCCGTGCCGCCATATAGGTAGCATTGTGGAATGGATTCGGCGTAAATACCCCGAGATATTTGTATTTGATACCGGGGAGATAAATCCCTGTCGGCGGATATACCATCGACACAAAAAACAGGGATACCGCTGCCGTTCCAGTGAGGATCCCCGGAAGCCAAGGTTTTCCGGGCATAGCCTCCTGCAGCTTTGCTCCCACATGCTTGTCCAGCATCACCTTCAGAGCGATCATTGCTCCGCTGTTTAACAGCATCGTGGCCAGTGCCATGGCCAACTCCGCTCCGCCGGTAAAGGATCCGGTCACCAGATGAATTGCTGCTGCCAGCTTGAACAAAACCGGGTAAGGAAAGCTGTAGCCGCTGTCCAGTCCCTGCATCTCCAGAATATATGCCTTCATATCGGAATGATACAGTCCCGTTCCCAGCATGCTTTCCACACACTGCCGGTAAAACAGCCAGAACGTAACTGCCGATGCAATGGCTACCAGTGCAGCAAACACCGGAATTTCTATCCAATTTTTCTTATTTTCTTTCAAAATACCATTCCCTGCTACTTTCTGCTTCATTCCGCCATTTCCCATAATCCGGCACTGCTACGGGTATTTCTCGTGTTCCGGCACAGCTACGGGCATTCCCCATGATCCGGCACAGCTACGGGCATTTCCCATGATCCGGCACGGCTCCGCCCATTGCCGGATCTTATTTCAGCTTCGTGTAATAAGCTACCACCTTTTTCACTGCATGGATCACATCTTCCACATCGTCATCCGTCAATCCGTAATACAGAGGAATACTCATCACCTCGTTGTAATACTTCTCCGCATTGGGACACAGTCCCTTCTGATATCCCAGCTTCTCATAATAGGAATGCCAGTAGACCGGCAGGTAATGCACCTGAGGGCAGGTATTTTCCGCATACAACGCATCGAAAAACTGCCTTCTGTCGCAGTTCAGGTTCTCCAGATTCAGATGCAGCACATACAGATGCCAGGTCGTGTCAGACTCCGGGATCTCCTTCTGCAGGATCAGTTCCGGCATTTTGCCGAACGCTTCATTATAACGCTTACGGATTTCTTTTCTACGCTGTTCAAATGCAGGGAGCTTCTTCAGCTGGCTCAATAGCAGTGCCGCCTGGAAATCCGTCATACGATAATTGAAGCCCAGCTCCACCTGCTCGTTGTACCACAGCGCATCGGTGGGATGTACCATTTCTTCCGGGTCCCTCGTAATGCCGTGGGTACGCAGCCGCATCAGATGACGATACAGCTTCTCATCATTGGTCGTGATGGCACCGCCTTCTCCGCCGGTCACCGTCTTGACCGGATGGAAGCTGAAGCAGGTCATATCTGCCAGGCTTCCCACAGGCTGGCCCTTATATTTCGTGCCGATGGCATGCGCGGCATCCTCGATCAGGATCAGATCGTGCTCCTTACAGATCTCCCGGATCTCATCCAGCTCCACTGCCTGACCGGTGAAATCTACCGCAACGATCGCTTTCGTCCTGGGCGTGATCAGCTTGCGGATGGATGCCGGATCGATATTGTAGGTCTCCGGATCAATATCTGCGAAAACAGGCTTCGCTCCCGCATATAATACACAGTTGGAGGATGCAGCAAAAGTGATCGAGCTTACGATAACCTCATCTCCCTCACCAAAGCCCGCTGCCAGCGCCGCCAGATGCAGTGCAGCGGTACCGTTACATACCACAACGGCGTATTTTGCATGGGTCAGTTCACACAGATGCTGCTCCAGCTCCTTCACCTTAGGTCCGCAGGTAATGTAGTCGCTGGTCATGACTGCTGCCACCGCGTCCACATCTGCCTGGTCAATATATTGCCGTCCGTAGAAAATTTTATTCTCTCGTACAGGTTTTCCTCCAAAAATAGCTAATTCTTCCATTCCAAATCCTCCCGTCTGATTTTTACTGTATCTATGGTCATAACTTCTCAATTCGTCAGCTAATTTACTAATTTTATCATATCATCATGAGAAAAACAACAATGGTGTTGGCATTGCCCCGCCTGCTGGGGTATAATGAAGCCAGCCGGATCCGCCTGCCTCTACGGCCACCCGGCGATTTACAGAAAGGATCCCCTATCTTATGCGTTCAAATACAACCAAGAAAAAAAATTCATGGAAGCTCTTTACTGCCATCATTATGGTGATGCTGATACTCGTTGCGCTCGCTGCGGGAATTTTCTATCTGAAAATATATGAGCCCGGGAAGCGTTCCTCCGACCTTGGCAGATTACAACAGGAATCCTATCAGGGCATATTTTTGTCCATGTCCGCGCCGGAAGCTTTCCCCGAGGATATCTATCCCACCTATATGGGATACGACGCGGTATGCGGTTCCCACCGGATCGCATCCTTCTCCGACCTGTCCGATTATCTGGAAACGGCCTTCTCCTCCGGAAAAGAGGTAACTCATGTCTTCCTCGTGCTGGATCCGCTCTCCCTGTGGAACAGCAGCCTGCACAGCGATGCACGGTTCTCTGCCTCCCTGGACGAAGACCTGCTGTCCTATGTGGATACCTACGCCGGTGCCGAATTTACGGTCATTTTCTCTGCACCTTCCCTGGAATACTGGCAGGCACATGCCAATGGAGATCTGGACACTTACTGCAATGTGTTCCGGGTACTGGCTTCCCCTCTGTCCGCCAGAGAGAACGTGACCCTCTGCTTCCCCGGACAGGAAGAATGGCTGATCTCAAATCCGGATGCCTATGACACTCCCACGGAATTAACTGCCGAAGCCGCACGTTCCGTAATGCTGCTGGTGCTGAGCGGCTCTCTGCAATACCGGAGCACAGAAAGCTATAACAGCCTGGATCATTTTTGCACACTGGTGCATGATGCCGTAGATTCTCCGGCCGATTATCCTGATCTGACCGACTGCGAGCTTGTATTTTTCGGCGACAGTGTCATGGGAAATTATCATGATTTTGCTTCCATCCCCGGAGTCGTCCACGCTCTGGCCGGTGCCACCGTGCATAATCTGGCAATCGGCGGTTCCTCCGCTACCCAGAATAGCGATGACGATAAGTCCTTCCCGAATGTCGTACAGGACTTTTTAGACCATAATACGGAAGAACTCTCCGGTGATAAAAAACTTTGTTTCCTCATCAATTACGGCTTAAATGATTATTTTGGGGGATTTCCCATCGATGATTACCAAAACGGCCTCCGCACCGGCATCCGGGCTCTGCGGGAATCCTATCCGGACGCCCGGATCATAGTCATATCCTCCAACTATATTCTGTCTTTTGAAAAGGGAATGGCACGCACCGGTGACGAAGAAAATGTATTAGAAGACTATATTGCCGCGGCAGAAGAAACCGCCGCGGCTGAAAATGTTGATTTTCTGAATATCAATAATGCTCTGCAGTGGAATGAAAATAATGCCGCAGAATACCTGGTGGATTCCATTCATCCCAACGAGGAAGGACGCTTCCTGTTCGGTGTGGAGGTGACTAGGGTCTGGAGATAATCCCTGTCCTTCTTAGAACTTTGCTGTTACCAGTGAATAGCTTCCCACCGTGTCGATCACTTCATAGGGGAATTGCAGATACTGCAGTTCGTCCTCATAGAGTACCATCAGACCGTCTCCAACGAACTCCTCCAGTTCCGCTCCGGATCTCTCAGGATAAATGTAGTGATAACGCTGTGCGTAGTCCTCGCTCTGATAGTACCGGGCATCTATTCTGCAGGCATACTGGGTCAGGATCTCCGTAGCCAACTGGTTAAACTGCCAGCCCAAGTTACCTGTAATATACAAACTGTCATATTCTTCCATGCTGTCAGCTTCGGCTACGGCATCTAAGAAATCCCTGTTGTAATAGTATCTGCTCTCTTCTGCATACTCTGTAAAATACGTTGCGAAAAACAGCACACTGCTGACTGCATACGCAGCTACAATGACCGGGAAAAGCTTTCCGAATTTATCCACTACCAGTGAAATGCCGTAAGCACACAGCAGGATCACCGGATAGAAGATAATGTTCACACGGTTAATGTTCACTTCATAGGTGATCAGGCCAACCCAGATCCCGGTAATGAGGAATCCCCACAGAGCCAGCATCTGCGTCTGTTTTTCAATCTGTTTTTCCTTAAAAAGGCGAATCGTAAATACAATGATCCCGATCAATACAAACGGTATCGACACATGATATAAGGGTCCGAACGCCGGAATCGAATTAAAGAAAATGTCCGGCAGCTGCAGGAACACCCTGCTGAATAATGCCCAGGCATTCCTGCCCAGCTGTGCAAAGGAAAAATTCAAAAACAGTATGTCTGCACTTCTGATACTATCCGGGAAAAATTGCATGGTGAAAAAGGGCATTTCAATGCTTTTGCCATAATGCACCGCATTGATCGCCAGCACGATCACCTCCGGCAAAGCCACCAGCGTAAATATTACCGCACACAGCAGCCCCTCCCGGAATTTCAGCTGCTTTTTCCACAGGCACCATATAAAAAGCACAAACAAAAATGCCGTGACAGAGTATGCCGCCACACCATAGCAATAAAATGTCAGGCCGAAAAAGAGCATGGATACATACAAATACCGTCTTTTCTCCAGTCCCAACAACAGTAAATAAAATGCCAATAAAAATACATGTGGGAACAGGTTGCAGTCCAACGACCAGCGGCTCTGCATGAACTGCCAGGGATTCACCGCCGTCAGCGCCATCGCTACTAGCGCAATCCTCTCATCAAACAGCTTTTCCGACACTAAATATACCAGTGCAACCGCCCCACAGGATACCAGCAGCATCGGCAGCCTCACTGTCACGGTGCTAAAACCAAACACCTTGATAAACGGCACCATGCAATACGCTAACAAGGCACTCATCTGACCGTATTTCCAGGCTTCAAAATGAACCGGCAGAAACGTGCCATAACGGTCAGTACCGTATTTTGATAGTGCCCATGCATCCATGGCTCCCATGGCTTCATCCTGGTTGATCCCATCCGGCACTGAGCCAAACCGGATACACCGCAGAATGATCGCCAGCATCAACACGGACCAGAACAGTATTTTTTTCTTCTTCGCAGTCATAGTCATCGTAATATTTAATCCTTCCGGTATTCATACTTGTGCTTATCATCCACGCTGATCTCTGCACCGATCTGCACTTCGATCACCTGCAGTTCCGTATCCGCAAGGATCGTATGCTTGCAGCCTGCTTGCATAGTCAGGACATCGCCCGGCTTCACCGGCCGCTCCACACCGTCCAAAATCGCCCGGCCTTCTCCGGCAATGACCGTCCATACTTCATCGCGGAAATCATGGCTGTGATAATTCATCCCATGTCCCGGATTCAATGTCACCTTGATCGTCATGCTGTGATCCTTCACATCCAGAACGCGGAAGCTCCCCCAGGATTTTTCGGCGAACATTACCCGCTGAACGAATTGATTCACGTAAGGTTTGATATAGCTCGACTGCTCCTTATCCGATACCAGGATTCCCTCCGGACTGGCCGCCACGACCATATTTTTCAGTCCCATGCACAGAATCGGTACATTCAGTTCATTCACCACATGCACATTTTCACAGGTATCGTTCAGAACCCCCTGTCCGACACACTGACTGTCCATGGCCTCCGTCAGCGTATTCCAGGTACCCAGATCCTTCCAGGTCCCTGCGAAACGCATCACTTCTATGGCAGGCTCTTTTTCCACCACGGCATAGTCAAAGCTGATCTTCTGCAACGTATCATACTTCTGAAATAAGTCTTCATAATCCGTAAAATCTATGAGTTCATGGGCGCGTTTCAGCACATAGCCTAGCCGGAAAGCAAACACACCGCCGTTCCACAGAGCACCTTTTGCAATATATTCCTCTGCGGCTTCTTTCGTCGGTTTCTCCCGGAACATCGTTACACGACTCAGATCGTCCGCCGTCTCCGGTATGATATAACCGTATTTTTCACTGGGATACGTGGGTTCGATCCCCATGAGCACCAGATTCGCCTCAGACTCTCCCGCGCGATCGCACAATGCCTGCAGCGCCTGAAAATAAGCCGTCTCCACGTAAGGATCCACCGGACAGATCACGATCGGTTCGTCTTCCGCTACCCCCAGCACATCCTTCAGATATGCCACGGACAGTACGATCGCCGGGAAGGTGTCCCGTCTGCAGGGTTCCACGCTGACCCCTACATCCTGCCCCAGCTGACTGTAAATAGCTGACACCTGGGACTTGGAAGTGGCGATCGTCACCTGTGCCTCCGGGTCTACTTCCCGTATCTGACGGCATACCCGCTGCACCATGGATTCCAGACCGCCGTCTGCTGTATGAAATATCTTAATAAACTGTTTGGATCTTATCTCATTGGACAAAGGCCACAGACGCTGCCCGGAGCCACCTGACAAAAGTATAATATTCATAGCTTGTCCTCTCTGCTCTTTACTATCTCATCATACCACATTATTTAATATTTGCGAATCTTCATATAGGTATTGCCCCAGGCCTTCCAATCTTCCAGCCATACGACATCCTCCCCCTCCGGCAGGATATCATAACTCGGATTCACACATCCGAGTACCAGTTTCCCCTGGGCCACGGCAGCCTGTATCTCCTCCTGTGAAGATACCAGTCGAATCTTCTCCCGGTATTCTGCCGGCAACACATAATAATTCACGATCGTGGCTCCACAGCCGTCCGATCTGATGCAGATCTCACCATACCGGTCCACAAGGCTTTTGAGAACCTTCTTCGCCGTCACACCATAATAATCCATCTCGTACCGTCCACAGGCATCACCACCTGCCAAAATATTCGTATAAGCGCTGGAACTCTGCCCCGTCAGTGCAATTCCCACTCCGTTACATCCTATGAGCACCACCAGCATAGCAGTTGCAATTCTTCTCGCACGGATTTCCGGTTGCTGCAACAGATATCTCACTGCATAAGCCATCATCACGATCATCGGTCCATAGATAAAATACATATGCCGCCACCCGTTGTACAGATTCGGATCGCACAGCATTGCGGCCAGCACCGGAATCCCGGAGGTCAGTGCGAACAGCGGATAGCTACGATCCTCGAAATCCCATTGATGCTTTCTGCCTTTATAGATCCAGATGCCGATACTGCTCCACAGCAGAACACTGAGATAGACCGGAATCGTCAGGGCGATCAGTTTCGGCAGATAATACCATGGCAGAGGATTCGTGGAATGCACATACCATGTTCCGTCAAACAATACCTTACCGTCCATTCTGGAAAAGTTCGTACTGTTTGAAAGGTTCCACAGCAGAAATTCCCACAAATGAAATCCCTGCCCCCAGATAGCCGGAGTCAATGCCAAATAACTCAGGAAACCGACAACTGTTGCCGTAAGTCCCACGAAAAAAGTTTTCCCGCTCCACTTTTTCTCTTTCGTCAGGATCAGCAGATAAAAGCCGCCAATCATTGCAAAAACATAGATCCCGCTGATCTTCAGATTCCCACAGAATCCGGCGCAGATTCCCAGCAGACATGCATTTTTGAAATCCTTACGCTCCAAAAAGCGGATTCCGTAAAATAACATCACAATGATCAGGGACATCAATACGGAATCTTTATTGTTGTATAATCCATCCGCAAATATCCTGGGTGTCAGAAACAGCATAAGTGTTCCCAGCAATGCTGTCCTTCTGTCCCGGAACAGCTCCCACAACAACCGGTACATATAAATCACACCCAGGAAAAACAGCGCATACGTATATGCATGCCATACATCACTCTGCAGCCTGGCCGCTTCCGGATGCTGCTCCAGCTTCATTAATAACGGTGCGCACAGATAATACGGTGCGCTGCCATGATCTTTTTCTATAGATTCGCAGATCGAGCGATACCCATCCTTCCATTGAAACCAATTTGTGATCTTCGAAATCTGTAACGTCTCACCATATTGCAAGATATTCATATACAGAATCTCTTCTTCCGAATGCTCATCAAAATAAACACCGGTCTCCCGCAGGAAAAAAGCTCCAAAAAGGAACATTGCCACAAATATGCCCAGGATCGTATACCTTTTCTTCTGTTCTGTCATGGTCTGCGTGTCTCCCATCCTACCGGATAATAATAACTTTTCTCTTTATTTTTTAAGCGTTTGTTATGATTCAATATAACATTTCAGATAACTGATTTCAAGGTATCCAAATGTTTTAGGAAAATAACAACTCAAAAAAGAACTCAAAAATTTGAGTTCCTTTTGAGTTCCTAATTTGAGTTCCTTTAAAGAACTCAAATTTTTTAGACTTTTTTGAGTTTCTTCAATCGCTCTATAAACTCTCCACATGTGCTCACAACATCTTTACCATCAAGATGCTTTAGATACATTTCCTCCTGTCGTTTGCTCCTCGCATCCCACTTTACTTTCCATATAATCCTTCTGACCGGTATTTCAAGCGGAAACTGAATAGGAAATGTTATTCCGCCAGTGGGCTTTGTGATCGTTTCTACTTCTATCCCATGCTTTAAACCATTATTAGCATATTTAAATGCATCCAGTGTATCCTTGTCCAAATCATTACTCCGGATACGTTCTGCATAATCTAACATTGCATGAAGACACTTTCCTACGGCATAAAAGATGCTGTTCTCGTCTTCGGTTGTATAATCTGTCTTCTTCAATATTTGATCTATTTCTATTTTCATCTCGGAATATGAATGTTCCATTGCATACATCAAATTATTCATATAGTCTCCCATAATCCCCATACATTTTTTCTCGAAGCATGGCATTTTTTTAAGCAGAACACAGATACTGCTTTTCGATATATCGACATTACTATTTTTCAAGACCTTCGAGGCATTGATTGAACTCAGCTGGCTCGAGGTAAATAAAATATTTTTTTCTAAACGTTTGGTTCTCTTTCCATTTGCATCAACAAATGTATGTCGTTCAGAAAATGTCCGTTTGCAACACGCATCATTATCACAAAAGAACTTTCTTGTTGAAACAAGTAAAACAACCTTCTTTCCTTGTATGGGAAGATCCTGTATCTCTCTTTGATATCTAGAATGAATTCTTTTAGATTCTTTTCCACAATAAGGACAATTAGCAGTTGATATTTCACTTGATATTTCAAAAATAATTTTATCTGCTTTATTACGAAATGCATCTAATTTATAATTGTTATCCAGATCTTTGACAATAAAATCCATAACCATCCTCCGATGGTTATATTATTTCAACGCAATAAAGTCAATCAAGTCCGGAAAGAACCTATGGAGCGTTTACGTCCTCCATAATTGTAGTTGTTGTAGTAAAATAATCTAACTATGATTATGAAGTTAGAGGCGTTTGTTGGCTAGCCGCGGGATTATTTGGCGCTTACGCATAAACAGCAGGATTTGACGTTTACCAAAAAACAAATAGACTAAATATTATTTAAGGGTCTGGTGTTATACCAGACCCTATCTCATACCCCCAAGTTAGCCCCTCTTCTCAGCGCCTCACAAAGAACCCTCAACAACTTTGATTATCCCCCGCAAATCCGGCTTCCTATCAGCCGGATTTGCGGGTTACCTGTACACCAGTGAAGCAATATGCTCACACTGGTTCAAGCGAAATCGATTTTAGTAACGCAATATTTTATCTATTTCACCTCTTAATTCCTTTTTGCTAATTATTTCTTTCTTATATCTCTTTATTTGTGTATTATATAAATCTAAAATTGCTTTTTCTTTCCCACAATAATATACATAACCACAAATTATCTCTTCTAATTTTTCCGAAAGAGACATGTCATACTTCTTTCTAATTACGAAACTTCGTATAATATTTAACTCTAAAAATGGATTTTCTTCCAGTACAACATCCAACACTCCTGTTCGCATAGCCTCCTGATATCTATCATCATACCATTTATTATTTCTTATATCGTAAACAATAGAATCCATATTCAAAAAAACTGTTTCGGGTAATTTTACTAAATAATCCTGAGGTTCACACGTGATAACCTGTTCGGAATATGCCCATGTTTGCTGTAATAACCACACATCAATAATTAAATCCTGACATTGTACCTTATACCCCCCAAACCGGTTTCTTTCGGCTGAGTACTCACTTATAAATCTGTTATAAGCATTCTCATCAGACGTATCTAATACCATGTCTATATCCCTTAAGTAATGAATCGTCCCATTATCTTTAATTTCACGCAGCACCCCACCAATGAGATATATATTTCCCATTGTTTGAAGTCGGTCAAACAGAATTCTTGCCGGGTAATGTTTTTCAAGATAATCTCTCAACAATTCTTCCATATTTACAACCATCTTGTCTTCTTTCTTCAGAATATATCAGATACATGCTTAAGGCAATTCAATTCCCAACAACTTCTTGTATAAATTAACAGCATATGAGTCTGTCATTCCCGATATATAATCAACCACCAGATGCAGCTTATCATATATCGGAATATCATTAAATTTCCTATATCCCCCCGTCCAATAATCGTGTCGTGCTATATATTTAAAATTGGAGGATATTATTTTGTACAATTTTCCAGCATATATCTTCGTATTATCTATTTCTTCTTGTGTACTATTCAAAATTGTAGGGACAAAAATATCTAATAGTGTCTTTAATACTTTGTCTCCCACCAATTCCAGTTCCAAAACCTCTTGACAGCCAAAACAGTTTCTTTTAGTAATATCTTTTAGTGCTTTTATAAACTTTGTCTCATCAACAAGTATTTCCTGGTTCCCAAATTCTCCGTTCATTATTTTATCATAGGAAATTATAAACTTTTCTTTGGCCTTCATAAATAGATATGTTTGTACAATATTTCTAAAATTTCTTACCTGTGCCAAAGTGCGTTCACTTACGTCCATATTATCATCCGTTTTTTTGGAACTAATCATATGAAAAAGATCAACATAACATTGCTGTTCTTTGAACTTATTCTGTAAGTCAGTATATTCGTCTTTCCAGCAAATATACCCCTTTTTTACCCCATCCTCAATATCATCACATATATATATTATATCATCCGCTGCTTCTAATAAATACGTTGCTGGATGGCGTATGCCTTCCGAGAGCCCCGTTTTCTCCCACAGTTTCTGAATAATGTCACCTTCTGATGCAAAATAACCAAATTTATCTGCGCCTTCTTTTGAAACAGACGACCATGGATATTTTATTATCGTGCTCAATGTTCCATAAGTAAAATTGGCACCATATTCATCATTCAGAGTTTGTAGTTTTGTTACTATCCTCAAATTTTGTACATTTCCATCAAAAAAGATAAAGTCATTTTTCTCTTGTTGGTTAAGGAGGACTTGATCTTTCAAATTTGCTCTTGTCCGCTCGAAAATTTTATAGTCATTCTCAAACCATCTTTTAAACCACTCACGAATAACTGTTTCTCCATAATGTCCAAACGGAGGATTTCCCAAGTCATGAATCAGTCCTGCCACTTGTAATAGTGATGCTAATTTTTCTGTTTTTTCAGCAGTAAAATTCTCAGCATCTATCTTTTCAAGTTCTTTTCCAACTGCTTTTCCCAAAGATCTTGCTAAGGCAGACACTTCAACAGAATGCGTTAATCTTGTCCTGGTAAAATCGTTTTCCTGCAATGGAAATACCTGCGCCTTGTCTTGCAGCCTTCTTACTGATGACGATCCCACAATTCTATCATAATCTGCTTCAAATTCATTTCTGAACGGATTATCTTTTGCCTTACCCGAATCCATTCTTGTTCTATCTTCAGATAACAATCTATCCCATGTTAATCTCCCAGCCATTATTTTCCCCTTTTAGCAAACGCTCACACTCTCAACAAGTCAACAACAATCCTCTTTTGTATTTTGATAATTTATTTATTTCTAACTCTGGAACAGCATCTTCAAGATATGCTGTCAGCAATCTCAACCTTACTTCGTGCAGATATTCTGACTTCAATTCTATCTCTACCTGATAATCTTTACTATATCGGTCATTTATGCAATTTTTATAAGAGACATCGTCAAACACCATCTCAAACTTTATAGAATCGTCGTTTTTCTCCGTAATGTTGAATTTTTCTCGATTGTTCTTTACAATTAGAGTCTCCGTTAACACGTCTTTATCTATTGCATCAAGAAGCTCCGATTTACCATGAAATAGTTCTGCACATTTCTGGATATTATTTTCTTCGATTTCCTCCTCATACTCATATCGAACGCTATGTGAATCCTCTTGATTTGAAATTTGAGTTTTCACAGGTATCTTTAACGTACACCACTGTCTATCTCCTATTTTCCTAATTCGTAAAGTAATATCATTTTTCTTCAACGTACCTTCTTTTGTATCATAATATGTGTCAATCTGTTCCTTTTTACCTTGTTCTTCAATTACATATCCATTCATGCCAATGATCTCGTCCTTCACCTTGTCCCACAGATCAGTTGAGTCCACTACATATTTTGCTTCTCTTTCTACCTGATTACGGCTTCTGTACTTTTCTGTCAGTCTTTTTATTGCCACATACAGATCTTTATATTTCTCCTTTACAAGGTCAAAATTAATGAATATATAATTCTTTTCTTCTGTTCTTCCAAAATTCAAAATCTCTGATACTTCTCCTATGTCAAGAAGATTGCCAAATCTATCCTGTATAAGAATATTTTCTTTCATATTTTTATACATTTTCAGTTTATCTTTTACTGTCAAAAGAAACGCTTCATTTTCTGCTGTTGCATCAGGATTGGCTTTCCGCAAAATTTCTGTTACTTCCTGCTTAAAATTATCTATATCAGTTTCTCTTTTCACAACAATTTTTTTATATTTATTGCGATTGATCAATGTACTACACAATGCTTTTAATTCTGGGTCCTCATCATTCATCCAATTTTCAAACAAATAATACATGATATTATCATCTAATGATATATACTTCATAATATCAAATTCTTCTTCAGCAAACATCATCCTAATAGCTTCTGGCAGTTGATCCACGTTCTTAAGTTTTTTCTCTTCGTATAATTTTTTTACCTGCCGTAATATACGTCCAATAACTTCCTCCATTTCACATTTTATGCTATGGTAATATACTTCTTTGTGCATCTGATATCTTCCCAACAGGCAGTTTTCAATATCTACCAGATAACGTTCTTCCACACATACGCAGAATTGATCATTCTCCGGATTAATTGCCAAACTCATTGAGTTGATTGTTCTTGATAAATCGATGGTTCCATACTTTGCGCCAGTGTACCATGCGTCTCTTAGCATATAATCCATACGATCTGCATCCAGCTGACTGCTTAATAACGAAGATAATACAAACTGTAAATCCAGCTTTTTTGTTGATTTATTAAATGGTATCTGCTTTACTTCCTGCTTCTTAAGAATAATATTCGCTACTGCGTCAGGGAAATCCTCTCCAAATTCCCTTGTCAGCACTTCATGTATCTCTGTATGTTCACTCCTAATAATCATTACGCCAAGTTGTTCATGATTAATATCTTTATGTCCAAGGCTCTGCAAAACACCCTCAAACGCATGCGAATATGGTCCATGTCCTATATCATGCAATAATGCTGCTACTAATGCAGCATCCTTTTCCTGTTCTGTAATTTCCAGTCCGCATTTCTGGAATAAAGGTTCAAAGTGTTCGATGATCATACGCATAACATGAAATGTTCCTATGCAATGTGCAAAACGTGTATGTTCCGCACCCGGAAATACCATATTTGCAACAGATAATTGTTTGATCCGGCGTAATCTTTGAAATTCTCTCGTGTCTATAACCGCAACATATTTCTCATCAATAAAAATGTCCCCATGTATTACATCTCGTATAATCTTACCTTTTTTGTCTGCCATCCCTTTTTCCTCTATTTTATCTAAATTATTTTTATTTCATTTTACATGCTTATATCCTATTTGTCAATCCATTATCGAACATACGTTCTTTTAATCGTAGGCACCGGATTATTCAAGTACTGACGAAAATTTCAAAAATTAATTCCACCGTTCGCTTATGCTAGATTCCCGGCGTGCTAGGATAACTGTCGCTAAACATCTATTTTCATTTTCTTATTACATATTCTATTTTCATTTCATTTATGTCTTCATCAATAATCTTTGAAATCAGTTTCAACAAACCACCTTTTATTGTTGTTTTTACATCTTGAACTTCACAATAAGTATATGGCGCTAATTCTTTTATAAGATTTAGCGCATAAAAATTATCTACTCTATTATAATAACGCATATGTTGCTCATCCAATTCATCAATATTCATATCTGTTTTTAAATTAAGGACGTCATAATCTTTAAAATATGTTCTCATAAATGCCTCTGTCCAACTTTCAATACATGGTACATATTTTTCCTCGACATCACTGGCATCAAGGCTTATTTCTAATGAGTTGAGCTCCTTATATGCCGCAAACATTGATTCTATACTCTTATTTAAACGAATTCTTTTAGGTAAATGTTCTTTATCCTTATACTCCTCTGGCTTTAATACTTTTACTCCCATCTCCATTAAGGTAAACAATGATACATATGCTACTAATAAAAAAAATAACCCATGCTCTTTTCCGAATAATCCCAAATGCTGAATATTCTCATCAAATGTATATTGTCCAACCATTCTTGATGCTGCAAAATCATCTGCATTCCACTCCAGTGCTTGCCACATTTCTGTTGAGACAAATGGTCTAGCTTTTCTTCCTTCGTAACTAAACGCATTCTCATCTTTACTTGAATATTTAGGATTATTTTTAATATATTCTGCCTCTTTATCTTTAATATAGTCAATATGCCCATTAAAAATATGCCCTAATTCATGGTAAAAAAGAATCTTCATCATCATTATGGTAAGTATTTCTGCATATTTCATTTTATTTTCTTGTGACATTTCATTCTTAAAAGATAATGCATCACAAACTACTTGTTGCATAATAATACAATGGCAAAAACTGTATATAATAAACCATGTTGCTGTATTTATCTTTACAATATAGCCTTCTTCTTTTTTATCGGCATATGCAGATACTCTATCATCATCAAAAAAACCAACTTTATATTTAACATCTATTTTCTCTAATTTTTTATTTTTCAAATTTGAATTGACATAAGAAAGACATGCTTCAAATATTGGTTCTAATAATCTTTCTACATCTTCTAAATCAAATGTTTGTAATTCAAACTCCATACCTTTTTTCAGTTGCATGCCGACAGCTCCTCTGAAAAACTATTAATTTTTCGTGTTCTATTGATTGGGTTTAATCGTTTAAATATCTCATCAATTATTTTAACATCATACACTGTTGTAATGTACGCACTCTACGATGATTACCTTACCATTGTACCAAGTTCATGAAATAATTGCCCAAATATTCGCATTTCTTTGCGTCTTATCTCAGTGGCAATTTGGCGCTTACGATAATTTTCTCTTTATATATTCTGTTGACTTAATATGGTTGCAATATAATCATTTACTTTAGTTTCAAATTTATTTTTTCCACTTATAGTATTATCATAGAAAATTGTTCTATATCCTGAGATATCAAACGGTAGTTTTTGTCGTAGTGCCGCGTCGCATAACAATATTACATTTTTTCCGATTGCATGAGCATAGCCTAACTCATAAAAAACATTGGGATTATCCGGTGTAATGTCTGCAATAATTATATTTGCCGTTCTTATAGAATTTATTATATCCGTAAGAATAGGGGTTGCCCCTGTCTCCTCGTCAGCCCGCTTCAACCTAATATTTTTTCTTTCACAAATTGGTTTAATTACTTCATTATATAATTGATCATATATACCACCATATTGTGATATTACAAACAACTCTGGTTTTTGTGTTTCAACCTTCAAATTAGAAAATATTATCTTTCTTTTACTACACGCCCATAATCCAACAGATGATTTTTTCAACATAAATGATAGAGGAACTGTCACAACCTCTATTCCATCAACTAAAAGTTGTAAAACAGATGGATCCATTTTAATCTCAATATGAATTTTCTCTTTTTGCAATTGAGGCACAGCCCCGGCTGCCCCCATCTGCTGCCAAGAACCTTTCGTAAGATGTTTCACATCATATTTAAACGCATTGCCTGAGATGCCAGCACATATGAAATCATCTTGACTTAAATAATTTAAAATTACACCTGCTTCTTCGCTCCTGTGTATATCACAGGATTCAAATTCAATATCTACAGAAACAGCACCCGATAACATTTTGTCTTCAAGCAAAATCTCGCCAACTAACGGCTGTATTTCGCCTGTCACATTTCGGAATTCCTGACCATTAAAAATAATGCTCTCATCTCTTGACTCAAAATTACCATATAATGAAACCCACTTATTCATATTTTCCTCCCCTAATAACCTTTGTTTTTCTCTTGTTAATTCGCCTTTTCTCACATTTGAATATTCTTGTGCGGCAGAGCCGCTCGTCCGGTGTGGCATGAGCCACCTATCCAGACGGAATGAGCCACTTTATAATTGGAGTACTACTCTCGCAGCAATTTATCTAAGCCGTATACTTCTCGCATGGATCTGTCATGCTCAGCATCAATGCTTGCTGTTTAAGACTCAGACAAGATGTTACGCGAGTAAACTCGCATAAGCGGTTCCCACTAGCCCGGGCAGACGGTTTCCCGGCTGCCGGACTTGCAGTGTTACCGCACTAGAATATTCAAAAGCTCTTATGTATGCATTTTAAAACCAGAAGTGCCTGATTGATGGTTATATGATCAAGTTCGTCATAAATCATGAAATGCTTGGAACCATAACAATATAAAGCTTGTTGCCGCCTGAATGCAATTACAAGTTCCCACATAAGAAAGAAACGTTTCATTTCTGCGTCTCCTTATTTGTCTGTGCCTTTATTGTACGGAACATATCTTGTTTGAGCAAACGCTTTTTATTTGGATTCATTATGCAGTAATTGCGATTGCACTGCTCACTTAGAAAGCAAGTCTCGCAGATAAGCTGTTCAACTTCCTGCATAATCAGTTCGTCATCACTGGGAAGCTCGTAGGCTTCGATCTTTTGGATGCCTGTCGGGTTACGCAGTCCGTAGTCAATCAGTTTTCCATTTCCGGTTTTTACATAGCGGTAGACCTCGGCACCGAAAGAAACGCTGTCACCAACATGGTACTCTTCAAAGCCGGATTTGTCCATCCAGACGTGATCCTCTTTTCCGTCAAACATTATCCCATCGGTATACATCCCGCTGATGAATATCCGCTTGAAGCAAATATGTTTTGGCTTAACTTTCTCAATCTGTCCTTTGAATTCAAGCAGATAATTAAATATGCCGTTTGCAAATTCAGAACGATAAGTATGCCCTAAAGAAGCAAGCTGGACATCCAAATATTCATCATAAGACATCTTTTCTGCGCCACCGACATCCTTACGAGAATCCGGATTGAAAAATACGATGCCGTCTTCTTCATATACGCATGTATCTTCTCCATAATTGATTGCCAAAAGCGATTTTTTATCGGGATACTTGGCAATCAACGCGGCTGCTTTTTCAAGCCGCTCCTTCCGCTTTTGCCTTTCGCAGCGTCCGCGCTCATGTTGCTCCGCAAGAATGCGATCCTCTATGTGTCTGCTTTCGTCTTTTGTCAGTAATGGAGATAAATGTTCAACGCAATCGTAATCGCCATTTTCCATGCGTGTTTTGAAGCGGACAAGAATCTCTTTCAATTCCTGAGTAGACAGATACCTTGCCTTGTCAATAGAACAGCTATGATAGCAACCCGTGATTATGTTGCCATGCCCATCACCATACATAATGGCAGTATTCCATGGGCAAAAATAATGTTCTTTCTGGACGAGTCTTCCTCGCTTCAAGCCTTCCTCAAATTCCGGAAAGACAAATGGGTTGCCACAGCCCTCGTGATCCTCCACCCAAAATCCGCAAGGACCCTTATCCGCGTGTCGGATCATCACATTGATTGCGTCAACTGTAGCCTTTTTCGTTTGCTTGTTTTTCATAACCAAAACCTCCGTTAATAAGTGCCGCCAGACAGCGACCTGACATGTTAACGTGGTCTTATAGTGTTTCTATAAAAATTATAGCCTGTTTCTTTGTACTTGTCTATCTACCAACTTGGCCAGATTTTTCAGTGCAGCTATCTCTTTGATCTGCGGATAGGGAATGTCATACACCGGCAAATCTGCCAATACTCCCAGTTTTCATTTGTTGGCTTGCATTCCGGATATGCGGGATAAAACGCTATTGAGTTTCCTCCGCCACTTCTCTGCTCTTAAGTTTTAAAATATATCCGTCCCGCCCTGTAAAATAGAACATAACCGCCATTAATGTAACCGTAATCTGTCCGCTGACCAGCACCATCTCTGCCATACCAAAACACAGGATTGCAAGAAGGAATACGATGCAAGTCCAGTTACCTTTTAAGCATAACCGAAAAGCTCTATACAGACTATACAAGTATATCAGCAAAAACAGAATTCCCGATATAATTCCGTAATCATAAGCAACTTGCAGGAACATATTATGAGCGTGACCGTAATATGTGTCTCTCGATATCCAAAATCCTGAATGTTGCTTATCGTGCCCTACTAAGTTCAAATGATTCCAATAATATGTGTAAATAATTTTTCGTGCTTCTGTAGAAGACCAATAGGCCAATTCTCCTGATGGATTGAATGGATTATCCGGATTACTCCCAGCCTCAACCTCTATCTCCTGTGCATCCAGTTCTTCAGCATGAACAGGCAATGCCTGAATAAAATCCATTAATTGTGGTATCCAACTTTGAGAACTAACCCCTATCAGCTCCAATACTCTCCCTACATCAACATATAGTGCCCGTTCAAAGGAAATATATTTCTCACTATTCCATGGATCAAAAGAGCACACGCTCTCCCCCTCTACATACTCTCCCTCAAACCATACAGGATGATGGAGAATCGTGGGTAAATAACGTATACTCAAATAGCATATGGGGAACGTCAAAACGACGCATACTACCAGTGTCACCGCATGTAGCAGCACTCCGTAAAAGGTCTTCCTCTTAAAAATATTATAACCAAAAATAACAAATGCCGTCACTGCTACGATCCCTAAAATCGGTGCCTTTCCCCCGGTAAAAACAGTAAAACTTATCATTGCAGCACTCATAAAGAAATAAAAAAATCGAATCCACCATTTTTTATTCTTTTCCCTGCTGTAAATCCACTTTACCAGGAATGCACAGAATACAATCATATAATGCATGCCGTTCTGCGTTTCTCCGGAATATAGCCCCCTATATCTGACATAATCATAAGGACGGAATCCAAAGGCTATGATCTGTTGTCCGAAGAACCACAGAATGATCCCTGTCATCATTCCATCAAAGAAATCCTCTGTTCTCTCCTTCGGGATCCCTATCACTGCAAAACCACCATAGATTAACAAGTACCATAACGGTACGATCCCCTCATGCACAGACAATTGCATTAACACAAGGCATAGCCACGTACACCAAAATACCGGTTGCTTTATCCTGGCAAAAAGCTCAGTGTAGCTTTTCTCCTGATACACATAAATCATCAAATAACTCCACACTGCGATATTCAACACCGCTGTGATCCATTGTCCCTTATATTGCCAGCAATTATTCCCTATGATGCAGGCAATGATTGCAAGTATCACACATACCGGAGTCCACAATAAATAGGGCTTTGCTTTTTCTTTTTCAAATTTAATCGAAGGAAGGAGTAGTAATACCATTACTACTCCTGTCAGATTGGTAAAAGTCATCTGGGTTGTACCAAGGGCACTTCCCCGTCTCTGGTCAATGATCCCCAGAAAAACAAAGCATAACGCATACCACCATTTATACAGCTTCTCTTTGGTCATACTATGCATACCTATAACTCTCCTTGCATGAACTTACTCTACTATAATGCCTCCCAGTACTGTAATGTCCTGTCTCTTTAACAGTTCCAGTTCACCGGCTACTTCATTGTACAATGTAGATCCGGCTTTTTCTACCAATACCACGCCCTGCATGGCATCCATTTTCTCCATCGCCTCTGCATCGTATAACACATTATCCAGAACGCTTACACCGATCTGCTCCTTCTCCAATGCTGCCTTAAGGCTCTCGCATACCTTATCCGCTCCGGCGCTCATGTTACATCCCATGAGACAGATATTGTTCAATCCATTTTTGACTGCCGTAATCTTTATCGCCGCGAAAGCCAGTTCCATGGATTGCTCTGCCGTAAATTTCCTCTTACCGTAATGACGCAGGGAATCCACCCATTTATCCAGGAATACTTTTCTGCCGGATTCCCGGACGACCAATCCGATCTGCGGAATGCCATATAGGCTCTGCAGTTCATCTGATTCTCTCAGTCTGGTATTAAAAATATATACCATACAAATAACTACCGCATATACAAAAGCAAATAATACTGCACCTAACAGTACATATTTTTTGCTGACTGCCGGTGTCGGTATAGGATTTTCTTCTGCTGTCACACTCTGTGCTGGCTGTTCCGGCTGTTCCGAGTGCTCTGCTTCCTCCCAGGTCAAAAGTTCATAATACTTCTTCTGTTCCTCGGTAAAATCTGCCTTTGTCGCAGCAATCGTCGATTGCAGAGATGCGATCTCATTTCTACACTTTATCTGCTCATCCATCAGATCCTTATTCATAACAGAACCTGTAGCCTCTGATACTAATATCAGTGCATGTTGGCCCAGTTCATTGTTTAACTGTTTCTGTTCCTCAGAAATATAAGCTTTTACTGCTTCTGCCAGTTTCTGACAAGCTTCCGCATCCGACTGCAGAATTGACACCTTTACACAATTCGTCCCCAAGGACATTTCCTGTTGCAGTTTCTCAGTTTTGCTCTGAATCGTCAGGCTTGACACCGTTTCTGCGGAGATCAATTCTCCCACGTATCCGGCTTCTATTCCGGTCTGCTGTCCTACCCAATCATATAAGCCAACATTATTTAACAGGGATGTATATAAAGCTCCCAGTTGTCCTTCCATATTGACGTCTACTGTCTGCACCTGATAGATCAACTCTGTCTGAGCTGTTTGTAATGGGGTCAACTGCATGTAAATTGAATTCTCAGAATATGTCTTCGTCAGATCATATTCCTTCTCATCATCCAATACTGTCAACACCGCTGCCCGGCTGTTGTTATCCAAACTTTGTTCCAGATGTGTCAGCTGTTCCTGTACCGTTGCTTCTTCCTGCACAACCGTTTCCGGCTGTTGTACATTTTGTACCGTACGGAGAGACTTCATATAGCTGAAGCTTCCCAGTAATACTGCGCCCAATACCAGCGCCACGATCATTCCACGCCAGTGTGACAAAACATCTGCTATCATGTCTAATAAGTCGATTTCTCTTGTCTGCATTGTTTTATGTTCCTTCCTTTAAAAATCCCCGGGCATTACACCGGTTCATAATATGTATCCGGGCGACTCGGATCAAACACCTCATTGCAGGTCATCACGGTAACCAGATTCTCCGTCTCCGACAAATTGATAATATTATGAGACCATCCCGGAACCATATATACTGCCTCTATGTTATCACCGGACACCTCGAATTCTACCATTTCTCCGGTATTGATATTTCTCTCCTGAATCAGGCCATGCCCAGCTACCACGATAAACTGTTCCCACTTGCTGTTATGCCAGTGCTGCCCCTTGGTAATTTCCGGTCTGCTGATATTGATGGATACTTGTCCGCAATTCAAGGTATGCATCAGTTCCGTAAAAGATCCGCGGTCATCTCCATTCATTTTCAATCGATATTTAAACTTGTCTGTAGGAAGATACGTTAAATACAGCGAAAACAATTTCTTCGCAAAAGATCCTTCCGGCATCTCCGGCATCAGCAGCGACTCCGGCTGCATCTTGAACTCCTGTAGCAGATCCACAATCTCACCTAACGTAACCTTATGAGTAACCGGTACGCAACAGTATCTGCCCTCTGCTCTCAATACCGTCTCTACCCCATCAAACTCACAATGCTGCTCTTTTCCCTCCAGGAGATCAAACATTCCCTCAATGAGATCATCTATGTAGAGCAGTTCCAGTTCCGTTGTCCTGTCATTTACTGTAAACTCTTCATCATTCGCTACTGCCCAACAGAAGGTGCTGACTGCAGAGTTGTACTTCGGCCTGCTGTGTCCCATCAGATTTGGGAATCGATATACCGCTACCTTAACCCCGGTCTCTTCTGCATATGCAAAAAAAAGCTCTTCGCCTGCCTTCTTGGAACGACCATATTCGGAATCTCCGAATCTGCCGGACAGCGTCGCCTGGATGGAAGAAGAGAGCATAATCGTTGCCTTATTCTCATACTTTTTTAATTTATCAAGAAGCTGTGAAGTAAATCCGAAATTTCCCTTCATGAAATCTTCCGGTTTCTCCGGTCTGTTTACTCCTGCAAGGTGAAATACAAAATCCGATTTTTGACAATAGGAGTCTAGTTCTTCTTCAGTGGACTGAATGTCATACTCGTATATCTCATCAATGTGTATTGCCGGTCTGGTACGATTCTTATTATCTCTGATATTTTTCAGGTTATTTACAAGGGCTGTTCCTACCATGCCCTTTGCACCTGTGACTAAGATGTTCATTGGTTACTGCCCTTTTCTCCATACCATTTTATTAACAACATTTACGTATCCCTGAATAATTCTAACTACTTTCATGGAAACTGTCTCATCCACATAATCAGGACAAGGCTTTCCTAAGATTCCCTTTTGCTTCATGTCAATGGCCATGTCGGTAGCCTGGAGAAGTTCCTGCGTCGTGATGCCAGCCAGTATAAAGTTGCCAGATTCTAATGCTTCCGGTCTCTCCGTCGATGTCCGGATGCACACTGCTGCAATGGGATGTCCTATAGACAGATAGAAACTGCTTTCCTCCGGCAATGTTCCGGAATCGGACACGATTGCCAATGCATTCATCTGAAGCTTATTATAATCATTAAATCCTAACGGCTCATTTACTCTGACTCTGGGATCCAGTTGAAATCCAGTTGCTTCCAGCTTTTTCCTGGATCTCGGATGGCAGGAGTAGAGAATGGGCATATCATATTTCTCTGCCAGTGCATTGATAGCGTTGAACAAGGATTCAAAATTCTTATCGGTATCAATATTTTCTTCTCTATGTGCCGAAAGTAAAATATAATTATTCGGCTGTAATCCCAGTCGATTCAGTACATCAGATGCTTCAATTTTACTTAAGTTGCCATGGAGAACCTCCGCCATAGGTGAGCCCGTTACATAGGTTCTTTCCTTGGGCATTCCCATTTCATGCAGATACTTTCTGGCGGGTTCGGAATATGGCAGATTTACATCAGAGATTACATCTACGATCCGACGATTCGTCTCTTCCGGTAGGCACTCATCTTTACATCTGTTGCCGGCTTCCATATGGAAAATGGGAATATGAAGTCTCTTTGCAGAAATGGCTGATAAGCAACTGTTCGTATCTCCGAGTACAAGTAAAGCATCCGGTTTGATCTCTGCCATTAACTCATAACTTCTTGCAATAACGTTTCCACAGGTCTGTCCCAGATTCTCACCAACTACATTCATCCACACATCCGGACCACCAAGATCAAAATCCGACCAGAAAATATCATTCAGATTCTTATCATAGTTCTGTCCGGTATGTGCCACACAACAGTCAAAATATTCTCTGCAACGCTTAATCGTAGCAGCCAGGCGAATAATCTCCGGTCTAGTTCCTACAATGATCAGAAGTTTGATTGATCCATCATTTTTCCACTTAAAATCAAACACTGCTTAGTCCTCCACCATTCTTTGCTGAATATATGCCAGTTTTGCAATTGTTTCCTTGGTCTCTTCCAAATTCAACATTCTCGTGTTGTTAGAGTTAAACTCTGTCAGCGTATTTCTCTTCGCATCGCCTTCTTTGAAATACTTATCATAATTCAGTCCACGATTATCTGCTGGTACTCTGTAAAATCCACCCAAATCAATGGCCTTCGCACACTCCTCATTTGTGAGCAATGTCTCATACATCTTCTCGCCATGCCGGATACCAATCACCTTAATATCTTCTTTCTTACCACCGAACAATTCACATACTGCTTCCGCCTGGGTTCCAATGGTACATGCCGGAGCTTTCATGATCAGCAGGTCTCCATTCTCTCCTTTTTCAAATGCAAACAGAACTAAATCTACCGCTTCCTCCAGACTCATGATAAAACGGGTCATAGCGGGCTCTGTCACTGTAATCGGATTTCCCGCCTTGATCTGATCGATCCACAGAGGGATTACAGAACCTCGAGAACACATAACATTACCGTAACGGGTACAGCAGATCTTCGTTTTTCCAGAATTACGGGACTTTGCCACTGCTACCTTCTCCTCAATAGCTTTCGTAATACCCATAGCATTGATAGGATATGCTGCCTTGTCTGTGGAAAGGCAGATAACCGATTCTACGCCTGCTTCAATCGCTGCTGTCAGAACATTGTCTGTACCAATAACATTGGTACGTACTGCCTCCATGGGAAAAAATTCACAGGAAGGCACCTGCTTCAGAGCTGCCGCATGGAAAATATAGTCCACACCATACATGGCAGAACGTACAGAATTCAGATCTCGTACATCTCCGATATAAAACTTAATCTTATCTGCCACTTCCGGCATTTTCGCCTGGTATTCATGGCGCATATCATCCTGCTTCTTCTCATCACGAGAGAAAATACGAATCTCTCCAATATCTGTCTTAAGGAAACGATTCAAAACCGCATTTCCAAAAGATCCTGTACCTCCGGTAATCATCAATGTTTTTCCTGTAAATAAGGACATAGCTATTCTCCTTCTCAATACTCACTAGATTTGAATAATACCATTATTACAGTAACTATCATCCTGTAAATTAGATCATTAAGGAAATCACGTGTTATAATATTAATGCAATATTTTTAAGCACCCATTATTTAGTCAGTATAAAATTTTCTATACCATTCCGCAAATGCCCGAAGCCCACTTTGTAAAGATGTATTAGGTTTAAAATTAAAATCTCTCTCTAATGCTGACGTGTCTGCATATGTTATTGGCACATCTCCCGGTTGCATGGGAACAAGTTCCTTGTGAGCCTCGAAATCATAGTCTTCTGGAAGAATATTTGCTCTCACCAGCTCTTGTTGAAGAATAGTTACAAAATCTATTAAATTTTCGGGATTATTATTACCAATGTTGTATATTGCATATGGTGGTATTGGTAATCCATCCTCCCCAATTTTCTTTTCAGGAGGCGCTTGTAATACAAGTATAACACCATCTACGATATCATCTATATAAGTAAAATCTCTCTTACAATTACCGTAATTGAATATTTGTATCTTTTCTCCCTTGATAAGTTTATTAGTAAAACCAAAATATGCCATATCAGGTCTTCCCGCCGGGCCATACACAGTGAAAAATCTCAACCCAGTAGAAGGAATATTGTACAGTTTGCTATATGCATGTGCCATTAATTCATTACTTTTTTTCGTTGCTGCATACAATGAAACCGGATTGTCCACCCTATCCTCCGTACTATATGGAATCTTCTTGTTGCTTCCATATACCGATGAAGATGAAGCGTAAACAAGATGTTCTACACCGTCAGCCCCATCATCATATGAATGTCGACATGCTTCAAGTACATTATAAAATCCTATTATATTTGACTGAATATATGCATCAGGGTTACTTATAGAATACCTGACTCCAGCCTGTGCCGCAAGGTTTACAACAATTTGAGGCCGGAACTCATTAAAAATACTCTCAACAATCTCCTTATCAGACAAATCCCCCTTAATAAATGTACATTTAGATTTCGGATGTTCTGATACGCATTTTTCTATTTGCTGCAATCTCCACTCTTTAATATTAACATCATAATAATCATTCATATTATCCAAACCGACAATATTCATTGGGAATGGCATTTTCAGTAGTTTAATTGCAAGATTACTACCTATAAATCCTGCTATTCCAGTTATAAAAATTGTTTTATTTTTTATATCTATATGTTGCATCCCGTTTTCACCCTATCGTGTCTATTTAGTCACGTTTAAATATATCTCGCGTATATACTTTTTCCTTTACATCATCCAAACATGAATCGTATCTATTTGCTATAATAGTAGCACTTTTTTTCTTAAATTTTTTCAAATCATTTACGACTAATGATCCAAAAAAGGTTTCACCATTCTTAAGGGTCGGCTCATAAATAATGATCTTCGCCCCTTTTGCCTTTATTCGTTTCATAACTCCCTGGATTGATGATTGCCTAAAGTTATCTGAATTACTTTTCATTGTAAGTCTATATACACCTATAATAATCTCCTTTTCCTTTAATGGATCCCACTGGCTATTTGCCTCATAAGCCCCTGCCATTTCCAAAACCCTGTCTGCAATATAGTCTTTTCTTGTTCGATTACTCTCTACAATCGCTGACATCATATTTTGTGGTACGTCTTGGAAATTTGCAAGAAGCTGTTTCGTATCTTTAGGCAGACAATATCCACCATACCCAAAAGAAGGATTATTATAATGCGTTCCTATTCGTGGATCCAAACATACGCCCTTAATAATGTCTTCTGATTTTAATTGTTTGGATTCTGCATAAGTGTCCAACTCATTAAAATAAGAAACTCTAAGAGCTAGATATGTATTTGCAAATAGTTTTACTGCTTCTGCCTCGGTATATCCCATATAAAGAATATCTATACTTTCTTTAAGTGCCCCTTGTTGCAATAAATTCGCAAATACATGTGCTTTTTCTTCCGTACTCCTGTCACAAGATACTATAATTCTTGAAGGATACAAATTGTCATAAAGTGCTTTTGATTCTCGTAAAAATTCAGGGCTAAAAATAATATTAGTTGTATTATATTTCCTTCTTACAGTTTCCGTATAACCAACTGGTATAGTAGACTTAATAACCATCATTGCATCCGGATTGACCTTTAGAACAAGTTCAATTACCGACTCTACTGCAGAGCAATCAAAATGATTCATTTTGCTATCATAATTTGTAGGCGCAGCAATGATCACAAAATCGGCATTTTTATAAGCCTCTTTTGCATCAAGCGTGGCATTTAAATCCAGCTTCTTCTCTGTAAGATATCTTTCAATATATTCATCCTTAATGGGTGAAATATGCTTATTTAACATTTCAATTTTTTCTGGAATAATGTCTACAGCTGTCACATGATTATGTTGGGCTAAAAGGATTGCCAAGGACAATCCCACATAACCTGTTCCAGCAACTGCAATATTATATTTTTTATTATTGTCTGCCTCTATCTGAGTATCTTGCTCAACAAATAAATCTGTTATATTTATGTCCAAAACTTCAGAAAGTATTTCTAATTGTTCAATAGATGGCATACTTTCCATTTTCTCGATCCTGCTTATGGCGTTTCTGCTCACCCCTGTCATTTCAGCTAATTTTGCCTGAGACAAACCTTTTTCATTTCTATGTTTTGCAATTGCTTGTGCAATTATATTTCGAGATGTTTTTTTCATTCTCTATTCACCATCCTATATAAAACTACATCGTTTTTTGACACCCTTCGTGTAAAATCATATCCTATACAGTCTAGCTCACCCCCGATTGCATGTCATCATAATAATTTAATCAAATGCAAACATATTTTGTTTACTAATGCTAGATCCTTCTGTATATGCAACAATAACTATATCAATATCATTGTTATTAATATATTCTTCTATACTATTGTCATTAAATCTCATATCCCACATAACAATTTTTTTTGCTGGCATCAGCATAAAAGGCGCCATCACTAATGAATACGAATCTTTTATAAGGAGAATGTTTTTCCCATCTACATTGTAATTGTTTGTTAATTCACAATAGTCATAATTACTAAACAAATAAGAATAGTGCCAACTTTTTGCATTATAATAATTTTTTGCTTCTTCAAGCACACTCTTGTCTATAAAGCAATCACTAAATTCTCCTCTTCTGTTAATGGTAGCAGAATCTACTACATAACTAACATCTGTTTCAAAATTAGGTTCTATAAATGTGAAATCATCCAATACTTTCGCCCAGGTGCCACTTACTTTTTTCCCAGTTTCTCCTAACCAACATTCATTATATTTTGTATAACAATATCTGTCACTGGACAATAATGACAAATCAAAATCATACCCCAGTGAATAATTGCAATAATCTAATATTTCTTTTGCCGCTTCAAATCCCGCTAAAGTTGTCCAATGATGATCTGTATAATAAAAATATCCATTTTCTATTCCGCTGGGAAATTTTTCTTTAAGATCAAGACAATTTATTTTTTCCTCAGTTAAATATGATAACAATTCATTTGCATTAGCATCACACCATGAAGGCACACCCACAGCCCAAAGTTCATTATCGCCTCCACTCTGGCTCGGAAGATTCACATACAAGAAATCTATATTATTATCTATACAGTGTTCCGCCAAAAAACTGAGTTGCTCCTTTTGATATTTCAAATTAGTTTCGGATCTTGGCAGCACGATTCTCCCATCTGTCAATCGTACTGTTTGCGAATTATTATCCAGAATCTCATTGGGACTAATAATTAATGTAACTAACCCATATATATCAAACAACTCATCTCTTTTGAAGAAAGATTTCTGTATTGATGTCTCAAGATCACCTGGTATATAATTTTGTTTTAATTGAGGTACTATCATCATCAAATTAAAACAAATTATTATTAATACGATAAGCGAAAATACTTTTTTCATATCTTTGCTTCCTTAAAACATAAAATATAAAAATGGATTGTAACTTCCCATTAAAATATACAGCAACGAGCTCAGCGTTAATAGCAATAATATAATTGACAGAAAAGCTTTTCCATATATTGAATTACCAATTTTGCCTTCTGCAATAATCTTATAAATCGGTGTTGAAAAGATTACTCCACACAAAAATAATAAAAAATAATTTTTAAATTGGAATGCAAATACCTTATCGTAAAAGAGATTACCATTTAACCCTAATAACGACTTTATATAAACAATTGCTTCTCCACTTGTCTGCGTTCTAAAGATTGTCCATAAAATAATAATCGCTACACCTGTATATATATGATATATGATGGAATATATTCCACTAAACCTCTCTGGTCTAATCCAAAATTTTTCTAGAGAAATTAAAGTGAAATATATTATCCCCCACAAAATATAGTTCCAAGACGCTCCATGCCACATCCCGGTCAACAGCCACACTATAAAAAGATTCCTTAGCTGAATCCATAATCCTCTTCTATTTCCACCTAATGGGATATACACATAATCTCTAAACCATATTGATAAGGATATATGCCATCTTCTCCAAAAATCTGTTATACTAGCAGCAATATACGGATAATTAAAATTTTCCTTATACTCAAATCCCAACATTTTTCCTAACCCTATTGCCATATCAGAGTATCCCGAAAAATCAAAATAAATTTGAAAAGTATATGCAATTGCTCCCAGCCAACAATATAGGACAGAATATGCTGCCACATTTTCAGCTTCAAATATTAAATTACTTAACCCTGCAAAATTATTGGCCAAAAGTACCTTTTTGGTGAGTCCAATGCAAAATCTATAGCATCCTTCTGAAATTTGATCAATACTTACACTTCTATTCCTACTATCTATATACTGGGAAATATCATTGTACCTAATAATAGGTCCTGCAATCAATTGAGGGAAGCAGGCTATATATGCTCCCATATCAACAAAATTATTGATTGGTGTACATCCTCTATATACGTCAACAACATAAGATATTGCCTGAAATATATAAAACGATACTCCAACAGGAAGAATAATTTTATTTATACCATATTCTTCTGATGTTATGTATTCCAAATTTTCAATAAAAAAATTTGTATATTTAAAATAAAAAAGTATTATTAAAAATGTGATAACTGTTATTGTCAGGATAATTCTTTTTTTGTTTTTATCTGCCCTGTTTATTAGTATTGCTGACAGGTACGAAACGGCTATGACTAAAATCATAAGCCATACATATTGCTTCTGACCACAGTAATAAAACCAAATACTGCTTACAAATATCCAAAAATTCTTTAACTTCTTAGGCAATAAGTAGTAAACGCTTAAAAAAATAGGAAGAAACAAGAACAAGAATGTCAGGGATGAAAAGACCATATATCCTCTCCTGTGTATTATTCATTTCTGCTTATATAATACTGAGCTATTAATAAATCCTTTATCTCATCTATATCTACCGATCGCTCCTTTGGCATTATGTATGGAATTTTATTATCATTAAAACTTGTATTTAAATCTAATTCACTTATTAAATTAATATATATACAACCATTTACTCTATAATATAATGGCATGTCCTGACGTCTACATGTACTTTTCATCGGTAAAATGGAATTCATCCTTCCTAAATTGTCAATAGTTCTTATCAATATAGGATTATCTTCTACCGGCGATACGGATACAAGGCTCTGACCCTTATTCTTAATAAATAATTCAATGGCACTATCAATATCATCTGCTGTTCTCAATGGTTGGGTTGCCTGCAAAAGAATCAATATATCATATTGTTCTTTCCTTTTTTCTAATTCTCCCACTGCATGCATAACAGCATCAATGGTTTTTGAGGTATCTGATGCTAATTCACCCGGTCTTAAAAAGGGAACTTCAGCTCCATATTTTATAGCTACATCTGCAATTTCCTGACTATCAGTCGAAACTATCACTTTGTCAATATATTTGCTTTCCAATGCTGCCTGAATAGTATACGAAATTAATGGTTTTCCGCATAGATCGATAATGTTTTTATTCTTAATTCCTTTACTTCCTCCACGTGCAGGAATCAATGCTACAATCTTATTTTTTTCTATCATAGTCCTTTTCCTATAAAACTCTAATTTTGAGTATACTCTTTCATCTTTCTAATAATATTAGTGGAATCCTCTCTTGGAATAAACAGCTTATTCTCAAACGGCTTCGACATATCTGCACAGAATCCTATTTGAATTCCTAACATATTCATAATGCCTTCCGTATCCTCATTATATGAATTGCAAGGATATGAAACAGCTTCTATTGCTGTTCCGGTTATTTCTTCTAAATACTTTTTGCACAAAGCATATTCTTGCAGTTGTTCTTCTTTCGTATATGATGCCATCTTGGTTGGATGTGTATGCGAATGAAGCCCAATAACATTGCCCGTTTCTGACAATACCTTTATCTCCTCTCTCTTCATCCATAAAACATCCTTATATTTTTCAGGATCATAATTATAGTTTCTAAGCATTTGATCCATATATGCGTGAAATTTCTCTTCTCCTAATATCTGATCCCTTATATATCTGAATTTTCTATCATTAAAAGTGTAAAAAGGTGAGTTAGGAAGATATTTACTAAAATCAACGTCATATTTTGTTATGTCAATATCCTCACTTATTAATTCAAAAAATGCTGAATAAAACTCTTCAACACTTCTAAATTTTGAAAATCTAAAGTGATGATATACCTCTAATTTTTCCAATACTCCACAGATAGGGGATGTATAAATAAACCAATATGCTGTCAATCCTCTTTGTTGCAAAACGGGATATGCTATATCATATTGACACTTTAAAGCATCATCAAATGTCAAAACGACTTCATTTTCTTTAATTTTATTATGGATACATTTGTCTTGAAATTCCTCTGCTGATATAATTCTGTATCCCTGTTCTTTATAAAACTCAAGTATTTCTTCCAATTTTTCTGCGGACAAGGAGCCTTGACACTCTATATGATTCTTTCCATGAAAATGATGAAACATAATGCCATGTGCTTTTAATATGTTTTCCATATTTTCTTATATGCCGTTAATGACGATCAACATTTCTCCCACAATATAGTAGTAGTTTTTACAGACCCTCTCCAAGGTCTACTCAAGACATTTTCAAACACTAGCGCTTTAGTATGAAATATAGGATCTAATAAATATCCAAGTCTATAAATCTTTTTTGAATATTTATCTTCCAAAACTCTTCACTTTTTAAAACGCTCACCAGTTCTTCCGTACTATTACCTTTTCCGAATTCCATACATGCATGTCTGTATTCATTAACCGCACCTATTGCACGCAAAATTTCATTTACGTTTTCACCAACATGTTGTATATTTTTTAACCGGCTAGTTGTATATCTTCCGTTTTGTCTTGTTCCAATGTCAATGGCCGGAATACCGTAAACACCAGTTTCACGAATCCCGGCGCTGGAATTTCCTATCATGAATAAAGCATTTTTTAGAAAAGTTAAAAAATATTCAAATCTTAATGACGGAAACATTCTAATATGAGAATTTCCAAGAAAACGCTTATACTCATTTAATATCAATTCTGATCCCAAATCATTATTTGGATAAATTACTATATAATTCTTTTTACTATCTAAAACTGCATCTACAATGCTTTTTGCATGTTCACTAGCAAATTCATATTCCGTTGTTACCGGATGATACATTAATATTCCATATTCTTCAAATGAAACATCATACCTTTCTTTTGCATTTTCCAGAGATGGTAATTTATTGCTTAACATGATATCTATATCTGGAGATCCAACAACATATATATGTTGTTCTTCTTCTCCAAGCTGAATTAATCGCTTTTTTGCTTCTATTGTACAGACAAAGTGTATCTGAGCGAACTTAGATATAGCGTGTCTAATTGATTCATCAATTGTTCCTGACAATTCCCCTCCTTCAATATGCGATATTAAAATATTATTAAATGCCCCTACAATTGCCCCAGCCAGTGCATCTATTCTATCGCCATGCACAACAATCATGTCTGGCTTTATTTTTTTTACATAACTATCTAAGCATGCTATTGTATTACTCAAATTGAGACTTACATCTTGGGACTGTACCAGTCCATAGGCAACATATACATGTTTATAATTATCATTTTCTACTTCCATATATGTGTTTCCAAATTTTTCAAGCAAATGCATTCCACCCACAAAAATATACACTTCAAAATGCGGATCTGCATCTAAGGTTTTCATTATAGATTTCATTTTACCGTAATCGGCTCTCGTTCCTGTTATGAAAAGAATACTTTTTTTATTCATCATTAATAATTTTTTATTCCTCTCTTCGGTAATTGTTTAAGTTTGACAATATAACTTTTACTCCATGTTACTTCAACCTTTATCGTAATTATTATTTTTTAATCATCTCCCTTGTTATTTGCGTGTCCGTTTCTATATCCATATTGGCTATTTGTCCTAAAATTTTTTCATACTCGTCTGCCGGGATTGATCCTGTGCCCGGTCTTTTTACCCATAAATTTTCTTTTGTAAAGGTTTCTCCTTTTTTTATTGGCTTTATGGAAACAACAGTAGCAAAAGCAAAATCACTTGTTACTTTTTCCTCTGGAATAGCTTCCTTTTTTCCTCCCAGCATTTTATAAATATCTTTTGTATCATTCAATAAATTTTTTAATTCTGCCTCATCCATGGAGCACACAATATCCGGACCTGTTCTTTTCATAGTGTCCGTGAAATGTCTTTCAACCAAATTTGCCCCTAGCGCCACTGCTGCTAAACAAGCCGCATTACTTTGCGTATGATCAGACAACCCTATAGGAACATCTTTAAATACACGCATCATCTCCTGCATTGCACCTAACCGAACAAATTCTGGCTTTGTAGGATATAAATTTGTGGTATGCATTAATGCATATGGGATACCATACTCCTCTAAAATAGACGTTGCTTTTTTTATACTAGCAATATCATTCATACCTGTTGATAAAATCATGGGTTTATGAAATGATGCAACGTGTTTTATTAGTGGATAATTATTCAATTCGCCCGATCCTATTTTATATGCCAGTACCCCAAACGACTCCAGTCTGTCAGCTGCTGCCCGGGAAAACGGTGTACTCAAAAAAACCATTCCTTTAGATTGTGTATACTGCATTAATTCATATTCATCTTCCTCTGATAATGCAGCCATAGACATTATGTCATAGATTGATTTATCACTATTGCCTGGTTTGACATTTTTGGCAACCTTACTCATTTCATCTTCAACAATATGAGTTTGATGTTTTACAATTCTTGCTCCTGCACGCGCCGCAGCATCAACCATTTGTTTTGCAACGTCCAAATCACCATTATGGTTAATTCCTATTTCAGGAATAACTAACGGATAATTGTCATTTCCAATTCTGATGGGGCCTATTTCAAATTCTTTCATTATTTTCTCCCTATGCATTTTAAATTAATTTTTAATAATTTTTATTTTAAGCTAATGGATATTATATCATATTTTGCGTATCCTGTACCAACTTATTAATTTGTTCAAAATAATTTTTACATCCCTTCTCCATCTCACAAATTACTCTTTTATTTTCATTCAAAAGTCCGTCGTAATCATTTATAAGTTCATCAGTCTTTTCCATAAGCCTCTCACATATTTTCCCTGTCCTAATATCAACTACTCTGCTTTCCAATCCAATATCTTTATATAAAGCAATATGCTTATCAATACCTATTGGTGCAATTGTTGGTGTTCCCATTGCTATTGAACTGATATTTGCATGATATCGCATACATATTGAAAAATATGCTTTCCTATATATATCAGTAATATATTCAGCCGTAGTAATATCTCCATTTAATAGTGGCGCTATACTTACCCTGGTTGTTATTAACGCTCCTTTTATTTTCCTCAACACATCATATATAGCCTCTATATCACTCAATATGTGGGGAACAAATACTATATAATATTCTTTGTTCGATGTTAGCAAAAGCGATATATAATTTGCTAGTTCTTCAACAAAATCTACATATGATTTGTCCGCATCATTTCCCCATACTTCATCATTTCGATCTTTAGTTATATTTAAGGCAATCATTTTTTTGTTTTCTGGAATTTCTATATGTTCGTAATAGTTTGCACTTGTAAAGAATCCCCCATCGGGTACCTTTAATATTTTTTTCATTAGTTCATTCGTACATATACCTTTTAAAATATCATATGATCCATCATTTCTTACAGATATAATGCATCTCTGTTTTCTTGCACAATTCTCTAAAAAAGTTCTAAATTTAACAATATTTTTTTCATTTCCGTCAATAATATCCACTCCCACTGCATTAAAAACAATAGGAATATTAATTTTATCAAAAAGTTCATTTTGTATGTTAAACGTTGTGCCGGTCAGGGAATAATCCCATTCTATCCTAAAAAAATCCCCACCCCCAACGACAAATAAATCTCCGTCATTTACCATATCAATAAAATTCTGGTCAAAAGCAGCCTCATTCCAAGATCTATAATAATTTCTTATTTCGATTTGCTTTATTGTAATATCAGAGGTAACATACTTTCTTATATTATTATAAAAACCAATATGGTTAATCATATCCCCAACATTTCCGTTAAAGCTCGCTAGATGAATTATCTTCATTTCGTTTTTTCTCCTTAATCAATAGCAATAACTGGGTTATCTTATCTCGATTAATAGCAATATACATTCCTACTATAAGCACAAGCCAAGTCATTGAAATAATGTATGCTTTTTGCAAATATAACAATGTTGAAATACCTATTATGAATATGGAAAAAAATATTACTTTTTTTTGTAGCGGAATTTTTTTTGTTTTATTTATATCTTTATATCTGCATATAAATATTGTTGAATATGCTATGATCGAAGAGAGTGGTGCCGCATATCCGCCGACTACAAACACTAATACAAGATTAGAAATCGCATTAATTACCCCAGCCAAAATAGTCGTTTTGGCTAATTCAATTGTTCTTTTATCTGCGATATACACAACGCTGTACAAATTAATAAGTATACTAAAAAGCGCCGCATAGACATATAAAAAAATATAATTATAACTCATCCTATATTCTTCGTTAGTTACAAAATATGGATATACTAGTGAAACAACTACTAACATGCCGGAACAAGCCACTGAAAATGTTCCAAACATAAAATTAATTATATCAGAAAAAAACTTTTCGTTATCAGCATCATTATTGTGAAGGGTAGCTACTTCCATCCAACCAATATTAAACACATCATACATTTGCGTTAATACATCAGGGAATTTTCTGGCTATAGCCAAAATTCCATTTATATTTACGCCAAGAACAATTGCAATGATGGCACGGTCAGAGGCATTTACCAACCACCATGCCAGTGAATTAGGTATTAACGGTACTGAATATTTTAATATATTAATGCAATTTTTTTTGTCGCAATATCGCACCCCAAAATACATATACACTTTACATGATAAATAAATAAAAATAGCGCATACTATATTTCCAATAATTGTGGACAATAACATTCCTTTAGGACCGAAGTTTATTTCCACCAATAGGAATATATTCAGTCCTATTGTTGTTATAGCGGACAACAAACTTCCTAAAGCATATATAATGATTTTCCCTACTCCCCTTGCAAGTTGCAACATAACATTCGATATTGCAATCGCTACTGTGCAAAAGAGTGTCCACAGCACATATTCATTGTTCGTAATAATGTATACAATATACGAAACAATAGAAAAAACCGAGAATAGAACAAGCAAACCTATAATACACGTAGAAATTGTCTTTCTTTTTTTTTCGGTATCTTCTCTAACCTCCAATAGTTCTCTAAACAAACCTTGCTGTATCTGAAGGCTCACTATAGGAAGCAGTAATGAGCTTATTGTATTTACAATATCTATTGTTCCATATTCTGCCGTATTTAATTTGGTTGTGTACAAAGGAAGCAGGAAAAAACTTATTGCTTGTGTACATATTCTTCCAAATGCAATAACCGATGTGCTTTTCACTAATTGCTTAATTTTTCCCATTATTTTTCTTGATACAAAATATATGTATTCTCCTTCAAACGTTTTACAGCAATATTCTCTTCTGCAATTCCTTCGTTATAAAGTGCTTTTCTTATTTCCTCGATTGTTAATCCATCCATTTTATTTTTCATAGATCTTTCATTATTTATGGAGTCCTCCGCTCGTACATAAAGAGGATTTGTCGTTTTCTTCATGGTTCTCAGTGAAAAGTAAATGATATTTCTCAATATTTTTTTCACATTTTTTTTCAAAAAGCGAAATGATATTTTTTTACTATAGTTTATACACATATATTTTATTCTATCGAAATCATCTTCACTACAGTATTCTACTTCTTTTTCTATAATTTCAACAATTGCATCAATACTATCATTGTTTTGCGAATTGCTTATATATTTCTCGGCTACTACTTTATAGTGTGCATATTCATCATAATAAGGGAATTCCTGATTATGCATACATATATTTTCTGCCAACTCAATAACTTTATCCTTTGTATATACATTAGTCGATAATTCATTAGGTATATGTTGATCATATTTTTCATTAACATATGGTCTGTAGGATATGCAAGGTCTATTCATATATAAACATTCTATCGCACTTGTACACCCGTTTTGAACAACTAATGTTGCCGCTTCTAACCAATTTATCATATTACCATCATATACAACATGTATATTTTCATATTTGTTGGCTATACTATCCCAAATATTCCTATTTTCTGAAGGATGTGGTCGCACAACTACATTAATTTCCTTATGTTTTTCCCCGATTTCATTTACTAAGTCAATAAACGAAGTAAATAACTTATATAAATACTGAAATCTTATTTCAAATTCTTGTTCTTCAGCCTCTCCTCGTATAAGTCCCATCTCTTGAAATATTTTCTTTTTTATCCGAAGTCTATCCTCGTATGAATTATTACTTCCTATCAAATTTACTGTTGAAAAATTTGATACTACTAACAAAAAATTACCATATTCTCTTTTTATTCTATCTACTATATCTTGATTAGCTATTTTCTTCGAAGAAGATAATATATTTATCCTTGGGTTTCCAGTTGCATATATATTTAATTTCTCTAATTCAGACATTCTTCTTATTAAGTCTGCCTGATATTCTCCAAAACAGCATATGCTATCTACATATCTTAAACATTGATCAGGCAAACGCCTGATATATTCTTTTTCATTCCTTATAACTAGGCCTTCTTCGTCCATAAGGACAATCCTGTTTCCTCTTTGTTTAATTTCTTTTAATTTTTCCTCACTATCTTTATATATACTGTTTATAAAATATACGCCTCGCGGTAAATCCTCAACATCCCCACCAAAATCCTGCTGAATAACGACCCCATATCCTTTGTGCATCAAAACATCTGCTAATTTCATTTTGTAAATAAACTCTCGAGATTTTGTCTCTATCCTAATATTAATCCATTTTTTTTTCATTTTTATACCCTCATTCTATCCTAAATACAAACTTTGCCTATCCTATATCTAATTTATATGGAACTATACCAGAAGATTCCGTTAAACCCATTACCACTTGCGCCATCAGCGCTAAAAAAAACAAAAATAACAATAGTTTATATATTGAAGTATTAGATTTATAGTGCAATCGTTCAATATAAGTATTAAAAAGCGATAACGCATAAACTCTAAACACAAAAAAGTAATCGTTTATCCTCCACGCCAACATACCTATAATAATATACATAAGCGATAGGTTAACCCATAATGACACTATAACAAAATATTTTCTTGTATCTTGTTTATCTACATACTTAATCATCCATACTGCAAAAAAGCAAATCAAAATGCCCGGTAAATATCCCCAAATTGAAATATCCTGTAAAAAATAATCAGCATAAAATGAATACTTTGTTTGCATTATCACTGCAAATAAAAGTTTTCTTGCAACAAAAGAACCTATATTAGCTACCGCTGCAATTAGCAATAGTTTTTTCCTTTTGAACCATCCAGGCTTCTTATCTGCCAAAAAACATACCAACCACACGCCAAAAAAAGCTAAGGCCATATAGTGTATCATACTGGCGCATAATATAATAACAAAACTTTTCTTCCATCTTTTTTTGCATATAGAAACAAATGCCAGCATACATATTGAGACACTTAAGCTCGTCCTAATTATATTAAAACTCACAAGATAAAAATAAATTAATAGGCTTAAGAAATATTTTGCTTCATCTTCTTTATACAAATAATCTACACTATATAATTCAAAGCCGATAATTAATCCATATAATATATATATATATGTTTTATGCGATACTCCCAGTTTATTAAATATAATATTCATTATTTTGAAAAGGGGTTCTTCAACATCCAAAATTCCTCTTCTCTGAATTTCTCTAAAATAATCGCCTATCGTTCCAGTATTTGAATCTAATATATCCAAATAGGCTTGTGCATCCGTTCCTCCAATGCCCTCTGATATAGTTCTATTTGCCGCAAAAAATAATAGTATTCCAAAAAGAATTACTATTTCTATCGAAATTATGTTTTTCTCCTTTATTCCTGTAAAAGAAATCACATTGTGATTATATTTCGCCTTTTTTATCAAATAAAACATTAAATATGACAACGTAAAATACAACAGCCAAGTACTATACATATTTATCATAATCTATACCTAATTACACTTATTCTCTTTGCAATTTAAATTTCTCATATAAATATTTAGCCTTTTCCTTTTTTCCTAAATTTTTGGTTAAGTCAAACGACTCTATATTTTTATTATAATACTCGTCTACTGTTTCTATAATCTTTGCCGGAACGCCTGCAACCACCACTCCATCCGGTACTGACTTAGTAATAATAGCTCCTGTCGCAACTATAACATTGTTTCCTATCGTTACTCCAGGCAAAATAGTTACATTGTCTCCTATTGATACATTATTTCCCACCTTGATTTTTCCAAACAAATCTCCATTTTTTAATTCACCAGGGTACTTTCCATCTCTTGCCAAATTGCGAATAACCCACATCGAACCATCATGAGTTATAAAATTGGCTCCCCAATTAATCCTAACATCATCTCCTATTTCGACAAGATATGGTTCAGAACCAAAGCAAAATTTAGATAAAATAACGACATTATTTCCTATTTTGACGCCTTTCCTTCTGCAATAACCCACTGGATCAATTTTCATCATTATATAATCTAAAATATACGTAAGCATATTTACTCTTCCCTTCTACCTATGATGATTGGAGCTGATTACATCATTAATGTACTTCTCCCACTCATCCATGACTTTTTCTGGCAAAAATGCTTGTGCACGTTTCTTTTCATGTGCACTAATACTATGCCACATATCTTCGTTTTCTAAAATTTCCATTATTGTTGCTGCCAATTTCTTGTCATCATTTACAGGTATTAATCTGCCTTCCGTTTCGTTTGTAATAAGCATCCTCGGTCCCCCACACGGACAGTCTGTAGAAATAGCGGGAATACCTACTGCCATTGCTTCCATTAATGAATTCGGCATTCCTTCATAGTCCGATGTCATTACATATAACCTTGCTCTTTCTAATTTTTCTTTTACCTCCTGCGTCTTTCCTTTAAATTTGATCTTTTCTGATACACCTAACTGTAATGCAATCTTCTTTAGGTTTGACTCTAATTCTCCCTCTCCATAGTATTCAACAACATAGCCAGGCAGTTTATTATGTATCCTTGCAAACGCCTTTATTAATAATTCTGGATTTTTTTGTTCTTGCAGTCTCCCCACCATAAGAATGCTTTTCTCTGTCCCCATGCATGTTCCTTCGAAAAAATCTTTTTTGACCATATTATATAAAATTACTGATTTATTTTGAATCGGCTTCCAAAAATAGTCAGCTGCCATCTGTGTTTGAAACACACATCCGTCTGTTGAAAGAAATATAATATTTGCAAAAATTCTTCTTAATCCTTGTCCGTATTCCTTACGCGGATCATTTCTAACAGAGACTAATCTCTTAGTATTAAGTCCAATAGATGAAATAAGCATTCTTATATTGGGAGGACCTAAAAAAGAAATAACTATATCAGCATTTTCGTTTTTCATTATTCTCCTTAATGCCAAAATCCTTTTTAAATTTCTTATAACTCTTATTCCATCTGTATCTAAAAATAGTCTTTTAATTCTATTATCTAACTCATATTCTTTTGCACCATCTAATGGTCTACTATCGTTAATCAATAATACTTCATCATTTTTAGAAGCAAAATAATTGCATAAATTTGACATAACGCGCTCTGCTCCGCCCAATTGCATAGAGTCAATATAAAAGATTAGCTTTTTCCCCATCTTACTGGTCTCCTGTAACATTAGCATTTAATATCTTTTTGTGCTGCCTTATCTGTTCCTCATTGAATCTGTACTTAATCTGCCTTGCAGGAACCCCGCCTACTACACTATAAGGCTCTACATTTTTTGTCACTACCGCCCCTGCTGAGATAATAGCTCCCTCGCCCACGGTCACGCCCTTTAAAATTATACACCCAGTTCCAATCCAATTATCCCCTTCAAATATTACATCTTCATCTAAATCCAAAGTTTTCTCTTCATCTCTTATTGTGCTCATATATCTTCCAATTGTATCCGTTTTATGGTTTCCCGTAATAATTGTTACATTGGGGCCAAACATAACATGATCTCCAATTATAATTTTTGCCCTAGTTGACAAAAAATAAGCTCCTTCATTAATTGAGACATCATTCCCTATGTACATATTTTCCCATGTTAGTTTAGTATTCCTTGAAAATATCACATTTTCACCACACTTGGCACAAAGTCTTTTTTTACATGGTGCAACTATCACTTTATTAAAAGCACGCCCCAAGAAGTCAATACTATAATACAATATTTTAAAAAGCATTCTCGTTCAATACCTCACCATATATATTTATCAGAGAGTCAAATACTTTATCGCTTGTATAACTTTTTTTAACTTTTTCTATGTTCCACTGGCTCATCCTCTTGCGCACATCTAACGACTCCATTTGTTTTAGTCCATTGCATAATGCTTCAATATCCTTCACCGGTACTACAACCCCACCCTTATTTTCAATCATTTCATAATTAGCGCCTGTATTTGTTGTAAGACAAGGTACACCGTGAGCCATAGCTTCTAATAAAGATAAGGAAAAGCCTTCCGTATATGTTGGGAATAAGAAAACATCTGTCTCATCAAGTAATTCATATACCTTTTCCTTTGTGATACTGCCTAAAATTATTGTGTTGCCTGGGAACGTGTTCTCTTTGTCTTTATAATCTTCTGTAATTGGTCCAGCAATCAAAAAAGTAATGGTTGGATTCTTTTTGGCAACTTCAATCAGCTCATCAATTCCTTTTGTTTTCTTCACGTGTCCTACAAACAATACCTGTTTTAATTCCTGGTTTATTTTCTTCACCTTAATTGTCTCAGCAGAAATAGGGTTAGGAATAATTATAGTTTTATTTTTTATATTTTTTTCAGCATATTCATAAGATTTGTGATTAAGGACAAGGGTTTTTTCACTTTTTGTAATCATTTTTTTTAAAAAAAAGTCCCCACATCTACTTTTTCCAAGTTGATCATCTATATTACAATGGCAATGCAAAACATAAGGAATTCCATATAGCCTAACAATCATTGTACTTATGTAGTCCCGCACCACTCCTTTAGGAGAACAGTTTGTATTTAAATGAACAATGTTGGGGTGTTCAAGCCTTATACATCTCAAGACATCCCGCCAAATACGAAAACATCTTTTCACTTCATCGCGAATATTCCATACATCATCTGCTGCAAGAGCCCTTTTCCCCGATATTGATGTGTTTACAACATCTATCTTCGCTTTATTCTGTTTACAATAGTCAATAAACTCTAATGCCCACGTTGCATCTCCTCCTACAGGAGGCGGAATTGCAGAAACTAACAAAATTCTTCCTTGAAAGTTCTCCATAATTATTACCTACTTTCATATATACTGTTATTTATTAGTTCTTTTTCACTCGGAAAAGTTATTAATACAGCTTTTTTTCTTCCATAGTATACAAACATACTTCCGCCAGCTGCAGCATGGGCATGACCTTCATCCAGTACTTTCTTTAAATCCTGTATGCCTCCTGCTCCGCCTATAGCCGTAACCGGAATTTTTACTGCATCCGCAACACTTCTTACCAATTCTATATCATATCCCTGCATCATGCCATCCTGATCAATCGAGTTAATAATAATTTCTCCGGCACCCAGTTGTTCTGCCTCTTTTGCCAGTTCAGCAGGTTTTTTTTCTGTTAATTCTTGTCCATCATTAATAACACATTGATACCCATTTTTTGTTTTTTTTGCATCAATAGATGCCACAATACTTTGACTTCCAAATGCTTCCGCTGCTTTTGTAATTAACTCCGGATGTCTCACCAGTTCGCTGTTAATAACTACTTTCTCATATCCGGTTGCAAGCAATTCATGAATCTGATCAAGATTAGTGATTCCGCCCCCACAGCTCAATGGCATAAATGCTTCACTTGCTATATCCTTGAGCAATTCAAAATCCGGTTCTCTATGATTTTTAGTAGCTCCTATATCAAGCACAGATAGTTCATCGATACCTTTTCTGTTAAAAATCTTAACCGCATTTACCGGATCTCCAAGGTATGTTCTATCTTTGAAATTGATTGTCTTAATTAGATCCCTGTCATCATAAAGCAGTACAGGAATGATTCTTGGTCTGGTAAACACGTTTTAACACTCCTTCACGAAATTAGTCAATAATGCCATCCCAAAGTCATGGCTCTTTTCCGGATGAAATTGTACTCCCATAATATTATCTTTCACAACTGCTGCAGCAAATTCATATCCATAATCACAGGTCATAAGCACATTTTCCTCATTATCACACTTTGCATGATAGGAATGTACAAAATAGTATCTCTGTGTACCATCAAGATTCTTCAACAATGGACTGTCTTGTTTAAATTCTACAATATCCCACCCCATATGCGGAACTCGTAAATCAGTATTGTCCAATCGAAAACGAATATTATCGAAAGGGATCAATCCCAGCCCGGGTAATATTCCTTCTTCGCTTTTTCTGCCGAGCAACTGCATTCCAAGACAGATTCCCAATATTGGTACTCTGTCTTCTAACGCTTTTCGTTTAATAAAACTTTCAAGACCGCTTTCACTGAGTCTTGTCATTCCTGCATCAAATGCTCCCACCCCCGGTAGTATAAATCTATCACAGGTATTCAGAATATCCGGATTCGATGAAATAATAGATTTTTCTCCAATTACTTTCAACATATTCTGAATGGATCCTAGATTCCCCAGTCCATAATCAATAATTCCAACCATTTCTATATCCTCAGATTTCTGTTTTCCATTCCCAGCATTTTAGATATTGCAGCCCCTAATTTGATCATCCACATAGAATTTTTATAATCCGCCGGTGTTTTACATGGACTTTCTATAATAGAATCAAATTCCTCAACACTAATTCCAAGTTTTTTTGCCACGTATTCCTTATCCTGCTGCATTTGATCCGGATCGTATGGCGGCTGTTCCAACATCCTTAATGCTTCATCTCTGGTTAACGTTCCTGCCAGGATTTCATTCGAAGCAACATTTTTTCGTGTATCAAATCCAAATTTATGAGGAAGATAGTATCCTTCAAAAAACCTGGTGAACACATTTTCATAATGTTTATTCTCGTATTTTGTCCATCCATACTTTTCATGAAGAAGTTCTTCCGCTTCCGGTTTATTATAAACCACATAATCAAGTGGATATTCTCTGCGCATGCCTTTGAAATATCTATAATAAATCTTATATTTAAGCATTCCGCACATGGGAAATGTTTTCAATTCTCTTTGCCCAAACTTTTTATGAATATCTTTAGCCATTCTCAGATCATTCATGTAGATCCATTCTACCGGTGGACGAATAAACTCCGTTGCGCTGTTCGATCCTGTTAGCACATATTTAATTTTATGCTTTACTGCATAATTATAAAGTGCTGCAAATATTGCATGATCCTGGGGAAAATCCTGCGAAGAAATTCCTGATTTAAAAAATGCAAGCTGTAAATCTGCCATTTCCTTCCAGTTTACGACTTCTGTATACATATCAAGATCCAGTCCCTTAACTATTTTCTCGATATTTTCTACCGCAACGTTCAGGTTCCATCCCGTATCCACCACAAAAGCTAATGGTCGCAAATGCATAACCTCTTTAGCAATATAAGCAAGATAAGAGCTGTCAGCTCCACCGGACAGACCTAAAATACAATCGTACTCACTGTTTTTCCCTGTCTTGCGGATTTTTTCTGCCAGTTTCTGCAGTTCTTCCATTCGATTTTCATTTGGTTTCCAATAAGGTGCTATATTCTTATCAAAATTTCTACAATGGTCGCAGACTCCATTTTCATCAAAGGTTATCTTAGAATCTGTCGTATCCATTACGCATCTGGTACATCTTTGAAATGGACGATTATTCATTCTTTATATCTGCCTCGTTCTGGTTTGCTGTTTATTTTCTGATACGCTTTTCTATTCCAAGTATTTCATACAGCTTAATTCCAAGAGCATAAATTTTTTCCTGGCTTTTAAATTTATCTGTACATTCCGGCATATCATGCAGTGCCATTAATTCCTCTTCACTGATTTCCAAACGTTTAGCTACTCCGGTAAAAAGAGCTTTACTTTCATCCTCCGTAATGGGAGGTTTGCTTAATATCTCTAACGCTTCCTCTCTCGTCATCTGTCCAGTTACTACCAAACTGGATAATTGTGCCCTACGAATATCATGTCCAAATCTGGTAGGTGTCCACCATCCTTCCAGGAACTTTGTCAATAAATCCTCAAAATGTTTTTGACCATATGGCACATACCCATATTCTTCAGACAATGTCTGAATCATTTTCTCTTTGGTAATTGGTACCAGGTTTAATGGTTTAATTGTCTTTACACCTAGTACATATGGGATCCAGAATTTATGTTTAAATCCGTTTGTAAAAGTATAGTTTTTAATCGGAATGCTACAATATTTTTTAATTACATCCCTCATAAATGTACCGTCACCGGTCGGCCCGGATCCCTTTTCCCAGGATTCCGGATCTGCTATAATTTCCGTGGAGATATTGTATCCGTTTAAAATATATTTAACTCCAAGTTCTCGTGAATACTTATCTATCAAAGCAATAAATGCATGATCCTGAGGTGCATCCTGCATTTCCAGACCTGTGCGGAACCATGCTAATTGCATTTCCCTCATTTCATCCCAGTTCATCTTTTCCACATGGAGTTCAACACCCAATTTTTCCGTTAACCGTTTGATGTTTTCCTCTGCAACCGGCAGATTCCATCCGGCATCAATATGAAATACAAAAGGTCGTAATCCCCATTCTTTTACCGCCAGGTGAAGCATATAGGAACTATCTAATCCTCCACTAAGTCCTAAAATACAGTCATACTGCTTTCCCTGGCCTTTTCTCTTTATTTCGGCAAGTAAAGTATTCAGTTCTTCCTCATGCCCCTCTCCATAATTCCACTGGGGAAGAATACGATTTTTATATTCATTGCATCTCATGCAGACACCATTACTGTCAAAAACAATGTCTGCATCCGATGTATCCATTACACAGCATTTACAAATCTGATATTTTCTTTGAATCATTTATTTCCTCTCCATACTCAGATATTTATCTATCTCGTTCATCAATATCTGTTTCGTAAAGTTATTATCAAAATATCTTCTGCTATTTTCAGCCATTAATTTCAAATCTGACTGCATCATCTCTGTAACCATTTGACCAAGCTGCTGCGCATTTCCCAAATCACAGCACAATCCACATTCTGATTCCTTTATGATTCTCGCAGTTTCTCCCTCTGCTGCAGCAATTACAGGCATGCCACACGCCATATAACTCTGAAGTTTCGCAGGTATTGTTTTTGTCCATAATTCATCTTTTGCAAAGGAAATAAACGCCGCTTCGCAGGAAGCTAATAAAGTCGGAATTGTTTCTGCAGTCTGCCTTGGTACCAGAACGAATTTGTCTTTCACCTGATACTTTTTTATTTCTTCTATTAAAGTATCCAGATATCTGCCGTCACCCACTATAACAAATTTAACATTTTCATTTTTCAGGATCTCCGCTGTCTTAGGTAATATCTGTAATCCCTGAGCAGTTCCGACATTCCCTGTAAATATAATTTTGAAGGAATCATCATTGGGAATCCCATATGCGGCTGCAACTTCTTTTGCAATGCTTTTATCTATTGGCTTATAAAATTCTTCTGCATATTGTGGCCAGTAATGAACTTTCTCTCTGTTTACAGCAACCTTCCGATTACATATAGCCTCCACAAAACTTGGACTGGTAGCAAATATTTGATCCGAATTCTTGTAAATATAATCTACCATCTTATCAATTGGCTTTATGATAAGAGGATTTCTGATACCGGTAACTGTTATAACATTTTCAGGCCATAGATCCTGCACATACAGGTAATGCGGCACATGAAGTTTCTTGGCAAAGCTGATCCCCGTCATGACCTGGGTCATGGGCGATACTTCAAATGAAAACACAAGATCAGCCTTGATGTTTTTCATTTTTCCTGCCAGCATACCGGATACCATAAAGGATAGATAATTAGCTATCATTCCAAGAGATCCCGAACCTCTTGGAATTAACGGAATACGATAAATCTCTATTCCATTCCATACTTCATGGCGTTTTTTTGTGATGCCATATCCTTTAAAAGTCTTACCCATCGGATAGTTGGGTATCCCGGTTACTACTGTTACCTTATATCCCCTTTTTACCCACTCGAGGCACATATCATTGATCCGAAATGTTTCGGGATAAAAGTATTGTGAAACCACTAAAATATGCTTCTTTGGCTTCACGTGTGATCCTCCTTGGAATCAGTACTATTTTCACTTTTTACCGATTCTGTTCTGTCTACGGACTGTTTTAAGCTTATCTTTTGGTAATCCAGACCTGGATATACAGAGATTGCATGTGTATAACAACTATTTCCAAATGCCTTATTTGTCATGCCCCCGATCTTTCCGGGAAGCTTTCCGGTCATTGCAACTGCTGGTTTCAAAGCTTTCATTATCGCAATCTTTTTCCCACTGACTTTTGCAATTTCTTCTACCATTACGGATGTATTTGTCCATTCAGCATTCTGAGGAATCAATACGGTTGCGTTTTGTTTTATCTGTTCTACCAACATTACCTGACATAGAAATTCACATAAGTTTTCAATGTACAGCATAGATCTCTCATTATCCGCCTCGGGAAATACGGGAAGCTTCTTAGCCAGTTTTGCCAGCACAGGATAATTTCCCTTACTTCCTCTTCCGTAGATCATAGGAGGTCTGAGTACGATGACCTTGAAGCTGTCATCTGCTAATTCTCTTACTGCCACATCTGCCTGTAATTTGCTATCACCGTAGAAGTTAGCCGGAGCCGGAACCGTGCGTTCATCGATCACTTTCTTTTTACCGTACGGTGCAGATTCCCCATACACGATCATGGAAGACATGAAGATGAACTCTTTTACCTTTTCTGCTTTTGCCTTTTGAGCAACTTCTACTGTCAGGTCCGTATTTACTGTATAGTATTTCTCTTTTGTCTCTTCCGACACATTTCCTACATCTGCATGTGCAATACCTGCGACATGGTAGACAATATCATAGTTGGAAAAATCACATTCTCTCCAATCTTCTCCCAACATATCCAGTTCGTCTATTTCAAAGTTCTCCGGATAATATTTTTTAGCATAGTCTAGAAAAGACTGACCGATATAAGATCCTGCGCCGGTGATCAGGACTCTTTTCTTCGCCTCTTTATCAACGCAGACAGGTTCTCCGAATCCAATAGTTCCGATCAGCTCTTCTTTTGTTTTTCCGTCCGTATAATTACGCCCGGTTCTCTCCATTGCTCCCGTTCCGCCTTCTACCACAGTGTCATCATGTCCCACTTTCGTCACCGTTCCGAGCAAACATTTCAGATCAAATATGAGAGAGCTGTGCCGCACACCATAGCCATCCAGTACGCTCTTTTGTTCAATGGAGATGGAATCTCTGCCATTGATCTGTGCCCATCCGGTGATACCCGGCTTATATTCATTGACTCCATACTTATCTCTCTCTGCAGTCAATACATCCTGATTCCACAGCCCCGGTCTGGGTCCTACCAGAGACAAGGATCCATCCAGCACGTTAAACAGCTGAGGAAGCTCATCCAGTGAATGTGCACGCAGGAACTTTCCGACTCTTGTAATATACTGTTCCGGATTCTCCAGCATGTGAGTAGGAGTATCATGAGGGGTAGACATTTTCATACTGCGGAACTTGTATACCCGGAAATATTTCTTATTCTGTCCCAGTCTTTTCTGCGTGAAAAATACGGGTCCGGGATCATCAATCTTAATGGCAGCTGCGATTCCCAACAGCAGCGGAGACAATGCCACAATGCCGCCAAATGACAGCACGATATCCAACCCTCGTTTTACATACTTATCATAAAATGACGGGGTATAGGCGGATGCGCTCACAGGCTCCAAATGACCTCTGACGCCATCCGCATTTTCCGGATCCTCTTCATTTTCTACGAAGATGACTTTCTTGCCTTCAAAGGGATTCTTCGAATCCTCTCTGCACTGCTTTTTCTGCAGCGTAGAAGCAATCTTTACTCCTGTAGCCGTCAATCCGGCGAGTGCTATGATACCATATAGGAATCTCTTCGTTGTCTTTTTCATAATTATCCCCTATTGAATGCCCTGATAGGTCGGTACGATCTCTTTGATATCCTCACGGATCTTGTCCGTCTCGTCATAAGCATCTTTATAAATCTTGTCCAACTGCTTTTGAAATACTTCATCATCGAATTCGATGGGTTTTCCGATATAGATCATCTTATTGGCAGTCTTCTTCAATCCCTCTTCGTTCATGAGGAGTTCCTCGTACATCTTCTCTCCGGGACGCAATCCGGTGAATTTGATCTCGATATCCTCTCCCGGCTTGTATCCGGACAGCTTGATCAGGTTCGTCGCCAGGTCTACGATCTTCACCGGCTCTCCCATATCCAGTACAAAGATCTCTCCTCCTCTGGCATAGGCGCCCGCCTGCAGTACCAGAGATACTGCCTCCGGTATGGTCATGAAGTAACGGATAATATTGGGATCCGTTACCGTAACAGGACCGCCTTCCGCGATCTGTTTCTTGAACAGGGGAATGACACTGCCATTACTACCCAATACATTACCGAAACGCACTGCCACGAAATTCGTCTGTGACTTACGGTTCATCATCTGGATCACCATCTCACACATTCTCTTGGAGGCGCCCATGACATTTGTGGGATTCACCGCTTTATCTGTGGAGATCAGCACGAACTTCTCCACACCGTATTTATCTGCTGCCTGTGCGGTACGGTAGGTACCGAAGACATTGTTCTTGATTGCCTCATTGGGGCTGACTTCCATGAGGGGCACATGCTTATGGGCCGCTGCATGGTAGACGATGTTCGGACGATATCTGCGGAAGATATCCTCGATGCGTTCCGTATTGCGGACAGAAGCGATCAACACTACCAGATCCAGTGTCGGATATTTACGGATCAGTTCCTGCTGGATCGCATAGGCGTTGTTCTCATAGATATCGACGATGATCAGCTGCTTCGGCTGATGACCGGCGATCTGCCGGCAGAGTTCACTTCCGATGGATCCACCACCACCGGTGACCAGTATAACCTTGTCCTTCACATAGTTCAGGACTTCTTCCGTATTAATCTCTATGGGATCTCTTCCTAAGAGATCTTCGATCTCCACCTCTTTTAATTTTGCCACGGAGACATCTCCGTTGATCAGCTGATACATTCCCGGAAGGGTCCGCATCTTACAGCCGGTCTCTTTACAGATATCCAGAATTTCTTTTTTCACATGGGTATTGGCAGAGGGAATGGCGAAGATGATCTCATCCACATTGTACTGTCCTACGGCATCTGAGATCCTGTCTCTACCACCGACGATAGGCACGCCCCGGAGGAATTTGCCATGGCATCCGGGATTATCATCGATAATACATTTTGGGTTCAGATTCAGATAGCTGCTGGTCTCTATTTCTTTTAAGATAGCATTCGCTGCTGCTCCGGCACCGATGAGCATGACATTGCTGCCATCCTTTTTCACCCGCAATTCTGCCCTTTTAGAATTGATCAGGCGCAAGATCCGATAACTGAACCGGATCACCGTAGTCATTCCGAATAGTAAGAACCAATAAATTACATAATAGCTTCGGGGCATCTTCTGGTTCAGGATATAGCACAGGATCATCTGTGCTATACTTGCACAGGTAGTAGCAAATACGATATTCAGCAGTTCTGTCGCGCTGGCATAGCGCCATACACTTTTGTACAGCTTCCACAGCGCGAAGAAGATTAATGTCAGTATGATATTGTAGACAATAATATTTTCAAATTTGATAAGGTATTCCTGAGGGATTCCCTCAAAGCTGAAATCAAAACGAATGTATAATGCGGCAAAGGATGCCACTACGATAGACATAATATCTAACAGGATCAGTGCAAGGATTCTGTTAATAGGTATTTTCAAGAAATTCTGCTTCATCTTCTTACTTCCCTCTCGGCACATATAAAAATAGTCATAATTCATTTTATTGTACCACGTAGGGAAGTAAAAAGCAATTTTCACATAAGAATCTACAAAAAATTAAGAAATCCTCACTGCAGCCGGGGAGTTTGACACTTCTTTTTTTAACATTTTAATGCAAATCCTTTATTTAAGCCATCTATGTCTTATTTTTTGTCAAATTTTATGTTTTTATAGTGCTACTTTGTACGCTTTGTTGTATAATAAAGAAAATGGATTTTATTTATAGGAGAAAAGCGTTATGTATGTATCTATCACTGGAAATAAAGGTAATCAGGATGTTTATATCAAGCAGTCCTACCGCAAAGATAACGGTAAAACTTCTTCCCGCATCTACAAAAAACTCGGGAAATACAATGATCTTCTGGCACAGTTCTCCGGAGACGAAACTGCCATGATGGACTGGGCGAAAAAAGAAGCGGAAAAAGAAACTCTGCTCTACAACCAGCGCAGGGAAAAAGTTACGGTTTCCTTTTCCCCGCTTGCCCGTATCCCACTGGACGAAGAGCGTCTCTTCAATGTCGGCTATCTGTTCCTGCAGCAGCTCTGTACCGAACTAATGTTCGGCAGCATCTGCCGAAATATCCGTAACCATCACAGGTTTACTTACGATTTCCATGCCATTCTTACGGACCTGATCTATGCAAGGATCCTGTCCCCTTCCAGCAAGCTCAGCAGCTTCTCTTACTGCCAGTCCCTGCTGGAACCGCCAAAGTATTCCCAGCAGAATCTTTACCGCTCCCTTTCCGTTCTCGCAGAGGAATCGGATTACATTCAGGAAGAGCTTTACCAGAACTCCAACTTTGTCCATCCCCGTAACTCAAAAATTCTTTACTACGACTGCACCAACTATTATTTTGAGATTGAAGCCGAAGATGGCATGAAAAAGTATGGCAAAAGCAAGGAACACAGACCCAATCCCATCGTGACCATGGGGCTTTTCATGGATGCAGACGGCATCCCCCTTTCCTTTGACCTGTATCCCGGAAACCAGAACGAACAGCTCACCCTGAAGCCTCTGGAGACGAAAGTGATCCGGGATTTTAACTGCAGCGAGTTTATCTTCTGCTCCGATGTCGGGCTTGGCAGTAAGGGCAACCGCTTTTTTAACAGCTTTGGAAACAGGTCTTATGTGATCACGTATTCCCTGAAAAAAATGAAAAAGGAAGAACGTGAGCTGGCGCTCCTGCCGACACAGTTCAAGGTTCCGGGGTCAGATAAGTTCATAGACATTTCCACGCTGGATGAAACCGACCCCGAAGTATATAACACCGTTTATTACAAAGAATACCCCATTGTCACGGGAGATATGGACGAAACTGTTATCATCACATACTCCCCGAAATACAAGGCATACCAGCAGAGGATCCGGGCTGGTCAGATCGAACGTGCCATCAGGATCATGCAGTCCCCGGATAAAGCCAGGAAAGGAAAAAATCCTAACGATCCTTCCCGTTTCATTCAGAAAACAGCAGTTACCGGTGACGGAGAGATCGCACAGAAACAGATTTTCCAGCTGGATGAAGAGCGTATCCGGGAAGAAGCCATGTATGACGGTTTCTGTGCAGTGGTAACGAACCTGGAAGGAGATATCCGTGAAGTCATCAACATCAACAGACGCCGCTGGGAGATCGAAGAAAACTTCCGGATCATGAAAACAGAATTCGAAGCAAGAACTGTTTTTGTAAGACGGGAAGACAGCATAAAAGCACATTTCCTGACCTGTTACATCAGTCTTCTGGTGTACCGACTGCTGGAAAAAAAGCTTTTAGAAGAATTCACCTGCAGCGAAATTTTGAAGACACTCCGGGAAATGAATATGACCCTGCTGTCCAAAGACAGCGGCTACATTCCTTCCTACAAACGCACGAAACTGACAGATGCCCTGCACACAGCCTTCGGTTTCCGAACGGATTATGAATTCATCTCGAAGGCAGATATGCGGACAATCATCAAAGAAACAAAACAGAAAAAATAGCACAATTTACAAAATAGTACAATATCGATGCAAAAGCCAAAACAGCCACACCCCTGATAAACACCGGGGTTATGGCTGTTTTTGGCTCTATAAAGTGTCAAAGATGGGATTTTAATCAATTTAGGCTACATGTACAAGCTTTTATTTATTATCATAGAAATTCTTAAGAAAAAACTTCAAGGAGAACATACCTATGAACACTTTAAAAGATTATATTTCAGAGTATCTCAACTATTGTGAATATCGTAAGCAGCTGAATTTCAAAACAATTAAAGCATACAAAATTGACTTAAATCAGTATAACAGCTTCTGCCTAGATATTTCTGACCCTTTCTCCAAAAAAGCTGTAGATTCCTATATTACAGAATTGTTCAAACATTACAAATCCAAATCCGTCAAACGTAAAATTGCCAGTCTGAAAGCTTTTTTCCATTATCTGGAGTATACGGAGTTTTTAGCGCAAAATCCCTTTGACAAACTGGATGTATATTTTCGCGAAGCCAAGCTTCTTCCCAAGACTATCTCATTTCATTCTATTCAGAAGTTCTTATCCGTACTCTACGCGCAGAAAATGCAGACCGTCTCTGCCTATCAGTTCAAATGCTGTCTGCGTGACATTGCCGTAATTGAATTATTATTTGCCACAGGGATGCGTATTTCAGAGTTATGTTCTCTGAAGCCTTCGGATATTGATTTAGAGAACAACACTGTACTGATCTATGGGAAGGGCTCTAAAGAACGTATTCTGCAGTTTGGGAATTGCGAGGTCATTTCTGCCCTGGCAACATATCAAAGCACCTTTAAAGCGGACATTTCTGCCTGTGGGTATTTTTTTGTCAATAAAAGAAAGCAGAAATTGTCTGATCAGTCCGTCCGTTTTATGATTAACCGTTATGCTGCTCTCGCCGGAATCGAACAACATATCACACCTCATATGTTCCGCCATTCTTTCGCCACCCTGCTGTTAGAGCAGGATGTAGACATCCGCTATATCCAGAAAATGCTCGGACACAGTTCTATCAGCACGACAGAAATCTATACTCATGTGTCCAGTGCTAAGCAGAAAGATATTCTGGTGAATAAACATCCTAGGAACTTTATGGTGGTTAATGAAGGATAATTTCTAATTATCTTACATTAATGAATAGGATGGACGAATGAAAAATATAAAGATAGTATGTGATTTTCGTGAAGATTTTAATAATTTTAGTGATAGCAACATTGTTTTTAACGATCATCCAACTCGAAAAAGTGTCGAGGAGATATGCAGAATTTTAAATGCTTGTGGATATAACAGTGAAATATTTGGAGGTGTAAACCAACTAATAGAAGCATATAGAAAAAATGTGAATTTGACGCAAAGTTTAATGTTAAATATGTCTGATGGTTTAACACAACCATATAGCAGAATACAAGTTCCAATGTTATGCGAAATGTTAAATGCAAATTATTCTGGCTCTCCAATATTTGCAGTTGCTTTAATGAATAATAAACACTATTCAAAAATTGCAGTAAACGAATTAAATATTAACATACCTATAGGCATTTTGATTAATAATAATCTTGAGGAACGCATTTCTATTTCCGACACAAATTTACCGGATTTTCCATTGATTGTAAAGCCAAATACAGAAGGCTCATCTCTTGGCATTTCACAATCAAGTGTATGTTATAACATGGAACAATTAATCAATGCTTTAAATGAGTCCAAAAAATATACAGAAGTTGTTATAGAGGAATATATACCCGGTTATGAAATAACAGACTTGATTATTGGTAATCCTGGTGATTATCGTTTTAACGAAGTAATCCTTACAAGCATTTACGATAAAATCATTCTATCAAACGAAGTTTTAGGTCTTCGAGAGAAATCTCAAAAACTGAGAAAGCAATATCCTGCGAACAAATATATCAGTGCTGAATTATGTTCAAAAATTAAAGAAACCTCTCTACGAATCTTTGAACATTTTGGTGCTCGTGATATTGCGCGCATTGATTATCGGGTTACTGTAACAGGGGAAATATACTTTCTCGAAATGAACTCCGTTCCACGTGTAAGTAGTACCTCTGAATGTGCAATTATCTGCCAGGAGCATAATATTTTGTTTGACAATATTTTAATAGAGTATATAGATACAATTATAAAAAGAATTTCTAGTCATGAGAAAAAATAGTAATCCAATGATCAAAATAGCACTTTGTGCAATACTGATCTTTTATGGTTAATATTTCGTTCGAAATAGATCCGAAATATTTTACATATATTTTTGCAGCGCGATATTCTGAAGAAGAATTGATGCTAAAAATGTAAGCTTTTTTTGCACATTTCTTCGCTGATTGGATAAAACCCAATCTATCAAAATTGATTGCCAAATTTAAATATACTTTTCTTAAAATTACTGAATCTTTTACCTCCTTACTTTCTAATTTTTCAAATAACATATTCGCAATTATATAAGATTCCTCTTTTTTGCCTATCTGCTCATAGCATAACATTAAATGAGTATTAAGTACGATATCAAGATAACTAGAACGGTTCCAGTAAAAAGCACGTTTAATTAATGATATTGCTTCATTATATTTGTTGTCAATCATGTAACAAATCGCCAAATTACTTAATGGATAAGCGCTTTCATGTACTTTAGTTTGACTCAAGATATACAGTGATTCTCTATATAATTTTTTGCATTCTTCATAGTTATTTAGTTTAAAAAATTCATATCCCATGTTATTTTTTACATAGGCTGTTTCTACTAAGTCATCATTGGTTTCACTTATTGATAATGCTTTATCGAGTAAGGCTAAAGCAGCTTTGCCACTGTAATAATTTGAGCAATTTTTTAATAATATCCCAAGTGCTCTTGAGTTCACATTATACTCTTCTATATGTTCGGAAATCGAACAAAAAATTTCTTTGGCTTCCTGTTTTCTTCCTACCACCTCTACTATTACAAGCTGAAGCATATGCTTTACTAAAATTTCCTTATCTGTTCCAGGCTGAATATACTTTTTCGCTAATAATAGCTCTTTCTCCGCATTATTTTTGTCTAATATAATATTATATATTTTACCAGATAAATAATAATACTTAAAATATTCTTCATCATTGGATAACTTGCTAAAAGAATAATTTAAAATATTTCTAGCTTTTTCATATTTACCGCAGTTGTAAAAGCATTCAGCTAATAATATTAAATCATTCGCATTCATTTCAGCAAAACTTTTTTCTAGACGATTAATAATAATAGCAATATTACGGTAATCAGATTGAGCCATTAGCATTTTTAAACACTCTAAGTTGTTTTGTACCCAAGAAGTATGATTAGCGTAGTAAGAATATAATGCATTGTTTAAATTAAAAAAAGTCTGAGAATAAGTTTCAATTATTTTTTCTTTGTTAAGATTAATATAATCATACAACTTATTATAAAGTAATGCTTCGGGAACTGTATTATACTTTGATATATATGATAAATACAACAAATCATGCTTGATTTTTAGACCCGTTACACCTAACTCCACAATATTAAGCGTTAACAAATTATGTATTGCTTTAATTATTTCTTGTTTAAGTTCATCTGGAAGATAAAGTATTTCACTAGCAATATAATGGGTAATATCCTCTAAGAGAGGGATTGATATTACTTCATTCCAACAAATCATTATCTTAAATACTAGCTTATCAATAATTCCTAGTGCTTCCAAATCAACATTATCAACGCCTTTGCTCAATGTTTCATTAAATATTGAAGGTATCAAACGTGCTAGCGTACTATTACAATCATATTCAATGCCCTTTGACAAATACATATTTCGTAAAAAAATTTTTAGCTTTTCAGGTGTCCCATTGCATATCTTAAATAAAGATTCTAACTCCTCCCTTGTAATATTATCTAATTTATAAATATTCAATAGGATATCTAAAAAAAAATCTTTTTCTTCAAATGGTTTAATTATGATTGGTAATGATGGTATTTTTTCTGCCAAAAATTCGATAACTTCTGAATCAGACGATATAGTACCATCTGTTGTAATGAAAATAAACTTTATGTTATCTGTTCCTAAAAGATTTCCGCAAAGTTCTTGTATTATTTCTAGTGAATTTAAATCGCATTGTTGAAAGTTATCAAATATAAAAATGTACATTTGTTTTTTTGATAACTTACTTATATATCGAGTAAGAACGTTGGCTGTTGAAAAAAAATCTCCATTAACATCAATAAAAATTTTTTCACCTATTTCTAATGCTCCTGATACGAATTTAGTCTTCAAATTAATTTCAGAAATAGTATCTTTGGCTAAGTCTCTTATTTCTTTATAGTTTTTTTGAATAAAATTGGGTAACGAGGATTTTTCTTTTTCAAGTTCTTTAGTAAGTGCAGAAAAATAGCTAGTCGTTTGGGTCTTAACAGGATTAATATGTATGTATTTGTAATTCGAAAAGCAGGAAGAAAAATAGGTTACCAATTCAGTCTTTCCAACACCACTTTCTCCATGAATCCATAATACATTATCGGTGGCAGGCGATAGTATAAAGTTTTTTACTACCATTCTTTCATTTTCACGATCAACAAATTCGAAACTAAATAAGTCTATATTTTTCATTCGTCCATCCTATTCATTAATGTAAGATAATTAGAAATTATCCTTCATTGAATCTTTTCCTATTTTCTATAACTTTCAAATTTAATACTGTAATATATCCCCTCATATACTACATGACGATTTACAGCAAAATCTTACAAGCTTTTTCTTTTTTTTCTTTTTTTTTACCAGTTTTACCCACCGGATTTAATCAGCTTTTCTCTGAACTAATCTAATAGAAGCATGTTCTGTCCAAAAGCCTAATTATAATTTAGCACATGAACATCCACGATTTCAAGCTGTATCCGCATCTTTCACAACTTATCCAGGTAAGCATACAATACCACATATTGCAAAAGACATCGATCTTGCCACCGATGTCTTTTCTACAATACGACCGTATCATCTAGCTTATCAATTTTCTCACTCCGCTTACAAGAGCCTGAAAGCTTTCAGATGTATTTCTGTTTATATCTATGTACTGTGCTATTCTTTTTGCACCACTGATTTGTTGATGCTCCGGAAGATATTTCTTCAATTCTCTTTTGGGTGAAATAATATCATCCGGTACCCTGTATTGCTTCTTTTTCGCCAAAACTGTAATGTTTTTCCCATAAGCTTTAGATACCGCCTCCAGATCTCCGAAATACCATGCCTCCAATTCATGACAAGCTATACGAATCAATACCTCTTGCGTTGTATCTCCGCACAATTCTACAAGCTTGCGTTTAAGTTCACGGCAGTCACCGGTATCCTGGTCCTGTACAATTACAAATTTCACTCCCGGTTCCTTCCATGCTCGCAGTTTAATAGGCACAGATTTCTGTAAATCTGATTTTCCTTCATGTGGGACGGTAATGAAACCAACATCCGGAGGTAATATCTTTGGTAATATACCATCCAAAAAGTGTTTCATAGATTCTTCTTCCAGTAAAAAGACTAACTTCATTCTATCCCTCCACCAATAACCCCTGTTTCCATAATGCCCCGGGCAGATCACCCGCTTCACACAGTTTTCTGGCTATCGGATTATCCGAGGCTTTTTTTATTGTGGTAAATCCATCTTTTTTCTGCAGATAATAAATTTCTTCCAGTTCTACTGCATTTAAAAAATCCGGAGAATGCGTAGACACAAACACCTGTCCGCCTGCATTTGCATAATTGCGGAATTCCTCCGCCAGCCCCCCTAACAATTCCGGGTAAAGCTGGTTTTCCGGTTCTTCTATGCACAAGAGTGCATGCTGTAAAGGATCATTCAGCAAGACAAGATACGTGAACATTTTTATTGTGCCGTCAGAAACATATTTTGCTGAAAAAGGATTTTGGAATTTTCCGTCCTGAAATCTTAACACAATATAACCGTCCTGTGTTTCCTGTGCCTCCACCTTTTCGACACCGGGTACCCGGAGTTTCATATTCTCTATGATCTTGTTAAATATATCCGGATGATTGTCATATAAGTATTTTGTTACAACTGATAAATTATCTCCGGTTCTCGAAAGCTGTTCTCCGTATTCTGCTTCCTGACGTTCTCTGGCAGCATCAATTCTAAAATCAGCAACGTACCAATCCTCAATCAAACGGCGAAATGTGGACACAGCTTCAAACTCTTTGAACTGTCCCAACCCTTTAATCGCCAGAATGTCAGGCGAATCCAGTTTTTGTTTTCGACGTTTTGCCAGATTTACATCTTCATAAGAGTTGAGTTTCCCCTCTGCTGCGATTCCTTCCCCACAAGAGAAGTCCAGTACTTTCCAAGGAGACCCTTTCTGTCCTCTTCTAAATCTCAATACTTCTTTTTTTACAACTGCTCTAGCATGCTCATCCAATCCTATGGATATCTCATAGGTAATCAATGGTTCCTCCTCAGAAGCTCTGAACTTAATGGTAAATTCTATATTGCCCTTTTGTTCCCTTGATACCACTTCCTTAAATCCGCCTCTTTTAGCTAATGCTGATCTGACATTACTGTTCAGGCAATCATGTAAAAAGCCGAATACGTCAAAAAAGGTAGTTTTACCAACGCCGTTTTTTCCAAGGAATACAGCCATGTTGGAAATGTCCTTTACTTCGACATCTTTAAAAACCTTATAGTTATGGATTTTTATCGATTCTATCTTCATGTTCTGCTTTTCCTCCCATAGCCAGTCATTAAAAATTCTAAGTCTCTCATGCATTGTTACCGTTATTTCATGCCACATACATGCTATGCCATGATTTTATCACATTTCCGGTATAATTCCAATGAAAGTCTTTTTTTGGATTTATCTTTCACCACATAAAACCGGTCATAGATGGAAGTGATCTCATACTTCTCCGGATCGAACAGCTCTCTCTGTCCGGAGTCCACGATATACACTACCCGCTCTCCGGACGCCTCATTGGCTGCTATGGTCTCTGCCGTGACGTTTTCATAGTGGTAGCGTTCTTTATACGGGCGGAGTTCCACGCCGTCCTGTACGTTGCTGATGCCCTGATAGTAATGTGCATCGATCTGGTGGGTGTACATAGTCAGGATCTCGCCTAAGGTAGCGCCGGCATCGATTCCCTGGGGATCCGGATAGATGTAATAGGCATCGCAATCGATGGTATGTGCGTAGTTCAGCGCCTGTATGTAGGGATCGTAGTAATACGTCCGGCTGAGTTCTCCCCAGCTGCCAAAATACATCTGTGCCATCATCAGTGCCATCACACCGTAGGCCGCTGCAATGGGTACGGACAGGAGGTGTACCTTCCGGATGCAGCGTGCGATACCGATGCCCCCGATGATCAGTACCGGATAGAATATGATATTGATACGGTTCACTGTCACATTTTTGGTAAGGATACCTACCCACAGTCCCATGCCCAGCCACGCCAGCAGTGCGACATAGGGGTAACGTTCCTCTTTTTCCATTCCCCGGAGTCTGCGGAGGATGCTGACCAGTCCGATGACAAAGAACAGATCCGTGATATAGTACACCGGGCCGAATTTCACCATGGTATTGGTCACGCTCTTGTCCCCGGAGCCCCAGGTGGTGGTAAAGGTCCAGACGATATTCTCCCACAGCTGTTTCCAGGAGAAGTTAGCGAACAGAATATCATCACCGCGGTTACTGGACAGGAACGACGGGATCGTAAAAAGCGGTGTCTCGATCCCGGGCTTTCCCAGCAGAGTAAGCAGCATGGATAAAAATTCCGGCAGCACGATCACTAGGTACAGCACAAAGCAGGCTGCCAGCTCCTTCCAATTTACTGCCTGCTGCCGCAGGAGATAAATAGCAACCACCAGTAAAAACAGCGGTACCGAATAGTCCGCAATTCCGTAGGCATAGGAGCACAGTCCGAACATCACCATGGAAAGGTACAATAGCGGTTTCTTTTTTAGTCCGGCGATCAGCAGTACTACCGCGATCAGGAACACGTGGGGGAACAGGTTACAGTCAAAGGACCACCGGCTCTGCATATAATGCCAGGGGCTGATGATCCCCAGGATCAGCACGATCATGCCGGTCCATTTGCCGGCCAGCTGTCTGCCGAAGAGGTACAGTGCCAGCAGTCCCAGGCAGCTGATCACCAACATCGGTAGCCTCGTGGATACCGTGGAGAATCCCAGGAGCTTAATAAACGGGATCATGCAGTAGGACAGTAATACGCTCATCTGGCTGCTGACCCACGCCGTAAAATGCACCGGATACCGCATTCCGTAACGGTCCGTACCGTAGTCCGCCAGTGCTTTGGCATCCACGGCAGCCATGGCTTCGTCCTGATGTACGCCGATGGGCGGCGCTCCGAAATGGTATGCCCGGATGACGATAGCCGCCAACAGGAGCAATGCCACCAGCAGCAGCTCTATTTTTTTCGATTCCAATATCTTCTGTTTCCATGGATATTTCAATGAATAAATCCTCCTCATTCCAAATGTTTCACTTTTCTGTGCAGCACCCTTCAATATGTATCTTTTTATCCACTATTTTCCGGGCTGCCTCTGAACAGTCCAATGTGATCTATCGCATGCGCGGGACTACAACAGATCCGGTGTCCACTCCATATCCACGTCACTTCCGCCGCTGCTGCCGCTGTCTCCTCCGGTGCTTCCACTGTCACTGCTGCCGCCGGAGCTGCTGTTGTCATTGCTCTGCGCCGGTGCTGGGGTTGCTGCCGGTACCGGAGTTGCAGTGGGTGCCGGAGTTGCAGAAGGTTTGGTGGTACCGGGTTTTGGGGTGGACGGCTTTGTCATAGGCTTCGGGGTTGCCGCGGGCTTCTGAATCGTTCCGGAATTTTTGTTGCCGCCAGCTGTTCCGGTGGTATTGCCTCCGGTAATGCTCTGCCCGGCATTTCCGTCTGTTGTATCGCCTCCGGTAGTTCCCGCTGTGTCTCCGGGTGCTGCCGTATCATGGTTCTCTTCGTATGCTGCAAAAGGATCCTGTTTTGCCATCTCTTTCACATTACCTGCGCTGACCCAGTATTTTCCGTCGAACCACTGGATTTCTCCGTCAAAGATGCGGATCTGGGGTTTTTCAGTGCCTGTCTCTCCTGTGCTTCCTGTTCCGTCGTCATCCGTTGCCATAGTCTCCGGCACCTCATAGGAGGTATATTCCGGCCGGGTCTCCAATCCGATCAGCTCCCCGCCAAATCGATAATCCGCCACGGAAGTCTCCGCACCGGTTCCCTGCCAAAGGCAGTTCTCGCCGGTCGCATCATAAGCGTAGAGAATCAGATCCGTATCATCTGTTCCTTCCAGCAGTTTTTTCCGGATTTCCTCGGAGGGCTGTTCTACCAACGCCTTTCCCTCGGAATCAAAACTGCCGGTATAAGTAATATATTCCATGCCTTCCCGGTTGTTACAGAGAGAAAATGCATCCAGTCCGCCCTCTCCGGCATGTACGTCACAGGTGTAGTCACCGGTGAGCACACCCTTCTGCATGGTACCCTGTTCATGGGTAATGCTGCCGGTAGCGCAGTCCACGTTCCAAGCCTCGAAAGTACCGTTCCAGGCATCCATGTCTGCCGGGGTGGCAGCCCGAGGGGTGGCGGTGTCCTGAATGTCCGCCGTCTCAGCTGTTGTATCGGTTCCCGCAGTCGAATCCGGATCCTCTACCACTGTGGAGGTCACGGTCACCAGCCGGATGATGGTTCCTTCCTGACTCAGAAAGCGTTTTGTCTCACTTCCGGTATACCACACTTTGGAAAAGCGCTGTCCCTCGCCGGTATATCCCACCTGTGCATAGAATAGCGGCTGTGCATCCCGCTCCAGATAGTAGCTGCGCTGTCCTTCCTTCAGTTTGGGCATCATGGTGGAGAACCAGTCGGCACTGTCGATGAGATTCACGCTTTCGTCCAGATATTCCGGCAGTTCCAAATCATTTAACATTTCCTGTGCACGGCTGCGGATCTCTTCCGTCTCTTCTTCCAAATTTACACTGAGGCCCTGCAATGTGGAAAATGCATCCGCATCTTCGTAAAGCCGGTAATCCTGTTCCAGCATATCCCGCTGTTTGCGGATATCGCCTGCTCTGCTGTAGGCATCTGCCAGTGCGAGGTAATCTGCTCCGGCGAATTCTCCTTTATTATATTTGGTTTCCAGATTGAGAATCTCCAGCTCCAGTTCGGACAGCATCGGCTGTGCTTCCACCGGGGTCACTACATCCTCTGCTTCCCCACCGTTGCCGTCTCCACAGGCCGTCAGGGAAATGACGAGTACCGTGCTTATGGCCAGTGCCATGAATTTTGTTGCTTTTCTTTTCATCTTTTTGTCCTGTCTGTTTTTATCAAAATCTATGATCGTTCTCCGATGGCCGGCAGGCTGTTACTGCGCATCGCTGATCAGCTTCCGCAGAAAAGTATCTGCGGCGGATCCCGGCTGGTAAGTTCCCATGTTCAGAACCATTTCCGCCAGTGCATAAATGCTGCGGGCCTGTACCGGTCCGTAGATTGTAATGTCTCTGCCGTCCTTGTTCAGTATTATGTATCCGCGGAACGCATATTCCACCTTGTACTGGTTGGCGGGAAGGCCCACCAGCACGGAAGTATAACGGTATCTTCCGCTCACAGTCTCATAAATGCTGTCCTGACGGGTGCCATCGGCTGCAATTCCGTAGGCAGGTCCGCTGATGACCTTTTCCCCGCCCTTGATCATGGGATAGGAGGCGCGGTTGGCATTGTTCATGACCAGCGTTCCATATTCCTTCAGAGAATAGCCGTTTACACCACCGTTCAGCAATCTGGCTCTGAGGTCGGTACTGATACCGGTCTTAAAACGAATTCCCGCTTTCCCGGTGATACGGATGGAAAATCCGTGGTAGGTCAGCAGATCTGTCAACTCCGGCTGTTCCGTCGCCACATAGGCATTGTTACGGTATTCCATGGTCCAGACATACATGCCGATAGGCGCACCGTTGGCATTATAACGATAGACCACTGCTGCCTGTGCATTTCCGTCCGGAAGGGTAACGATGCGGCGGTTATTCCGCACCTGCGGAGTATAGGCGACACCGTCCACATAGATTGTGGCAGCATCATATCCCGACGGCACCTGCAATACCACGTTGGTAGACGAAGTCGGCATCGGGCAGGGGCTTGCCGGTATATTTTCATAGACCGGGATCTTGAATACAAAGGTATTCTCCAGTGCTCCGGCACTTTCATACAGTTTTTTGATGCTCAGGGCTTCCGTGGTGGGCGCTGAGATGTTCTGCATATACTGGTGGGTATATATCGGGTTGCTGGCTGTGGGGGATACGTTGAATTTCTGTAAATATAAGGTATCCTGGCCCTTCCGTATGTAATTCGCGGAGATCACTTCCGCTCCTCCCAGAATGGAATAGTAGGCTCCCTTCCAGTTATTATTTTTGGCATAATTCAATCCATTGATGATCACCTGTTCGTTGGTGTTTCCGGAGGCCCCCACATTGAAATAATTATAATACCCTTCATAGCCGGGATAAGTACCGGAAATCAGTGGTGACGTGCCCTGTCCCTGTTCCTGCAGCACTCTGGCTGCCAGATGGAACGGACTGACCTGACGGTTCTCCTCCGCACCGATGGCCCAGAAAATGTGATAGAACTTCATATCCGTTCCGGGCGCGTTCTGACTGCTGTTCATAAAAGTTCCCTCAAGGAAATTTTTTACGGCTTCCTCTGTGTGGTAGCTTTCATTGTACGTCAGCTGTTCAAACTGGAAAATAGCGTTTTCCTGTAACGCATTTCTCGGATCCATATACAACTTCAGTACATCCTCCGATGCAAAATACCAGTTGGGACTATGCTGTCCTTCCTTGCAATAGTCCCCGTAGCTCTTATAGACCAGGCTTTTTCCGCCCTGTAATTCATTATTTACCGCCGTCTGGAAATCCAGTCCCGTATTCTGCCGCACAAAAGTCCAGTTGGGATGCTGCTGTTTCAACGCCTGCAATGCCGGGCGGTAGCTCTCCGGGAACTCTTCGATGTCCGCATAGACGCCCGTGGCATTTTCCTCTGCCAACATCACTTCCGCTCCGGGATTCATGCCATACAGTTCTTCCCATTCCAGAAAACGTTCGTCGGAGCATGCCAGATGATCTCTGGGGATGTATCCTACATAGGTCTTACCACTGATCTCCGCGGACACTTTTTCCCAGACCTGATAGTCCTCATCCACGGCCACATCCAGGATCTCCACCATCTGTCCGCTGGCTGCGGTGCCTGCGATTGCACTACTGTTATCCGCTTCCGAGCGGATCGGGAGTTCATCACACAGATAGACCAGCGCCATGACTTCCCGCTCTGCCACAATCTCTTGCAATGCTTCCCCGGCCTCGTCGATCCATGCCTGATCTTCCTCGTCCAGTGCATGGGTCCGGTAAGTATTGCCCTCGTAGGTAAATATGAATGCCGCCAGGAGAATCGCTCCCAGAAATGCTAGTTTTCTTTTCATGAAACTCAATTCTTTCTTTAACATGTGCTCTTCATATGTGCTTCACTTTTCTGTGCAGCACCCGGATCCCCTTCGGTGCTATGGCGAACAGTGTATGATAACACTTATTCTTTTTCGTAAGGTAAGGGTTTCTCATAGCGCGCCACCATCCCTTCCGCAGGCTCTTCACGACGCTGCAGTAGAACGCATTGTCCCCGGTCATCTGTGCTATGGGAATATGCAGCATGTAGTCCAGTCTCTGGAAGACGCCGAAACGAAAGGCGATCTCCGTCAGCTCCGGGTATCTCGCCTCCACCACCCGCAGTACCATATCCGCGTTATCGATGTTGTCCGCGAACACTCTGGAGAAGCGGTTTTTATCTCTGGTGTTGCTGTCCGGGCGGTAAAATACGTGATAAGTCTGACCCGGAATGCACGCGATCCCGGGAACGATGTTCTCCTCGTCCGTCAGCAGCTTCACCAGCAGGTGGAAATCCTCGTTCAGCGCTCCCACCGGGAATTTTCCCTTTGTGAACAGATCCTTTTGCAGCAGTTTGGTACAGAAGGAGCAGTCTCCCCGGTGCATTAGCAGCTCTTTTAAGAAATCCTCTGCCGGGATCACCTGTTCTTCGGATACCGGCTCACAGATGTTCGGCAAGATGTTGCCGTCCTGATCGATCTCATCCCTGCCCACCTGAGCAATGGGCATATGTGTAGTCGCGATCGCCCGGTACAGGCGCTCGTACATATCGGCATCCACATAGTCATCGCTGTCCACGAATCCCACGTATGCTCCGGCGGCCTGCGTCAGTCCGAAGTTCCTCGCAGAAGAGGGACCTCCGTTCTCCTTGTGGAAGACGCGGATACGCGGGTCATTTTCCGCCAGCCGGTCGCACAGCGCAGGAGTGTCATCGGTGGAGCCGTCGTCGATCAACAGGATCTCCAGCTCCGGATAGGTCTGCTTCTGCAGGCTCTCCACGCAGCGGGGCAGATAAGGTATGATATTGTACACCGGCACGATCACACTGATCAGCGGCTGGTTGGTCTCATTACTGTTCACGTTCTGTCCTCTTTATTTCTTTCCGTTAAATATCGATACATCCTTCGCTCCGGGATCACCGGGGCCGGGGAGCAGGGGCCGTCTGTCCACAGTGTGGGGACGGGCGGTGCCGGAAGGCATTGGTCGGGTGCAAGTAGTGCCGGCTCTGCAGGTGTGGTACCGGGGGCACCGGTTAGGAATCCCATCTCACGACTCAGTCTGACCAGTCTCTCCGCGGCGGTCCGTGCATTCCATTCCGTCCGGACGGTCTGCTGCGCCGCTTCTCCCAGTCTGCGGCGCTCTGCCGGATCCTGCAGCAGCTCTGCAACGTATTCCTGCAGCTGCTGTTCACAGCCGTCGTGATAGAGGATCCCGTTTTCCCTCTGTCGGATCATCCAGGGAGCCGCTCCGATCATATGATCCGCCACGACGGCGCAGCCGCTGTTCATGGCTTCGTTGACCACGGCTCCCCAGCCTTCCTTTCGGTCACTGGTGACGAGGTAGATCTCCGATTCCTCCATGGCTGCCCGGACCTCCTCCGGGCTCCGGAAGCCTGCGAAGGTGATCTCCTCCGTCACGCCAAGCTCTTCTGCCAGGCTGTGTACTTCTTCCTCGAGTTCTCCTCCGCCGATCATCGTAATGTGAAAAGGAATCTCTACCAGATGTTTTTTCAGATAGGCTGCCGTCTTCACTACCAGCTCCGGATGTTTCCAGTCGATCATGCGGGCCGCCCACAGGATGCTTCCTTTTTTCTTATGGGAAAACGGTTCCCCCGGCGCATACTCTCTGGTCTCGGGGAAATACCCGAACCGTAGCATTTTCTCCGGATAGGCATGAATGATCCCCAGGTCGCAGGGCACATAGGCTCCGGCACACAGGAAATACACCGGTGCCTTGCGGTATCTGGTGTGGTCTTTATACTTTTGCAGCAGTCCTCTGGGAGAGATGGCTTTCCATTGTCCTTCTTTATACAGCCGCTCGTTGTAGCGGAAGATAGGTTTTCCCGCCGCCAGGCGTTCCCGGATGTAGCTCTCGTCATCGCATCCACCGAAGATCACCACGTCAGCGGTAAGGAGTAGGTTCTGCCATTCCGGTCCGCCCGCAGTCTCTTCGTCTGGATTCCTGCCCATGAATGCTTCCGGGCCGCCTGTAGTCGTACCGTCCACCTGTACATAGCACACGTACGGTCTCTCCTCGGCCTGCCATCCCATCTTCACCCGCTCTTCCTCCATCGGCTGGGTCTGCAGAAAGCAGAAGCTTCCCTCCAGGAGTTCATACAATGCATCGCAGAAGGACAGCTGATGGTGATTAAAATAATTAGAAACGAATACCACCTGCATTCTCAGCCCTGCCTTTCCGCTATCTTTGCATAGATTTCCTGCAATTTTGCAAAATTTTTCTCTTTATCGTGGGTTTTTCTTGCATGTTCTCTTGCATTTTTAGAGTATTCCAACATTTTCCCCGGAGAACTCCACATTTCGATAATGGATTTTTCCATGGATTTTACAATATTTTCCAATTCTGTTGTTTTTAATTCTTTTGAATTGCACGTGTTATTTTTGCTTTCAGCAGTATCTGCCGTATTTCTGCTGCTTTCAGCCGTTTCTGTCAGCCGGTGTCCTTCACACCACAGGCCGTCCCTTCCGCCGTCGAACAGACTGGGGATCCCGCCCACCTCGGTGCTGACACAGGGCACTCCCAACAACATGGCTTCGCCCAGGGAGTTCGGCGAATTTTCCAGGGAAGAACAGCACAGGAACAGGTGACTTCGGAGGAATCGTTCCCGCATCTGTTGTTCTGTCAGTTTCCCTGTGAAATGCACGCAGTCTTCCAACTGCCCCTCCCGGATCAGATCCCGGAGATACTGTCCGTAGGCGGAGATCTTCAGCTTCTGCTTCAGCGTGTGGTATGCCGTCAGATCATTTCCCGCCACATACACCTGCACATCGGGGAATTCCCTGCGGATCCCGGGCAATGCTTTCAGGAGATAATGCAAGCCCTTCAGGGGATAATCTCCCTGACTGACGAAGATGCTGTGGGGTTCACAGTGCTCCGGGTTCCAGCTGCCTTCATAGAAGGAAGCGCGCAGGGTCTCATTCATAGGATAATACTGTGCTCCGGGATTCCACCCGGTGGTCACCTCCCGATCCCATGCCGTCCTGCCGGTGATATTTCCCGCCAGGCCGATGGCTTCTCTCTCCATCACACCTCTGCGGGCGAATTTCTCCTGCTGACTGCGCAGGCTGTCCCGTTTCACCAGATCCCGAAAGGTCACTTTGCGCGTCACGCGCTCCGGAAGATCGGCGAAATAGGCTTCCGCACAGAGGCTACAGATGCCCTGGATCCCCAAAAGGATCCTCTCCGGATGCGGATAGACACGGCAGACCGCCAGCGTATGGGGATATTCCGTACCAAAGCAGTGGATCACATCCGGATCATAATCTTCCGTGATCTTACGCAGTTCTTCTTCCAGCCCCAGCTGGTAACGATCGGGGTGTACTGTGTCCTCGCAGAATCCATAACATGTGATATTGTATTCATCCGTCGCGCAGGGGTTCGTCCGGGGTACCGGCACGCGGAGTCTCCACGGTGCTTCCGCATCTGTGGGTGCCGGGAACGCCACTGCCAGCGTCATGCCGGTGTCTTCCCGGTCCACGATCTGCGACAGCAGTCCGGACAGCCAGCCTTCCTTATTGGAAGCTTCTCTATGCAATGCCTCGGCGATCACCGGGAGCATGATATTGCAGACCCACAGTACTCTCATAAATCAAATCCTCTTTTAATCAAATATCCAATTCAGGTAAGGTAGCAATCTGATCTCCACATCGTACATGCCACGTAACAGCATTACGAAATACAGCAGATATGCCGCGACGACTCCGACAATGCACAGGTTGCGGAACCATCCCTTTTTCGCATTCCATAGCACGCCCGGGATCAGGAATATCTGGGACTGGATCAGGTAATAGGCCACACGGGATACCTCCGGGATGAAGGAGCCACAGGTATAGAGCACCAGTCCCGCCAGGTTCAGGTAGAAATAGTACCGGCTTCTGCGGTTATCCCGGATACTGTCTTTCCAAAAAACCAGGCACAATACCAGCACAGCGAGGCACTTCGCGATGTTCACATAGGACAGCTGTCCGTTGTCGAACATGGAATCCTTGTAATACGGGTAGAACTTGAATATAATGCTCCGGTAGAGATCCTGCCCGAAGATCAGGGACAATACCAGCACGCCGCCCAACACGTAGTGCCATTTTTTCAGGTGTACGCGTGACAGCAGATCTACGACAATATATGCCGGAATCACCAGCAGGATAGATTTGTGAATCGTGCAGCCGAGTAGTACCCAGAGAATGAATTTTCCGTATTCTCCGCGCAGTACATATTTCTGCGCATACATGGCCAGCGCCAGTGCAAAATAATACCGCACGGAGTTCATGCTGTTAAAATAGAAGCCCTGGGTCAGCAGCAGGAACAGGGAAAATACATACCAGTCTGCCTGATCATGCAGTGCCTTCAGGAAGAAAAACACCGTGACCAGCGAAAAAAATCCGAAGATCGGCAGATAGGAGCCCTCGCCGAAGATCCAATGGAACAGCTTCACCAGCCCGACAAAGCCTTTTTCATAGGACACATGGCGTCCCTGGTCGATCAGCTGGAACTTCAGCCAGTAGACCCAGTAGTCACCACCCACCGCAATACGGCAGGCCGAGACTCCCGCCAGGAGGCAGAATACGGCGGTCTCCGCCACCAGGTTCCTCGCCTGCTGACGATCGTACCCCACCGGTGCTCCAGACATCCGCCTGCCCGACAGGTATCCTGCCGTATAGGCGCTGTTGCGCACGCAGAAGCCGAATCCCACCGTTACGAGTGTTAATACAATATATACCAGTGCACTTTTTTCCATGTGGGACCCCCTTCCTGCCTACGATGTCTGTCTCAATTTCCGGCGTGTTTTCTCGCGATGTCTGCCGCGGTTCAGGCTCAGCCGCGCTTTCCTGCTTCGCGGATGCCGTCCCGCATCCAATGCTTCGCCTGTTTTATCGTTACCTCACTGCACAATGTCCCCTTATGGGCATATAGGAACCGCAGTGCCAGCGGTCCTGCCAGCCTTCCGTACAGATAATGATACAGTACACCACGGTCATGGAAAAATTTCTCATTGTAGCCATGGAACCAGGTGGAGTCTCCCGCTTCCTCTCTGCCGATGGTCACAGGCGCGGTATAGACCTTATAGCCTTTCCGGAGGAACTCCGCCAGGAACAGGCTGTCCTCACCGTTGCTGTATTTCGCTCCGCCGCCGAACAGCAGGGAGAAGGTGCTCCCGGATGCCAGCAGGCTGTCCCTGCGTACCGCAAAGCTCACCGCTCCGTACCGGCCGCAGTTATACCAGTGCACCTGTTTCCGCTCCGTGATGTGGTAGGTGCGCCGGGATTCCTCAACTTCGATATTGAAAATGATCATGTCTGCCTGCGGATTTTTCTCAAATTCTGCCAGGATCGCCGTTTCATATCCGTCCTCATACACAATATCTGCATCCGAAAAAAGGCAGATATCTCCTTCTGCCCGCAAAATAGCCTCATTCCGGCTTCTGCCGATGCCCCGGTCCGGGAAGCTATAGAAACGGATGGTTCGTGCCTCTCCGTTTTCCTGGGATATCTGCATTTCCTCCTGCCCGAGTCTGTCGCATTGGTTGATGATCACCGCATCGGACTGCAGGTTCATATGTTGTACGGTTTCACGAAGAGAAGCGTTCATTACCGATGCCAGTACTTCTACCTTCATGCCTGCTCTCCTTCTGCCTGGGTAGTCTTTGTATGTTCCATTTCTGTATTTCTCGTATTCATATCGTTATCTGCTGTATCGGAACCAATCATAGGGAGAAAATAATAGCTCCGGATCAGGGTCTCATCCGCATTCCATAAAAAGGCTCCGTCCACCTTACAGTCCTGTGCGGTCAGATACTCCAGCACAGCCTCCAGGCGTTTACCCACCGTCGCTCCGGCCGGCACTGCCAGCAGGACCACATCCGCTGCCCGCAGAGTCTCTGCGCTCTCAGGGCATAACAGCGGACTGGGAACTGCGATCCATTCTCTGTCGATGAGCTGCACTCTGCCGCTGGTCTGCTCTCTACCGGCGGACTGCAGCTCGCGCAGTCTGTCCACGACCTCCTGTGGATCTGCCTCCGGCAGGGCACCGCAGACGGCGATCTTATGGGCATCCGCTTTCTCCAGCAGATATTTCACATTTTCCGCAAATCCCGTACTTTCCACTGTACCCAGACTGTGTAATCCATACCGTCTGCGGAGAGTGGCCGGGAGCCAGATGCTGTCCCGGGACAGCTCCCATAACAGGAAGATCACCACTACGAAAAACAAGGACAGCACCGCCGCCAGGATCACGGCCCGTACCGGACGCACATCCGGCACCACTGCCTCTGCGAGGTCTCCATGATCCAGCACTTTGATCCGCGTGATCTCCGGCATACTCTCTGCGAACTCCCCGCACATGGTCTCTTCCGTGGCATGGGCCAGCGCAATGCTCTCCCCGGGATCCTGTGTCGTAGCCTTCGTCATCGGAATACTGAAATCGGAAGGCAGGGCAGCCGACAAAGCTTCGATCCAGCGGTCTCTGCCCTGTTCCAGCACTGCCGCAGCACCGGTCTCTCCGCGCTCTGCCGCTTCCTGCAGATGAGTCTCCACACCATCCAGAAATTCTCCCGTGTGGAGCAGGCTGTTCCAGGTGGCTTCGTTGATATAGTAAGCACCGGCCGCATTAGGGTTCTCGACATATTCTACCTTATAAGTGGAAGAAGCCGCATACCCGGGATCGGGCTGCAGCAACACATTTTTGACATAATAACCGCCGCCGAACAGTACTGTACCCAGTATCGTCAGCGCCAGTATTTTCCATAGATTACGGCCCAGCCGCAAGAGCAGCAGCCGAAGATCGAAGGGTTCCTTACCATAGCTTGCTTCCATGAGGCTTCCTCCCATATTGTCATATTCCCATACGTTCAGATCAGTCATCGTCTTTTTCCGCACGGCCGTCGTACTCTGCCTTGAAGGCCGTCACCTGTTCGCTCTCGACACCCTCCGTGCTGTCCGGCCAGAACAGTACCTTCAGTGTCAGAAGCATCAGCTTCAGATCGAGCCATACAGAATAATTTTCGATATATGTTAAATCCAGTTTTAACTTATCATACGGAGAGGTGTTGTATTTTCCGTATACCTGGGCGAATCCAGCCAGTCCCGCCTTCACCTTCATACGGAAGGCGAACTCCGGCATGACTTCGGTATACTGGGCAATGATCTCCGGGCGTTCCGGTCTGGGACCGATGAAAGACATATCTCCCCGCAGGATGTTGATCAGCTGGGGCAGCTCGTCCAGACGGCATTTGCGGATCAATTTTCCGATCGGAGTGATGCGGTCGTCATTTTTCTGTGCCAGGCGGGCCACGCCGTCCTTCTCCGCATCGGTGCGCATGCTGCGGAACTTCATGATATAGAACTCTCTCTGGCCGATGGTACAGCGCACCTGCTTGTACAATACCGGGCCGCCGTCATACAGCTTGATCGCCAGTGCCGTCAGGAGCATCAGCGGAGAGGTGATCACCAGCAGGAGCAGGGAGCAGACCACGTCGATGGAGCGCTTGATGAACCGCTGCTCCATGCTGAGGGAATACTCTCTGGTCAGCAGGATCGGCGTATCAAATACATGTAATTCCTCGGATCCCACTAAAATAACATCTGATATTTTAGGCATTACATACACACGGATGGACTGCGAATAGCAGAATTTCAATATAGTGTTGCGGTCCTTCTCATTAATATCCCAGATCACGACGGCGTTGATCTCACCGTTCTGATACTCACTCAGGATCTCTTTGCAGAGTTCTGCCGCGCCTTTTTTGATATGCTCATATTTCGTGATCTTGTATTTATCCTTACGGCTTTCAAACTTTTTACAGATATCCGCGATGGGACGATCCCCATGGATCAGCAGGAGCTCTCTGGGTGGGAACGCCGTACGATAGATTTTATTCGCAATATTGGCATAGATGATCACTGCCACGATCTGCAGCACTACCATGAGCAGGAACATATCCGGCGGGAACACACTACGCGCCATCATACACAGCTCGGCATAGATCAGTACATCCGCCATCAGTGTTGCAAACACCTGGGAAAATATGATCTCCGTATTTTTCATATAACCCAGACGCATTCCGCCGTAGGTCACGGAAAAAAAGATCAGGATCACGCTGTAGATGCCGTTCTCCAGCAGGAAGCCGCGGTACCAGATCTTCTGCAGCGGGTCTACCAGCTGGAACTGGAAGTGGAACTGCCACATGTAGGCAAACAGAGCAATTTCCAGGAACAGGCAGATCGCCGACAGTCCTATATTGATCAAGCGCTTGAAGGATTCCCTCCTGCGCAATCTGTTCACATAATAATTACCGTTTGTATTCAACACAAACTCCTCCTATATTCTGCGCTTCACCGCACGTACTGCCCAGAAGCAGAAATGCCAGGCGCTGCTCGGCACAGACATTCCCTCTGCCTTACGATACAGATTCCAGATCCTGCGCAGAGCTTCTATCTTGTTGGAAGACAGGGATTTCCCCGCTCTCCGATATTTTACCAAATTTTCATCCAAACCACAAGCTACAGTACCCCCGCGCAGTATTCTCCACCATAACGCGGTATCCTCACTCTTGATCTGCGGCATCTGCAGCTCTTCTTTTGACAGCTGCTCCATGTCGAACATTACTGTGCTGGTGAAGATCGTGGTATTTTTCAAGGCTTCCTTATAATTTATGGTCGTCGGTACATGGACTATTTTCCCCGTTCCTATGCCGTTCTCGTCGGCGAATTCATATCCTGTGAACACAAAAGCAGCCTTCTGCTCCTTCATAAAAGCAAGCTCCCGCTCCAGCTTCTCCGGTACCCACAGATCGTCCGCATCCAGATAAGCCAGGTAACGTCCCTTTGCCTCATTCACTCCCAGGTTCCGCGCCCTGGCGGCTCCCAGATTCGTGGGATGGGTCAGCAGCCGGATCCGCCGGTCTCCGGTCCGCCGGATATATTCTTCGATGAGCTGTCTGCTGCGGTCCGGCCCGCAGTCTTCTATTAACAGCAACTCCCAGTTCGTATAGGTCTGGGCCCGCACACAGTCAAGTGTCTCTTCGATATAGTTTTCCGCCCGGTATACCGGTACCACTATACTGATCAAATCCTGTTCCATATTGCAATCCTTCTGTTATCTGAATTCTAGGCCGGTTTTATCCGGCTTCTATCCGATTTCTGTCCGGTTTCTGTCTGATTTCTATCCGATTTCTATCAGGTAATATCCTGCTGTGGTCTTCAGCTCTGTGTCTGTCCCCAGGGTCTCCTGCAATTTTTCCACGGTATCCTCCGGCAGATCCCCCGGCAGTAAAATGTAGTCTACTCCTGCGGCCGCCGCACTGTCAAGGCAGGTTCTGAAATCAATGGTCCGCTCCCCGGTATTTTCCTCCGTGCGGACATACTCCGGCTCACCGGTCTCCTCCAGATGGTTCATCCACAGATACAGGTCCTCCTGCCATGTCTCGTAGGTGTCGTACGAATAGCTTCCCAGTGCGGCATCCCAGATGCTCCTCCCATACACGGGATGGATATCGGCACTGTATGCCCTGGCCGCCGCCAGGATCTCCTTCGGAGCCCACAGGCTATATTCCGTCTCTCCGCTCTCTTCCAGGTGATATTCCGCCAGCTGCCCAAGCACCTCCCGGGGCTGTTCCACCTGTGTCAGCTGTGAACCGGTCCGGTCCGATACCGGATTCCCGCTCAGGATCACAATTCCCGCCAGGAGCAATGTAGCTGCCACATTCCGGATACTTTTTTCTCTCCACAGGGTATACAGGAACTCCGTACATGCCCAGGCGATCAGTGCTGTCTGGGGCACTGCGGTCCAGATCCATACATAGGAATAAAACGCGGTCTGGTATTTCATCAGGATCACCGCTGTCACCGGGCAGATGCAGGCCAGCGTGATCAGCACCGCATATAAATAGAACAGCGGCTGCTTCCCACCGTTCCTTGCTGCTTTGCTTTTCCACAGGCAATACCCCAGATAGAGGATAGCTGCCAGCAGCAATGCTGCATATTTCCCATGCTGCGTATAATCGAGCCAGCCGTTCGTGGCGGACTTCAGAAGTGTCATCATTCTGCGTCCTCCTCTCCCGGTGCTGTCTTCACAGCCTGTGTTTTGTTATGATCGCTGCGGCTGCACATTGTCCACAGCCACCGTAATGCCACCCATGCCACCGTCACGAGCAGGCACACTCCCGCGCCGTACAGTGTCCAGACCATACAGGCTTCCGCCAGGATACAGAGCACCGCACCGAGATATTTTCTCTCGAACAGGCATGAAAACAGATACGGAAGCAGCACCGCCGCACGGATCGTCACTCCCCGGAAGCCTCCGTAGAAAATATCAAAGCCGTCCATGCCGGGCATGTACGCTCCTGCACAGAACAGTATTCCCACTATGATCAGGAAGATATTGCATTTTTCTCTATTATGCTCAAAAAGCACGGCACCCAGCCTGCCGTAAGCCAGGTATCCCATACATAAAGTCAGACAGGGGATCAGCCGGTATACTACCGTTTCAGGGGCCATACCGCTCCAACGGCTGATGGTTCCGTACAGAGTAGGCAGGCACAGCAGCTTCAGACGGAAAGACATGCCCTGTGTATACGGTTCCCCCGTGAGGGGATCCACCGTATAGATGCTGTTCTCCTTCAGGAAGGTATTGACGGTCTCCAGCGTCATATCGCCGTCCGTCCACACACGTCCTCCCGTGAGGATCCATAGCACCTGCAGCAGAATGAAAAATACAAGTACTACTGTCAAAATCTGTTGTCTTCCGCTCGTTTTGCTGTTCTCCGGTGCCGGTTTTCCGATAATGCTGTTTTTATGTGCGATCAGACCGGACAAGATCAATACAAGCACCGCTACGGCGATCTCCGCCAGCAGCAGCTCCGTTACAGCCAAAAAAGACCACCCCAGCAGGCAGCCCGCCAAATGGGCGACTTCCGTCAGCCCGATGATGATCAGACAGCCTCTGATCAGTAAATCCGATATCCGAAAAGTCATGTTTTCTCCCGGTGCCCGCTCCGTGGATCCGGGCAGGCTCTCTATTGCTCTGAATCGTTATCATCTTACCATATTTATCGGGACTTGACAAATATTACGTGGCACGCATGAAAAAGCATAAAAAAGCCGCATACCGTAAATCTCTTCCGGCATGCGGCCCTGTCAGTGTGTAAGAAAGAATACTGCATCGAAACGTTAACTTTCCTAATTTAAAAAGAATAAATTCAATATGTTACATAGCCTTATAATCCAATCGGATGTTGTCCGCGATACGTGCGATATACTCGCTGTTCGTCGGTCTGTTCCTTCCGCTGGCTGCTGAATATCCGAATATTTTCTCAAATGTCTCCACATTTCCCCGAGTCCAGGATACCTCAATGGCATTCCGGATGGCGCGTTCCACTTTCTGGTCTGTGGTCTTAAAATGTTTTGCGATCGTAGGATACAGAAGTTTGGTAACGCTGCTTACCACTTCCATATCTTTTCCTGACAAAATAATTGCATCACGTAAGTAGTGATAACCCTTCAGATGCGCCGGCACCCCTATCTCCAGCATGATTTTAGTTACATATCTTTCCAGTTCAGAATCTTTTACTGCTACAATATCCAAAACAAGTCCCCCTTTATACTTGTCGAGTATTGCTCTCCTACCGTGACTGACAGAGAAATTGTATCATAGCTGTCGTTTTTTGAAAAGACTTTTTTCCGTTAAAATATAGTTAAGAAAGCAAAAATGTTACATTTACCCCCTGTTTTGTAACAGCAAAATGCTTAGATTTCTTCCTTTACCAGGTAGATCGGTCTGCGTTTTACTTCCATATAGGCTTTCGCCAGATACTGTCCGAGAATACCGGTACAGAAGAACTGGATGCCGCTGGTCATCAGGATAATGCACACCAGGGAAGGCCAGCCGGAGACCGGATCACCGAAGATCAGCTTCCTCACAATGATAAATACGATCATCAGAAAAGCGATCACGCAGAACAGGATCCCGACAAAAGAAGCGATCAGCAGCGGTGCTGTGGAAAAAGCAGTGATCCCGTCTATGGAATATACCAGCAGTTTCCAGAAATTCCACTTGGTCTCTCCCTTGGCACGTTCCACGTTTTCATATTCCAGCCATTTGGTACGGAAACCGACCCAGCCGAAGATTCCCTTGGTAAAACGGTTATACTCCCGCATGGAAAGGATCGCATCCACCATCTGTCTGGTCATCAGGCGGTAATCTCTGGCACCGTCCATCATCTCGGTATGGGATATCTTCTTCATCAGATGATAAAATCTTCTGGCGAAAAAGCTGCGGATCGGCGGCTCCCCTTTTCTCGTAACGCGGCGGGTAGCCACGGAATCATATCCCTGCCAGATATATTCGAACATTTCCGGCAGCAGGGAAGGCGGATCCTGCAGATCCACATCCATCATGACCACATAGTCTCCCCGAGACTTTTCCAGTCCGGCGAACATGGCGGCTTCTTTTCCGAAATTCCTGGAGAAGGAAATAATATGCACACGCGGATCCTGCTCGATCAGCTTTTTCACTTCCCGCACAGTACCGTCTTTGGAACCGTCATCGATATACAACAGCTCCAGTTCTATTTCTTTTTCCTTGAAAAAAGGATCATTCTTCGTCAGTTCCCGGTAAAACAGGGCTACACTTTCCTCTTCATTATAACAGGGCACTATTACACTCAACAGGCTCATTACTGGTCTCCTTAGGCTTTGGTTATAAGAATCCACATGACACTATTATACGTTTCTTCCCACATCATTTCAAGCCATTCTTCCCACATCATTTCAAGCCAGGCACTGTACTTTTTTCTTCTTTTGGATTATACTGAATTTATATATGCCTGTCCTTCCAAACGGGGCGTGGCAGAAACGAGGTTATTTATGACTTTTTTTGAAGAATTTTTCAGTAATCATATTTTTCTGACTGCAGCCTGCGGCTGGTTCGTGGCACAGGTCCTGAAGACTCTGATCCATCTGATCATTTCCAAAAAATTCGTGGCGGAGCGTCTGGTGGGCAGCGGTGGAATGCCCAGTTCGCATTCTGCTACCGTGTGTGCACTGGTCACTGCGACATGCTACGAATACGGCGCCGGCAGTTTCGAGTTCGCCATCTCTCTGATCCTGGCGATCATCGTGATGTACGATGCCATGGGAGTCCGCCGCGAGACCGGTATTCAGGCACAGGTGCTGAATGATATGATGAAGATCTTCGAGGATATGGGCCGTAGCGAGATTTCCCCTCATGACAAGCTGAAGGAGTTCGTGGGACATACTCCTCTGCAGGTACTCATGGGTGCGCTGTTAGGTATTTTCTGCGGCGTGATCATTTATACTTTTGTGATCTGATCAGGGAAAAGGTTGATGGATTTTTTTGATCGGTAACGCTTTTGATAAATACCGTATTATGGTCGAGGTGACTTTTACATGATTTCTCATAATAATAAAAAACGGACATGGCACAGAGCCGCCGCGCTTCTGCTGTCCGCCTCTCTGCTGCTGACCGCCTGCGGCGCACAGAACAATAATGATAATATTTTCAGTCCGATCCTGCCGGACAACAGTCCTGCTTCTTCGACGGATCCCGATGACAAGCTTCCGGATCCTGTGACGATCGTGGTGGAGGATGATTCGGTGGCACCCGCTGAGGGAATGGTGCGCAGTCGTCTCACCAATGAATGGGTGGATGCCGATGTTGCTGCCACGCGTCCTATTGCTGTCATGATCCCCAATGAGGCTGCCGCGATCCCTCAATATAGTCTGTCCGAGGCTTCCATTCTCTATGAAGCAAATGTTGAGAACCGCATGACGCGTATGATGGCAGTCTATGAAGGCTGGGAGAATCTGGACAAGATCGGCAACATCCGGAGTCTGCGTGATTATTATGCCTACTGGGCATTTGAATGGGATGCGTTCCTGGTGCATTTCGGCGGTCCCTTTTTCATCAATGAATTGCTGGCACAGCCGGACACGCAGGATATCGACGGTACCTCCGGCACGGATGAAGGAGCCTTTTTCCGCACCACGGATCGCAACAAACCTCACAATGCTTATGCTTCCGGGGCCGGTCTGCTGCGGGTGATCGGCCAAAAAGGCTACAGTCTGGAATATCGTGGGCTGTCCGACGAAGAGCATTTCCGTTTTGCAACGAAGGCTGAACCCAATACGCTCGGGCAGTACGGTTCTAAGGCCAAGGATGCCACTTATATCGATATGTCGGGGTGTTACCCTCTGACCAGATGTTATTTTGAATTCAATGAGGATGACGGTCTCTATTATCGTTCCCAGCATCTGTCCGGCAGTACGGACGGACCGCATATCGATGCATTGACCGGCAAGCAGCTGACTTTCAAGAATATTCTGGTACAGAATACCTTTTATGAAGAGTTGGGCGAGGGATACCTGGCATTCCAATGCCACGACACCACGAGAGACGGCTGGTTCTTTACGAACGGCCGGGGGATTCACGTGAATTGGGAGAAGACCTCCGATTACAGTGCCACGAGGTACTATGACGACAATGGTGATGAGATTGTCCTCAATGCCGGCAAGACTATGATCTGCATCGTGGAGGACGGCGATTCCTTCACGTTCCATTAGAGATGTAAATTGAGATTTAGTGAAGAAGCCACGAACGCCCACGGCGAACGGAATGTCCTTCCTCGATGTGAGGTCTCCCGGTGGGAATTTTCTAACGAAAAGTGAGTAGCGGTTCTAAGCCGTACGGGCACGGCTCCAGTTGCCATCCATGGCAACATCCGCCTGTCGCGAACGTCCTGTTCGCTCCACCCTGTCTTTCAACACTTTTCGAGAAAATATCACCACCTCCCGACAAACATCTTCGGAAGGACATTCCGTCCACCGTGGCGTTCTGTGTTTTGGGTCTATACAGAAAAACTGAGTTGTGAGATACAAAATTCGCTGCAAATAACGCATAAAAAGCTGAATATGGGTCTATAGGGAAAAAACTGGCTCTGAGATACTCATTTTGAAGAAATTGAGTATCTAGAAAGCAAATTTTTCGCTATAGACCCATATTGTCTAGTTTTTGTTTTTTACCCGTCCCCAAAAGTACCTACAGGGAAATTTATCTTCTATAGACCCATGAAGTTTTTCAAAAAACATTAGCCCGCAGTTAGGGGGAGCTGTTTGCATGTGTTTCCTACTTTTTTGCACATACCTAATTCTTGTTTTTGAATTATTCGCATGTATTTCTTGATTTTTCGCACATACTAGATTCTTGTTTTTAATTTCCGCACATGTATTCTCAAATGCTCTGCCTAAATAATTGGGATGTTTTTCATAACCCAGCAGAAAAGGACTGCTCCCCCGGACATAGATGCGGCGGAGACT